>Ga0316196_10001364_pt1 | contig 10664 bp, 12 predicted proteins | sample Eddsed2cm_MG_FD_204938 | JGI IMG/M metagenome (GOLD analysis project Ga0316196, IMG submission 204938) | Coastal sediment microbial communities from Maine, United States - Eddy sediment 2 cm | ecosystem: Environmental > Aquatic > Marine > Coastal > Sediment | place: USA: Maine | collected... | reverse complement strand
TATTTGTTTTTTCAATAGCCTATTTCACAATTTTAATCTCTGATAGTGTTAAAAAGATCTTGCCGGTTTTGGATCCTTCCTGCTTGAGGGCTTTCCGATCAACTTCAGTTTCTTTCCCCAGAAAACGCAAAGGTATTTTTACACTATTGACAGCAAATTCAACCTCAATTTTCATCGGAAGAATATCCGCATAATTTTTATAGTCCAAATAGGTCGTAAAAACGCCTTCCATTTTAGTGCTTATTTCTGATTTCACTATTCTTTTTGCCTTAGTATCCATAAAAATAGTCGCTATAGAGAAGTCAGATTTTGAAGAGGTCGGAATTAGATTAATAACCTTGCATAAAACCCCTTTTTGGTTGGCTTCGCCCCTATTTACAGTAATAAATGGATACTTAAAGATTTCATTTAAGGTAAGATCCAAGCCTCGTTTAGGAAGCATAATAAAATCCTCAGAGGTAACCTTAGTAGTTTCTCCTTGTTTATATAACACTTTCCCATATTTAGATGGCATATTAATAAAACTGATGTCTACATCCAGTTTTATTTGTGCATCATAAGACTTAATTGAATCCATACGTTTTTTTATCTGAAGGAGATCATTATCAATCTCCTGCGCGCAAACAGGATTCAGGCCTATTAAAAATATCGATAAAAAAAATAATCCTTTCATCCCTGAATGTCCCTTCGTTTAAAAATTAGTACACCAATTACCATGACAAGTATGGAATATCCCAACAACATAAAATTTTTAAAGTAAATAGTAGAATACGGTATTTCATAATAGAAAAAATACTGCCAGCTATCTGTTAACTTAGAAAAAAATAACTCATTGATGACGTCATTTCTAAAGTCGATTTTTAACAACAGATTGCTGCATATCAAAAAAATAGCCGATACAATCCAGGTTTTTGTAGCATCTTTTAAAATAACAGCCAGCGTTAAACTAACCACCGAAAAGAATACCATGGTAATTGAGCCCGACAAAAATGCATATATCAGTCTGTAAAAGGCATCGTCTGATTTAAAAAAATTCAATCCGTCTAAATACACAACCAAATCCCCGTATCCAAAAATCCAATAGGAAATAAAAAAGGTGGTAACCGCCAAAATAAGGACAATTAAAAGCGTAAAAACTATGGAAACGATATATTTACTCAATATAAAATATAACTTACTTACGGGTTGAAGCATAACCGTCTCCAAGGTCTTGTCTTTATATTCGGAAGTTAAAAATCCCGAAATAATAATCATTAGAATTAAGGGGATATGAAACCACAACGAATTCAGGATCAAGTAAATAATTAAGTTCCCATTCAAAAGATTACCTCTGAATTCAAAAGAATCTTTAAGGTTGTCTAATAAAAGGTCTATTATTCCCGCGCCCTGATAATAGGCACTCATAATTACAAATCCTTCAATAATAAGTATGGCAGCCAGGGCATAAAGTGTTTTGCTCTGTTTGCTGATTTTATAAATTTCTGAACGAATCAATGATATCATACTGGTTCCCTTCCAAATAGGGCTTTTAAATCTGTTTGTGGAATACAGGCGGTGATTTCTATCCCCTCTTTCGTTAATTTATGCAGAACCTCAGAAATGCTCATACTTTTGGGTGAAACAAGAGCAGATTTATTTAAAAAAACAGCGCTGACATCTTTTAACACTTCCGACATTTCCAGATTCTTTCCGGAAATTTTAAAGGTGGTAACATTTTCCTTAATCAGCTGGGCAGTTGATCCGGATTTAATTATTTCTCCATCATTGAGAACATAAAGTGTATCGCACAGGTCTGTTAATTCACTGACAATGTGAGATGAGATTATAACCGTTATGTGATTCTCGCTGCTTAGTTTTTTGATCAATTCATGTAGTGCAAATATTCCCATAGGATCCAAACCGGAAAAAGGTTCATCTAATACAATGCATTCGGGATTGTTCAATAAAGCTATGGCCAGACCAAGGCGCTGCTTCATCCCCAGCGAATAATTTCTTATAACGTCTTTCCGCGTTGGTGAAAGACCCACCTGCTCCATGGATTGGTAAAATAATTCTTTGGTAAGTTTCAAACCCTGAATTTGGGCGAAAACTTTTAAATTTCCGAAAGCAGATAGATATCCGTACAAGGCAGGCTTTTCTACAATACCACCAATGGGCTTAATTCCTTGTGAATTTATTTCTATACTTCCGCTGTCTTGTTTAATGAGACCTAACAGTATCCTAAATAAGGTAGTCTTCCCTGCGCCATTTGCCCCGATAAGCCCGTAAATTTTGCCCCTGTGACATTCTATAGTCACATTTTTCAGAACTTTAATCGAACCATAGGACTTGAAAATATTCCTGGCTTCAAGTATCATATTGCTCTTTCCAGATGTAGGCTCCTGTAGTCAAATTTAGGTTCATAAACCTTTTCAAGAAATGTTCTTTCCCAAAAGTAATTTCGAAACAAAAATAAAGGGTCATGAATCATAAAATAAGGTAAATAATGAAACCATTTTATTCCCCTGGAGTGATAATAGTTCATTATTTCATCTTTATAACCCAATTCTTCTGCAGCAACTATCGCAGCATTGCGCTGACATTTTGAACCAATGTACATGTCGGCAATCCTGGAATTAAATCCATGAACAAAAAAAAGGTCCTTAGCCCTTTTATAATTCTGAAATCTCGACCATCCGTCCATAATCACAAGGAAGATATGAACAAAAGAAAAGAGAAAACAACCAAACCAAAGAGCTACCCAAAAGAGGGAAAATTGTTGCAAAGAAGCCTGAAATTGCCCCCAGTAGAACCACGATTCCAATAAAAATAGTATTAAAGACCAATACAACAGTCTTCCTACCCGTAAATAAGAAACTGCAGGATGAGGCTGGGAAGGAAGTTCTAAAAAATTCATGCTCAAAGATAAAAAGATAATTAAAAAAGGAGCAATATACTTTAATCACGAGGTTAACCAAAGTAATTTTTGACTTTTTTATGGCCCTGTTCTTATGCATTAATTACTTTTCGTACATTTCCATGATATAAAACTAAACAGTAAGTTAATGGAAGGATTATTAGATTTATTAAACAGTCCCATTGGGAAACAGGTAATAAGCGGAGTTGCAGGCCAAACAGGGCAAGCTGAAAACAAAACAGCTGATGTACTGAGTATGGCTATGCCTTTACTATTAGGGGCAATGAAAAAAAATGTAGCCACGCCGGAAGGTGCACAAGGATTGATGAACGCTTTATCATCTAAACATAATGGAAGTATTCTTGATGATCTCGGAGGCCTTTTTGGTGGAGGTGTAGATCAATCAGTTATGGACGATGGAGCTGGTATATTAGGTCATGTCTTTGGTGGTAAACAGGCAAATGTTGAGAATGCTTTGAGCCAGCGATCCGGAATGGATGCAGGATCTATTGCTAATATTCTAAAAATTGCGGCTCCTCTGGTTATGGGTATTTTAGCAAAACAAACTGCTGAAAATAAAGTCAGTGATGCGAGTGGAATGAATACGCTGCTAGGTAGTATGTTGGGTGGACAACCAGAACAAAACCAAAGTCTTCTTACTACCCTTCTGGATGCAGATGGAGATGGCAGTATTCTTGATGATGTAGCAGGAATGGTTATGGGTGATTCTAAAAAGAAAGGTGGTATCGGAGGCCTATTGGGTGGTCTCTTCGGTAAATAAATTCAAAGCTTTTCCAAATAAATTAACAAAACCATTTGATAAAACAAATGGTTTTTTTGTACTTTATTATTTCAATTATAATTCTATGATGCTTAAAGTTTTAATACGAATTTTTTTCTGTTCAATTTTGGTTTTATTTATTATTCAATGTTCCGGATCTAAGAAAGTTATTGATATTTCAAAAGAAGAGAAGGAAGTATTTAATCAAAATACGAGAGACACCGTTATCATTGAGAACGATAGCTTAGAATATGAAATAATAATTATGGAGATAGGTTTCAATACCTGGCTCCAAAGTATAGCAAAGCCAAGGGGATATTATACCCAAAATTATATGGAAAACAGAAATCGAATTTATGTTATGAACTGGAATCAACGCGTTCTGGAACCTTTAAGATTTGATCCTAATTTATATGAGCTGCAGATCAACTATGACTCCAATATTGATTATGGGTATGAAGTGAACTATAAACTTTATAATTATTTTATTTATTTTCAACGCAAATACAATCAACGCCTTGGACCCTTTGCACCACGAATTAATTGAATATATTTGCCCCGATCTTATTTAAAATGAATAAACTTAAAAAACGCTGGGGTATAGAATCCAGTTTTCAACTTATCATAATTTTAATTGTATTTTCTATCACAGGTTCTGCTGCGGTATTTATTGCAAAACCATTTCTTGAGTGGGTTGGCCTGGAAAGAAGCAACTTACCAGACACATGGTGGAGTGGCTGGGTATACTGGACTTTAAGAATAATGGTGATCTTCCCAATTTACCAGATTCTTCTAGTGGTTTTTGGAGGGCTTTTTGGACAGTTTAAATTTTTCTGGAACTTTGAAAAAAAAATGTTAAACAGAATCGGACTAGGTTTTCTTTTTAAGTAAATTAATCTTTTCTTAACTTATCCTGATTGCTTTATTTGATTACTTTGTATCGTGATGGACAAAAACAAATCACTTTCCATAATTTCATTGGTGCTAATCATCTTTTTGGCGCTTCCTTCGGTTATTCAATTATCACACGTTTCCAATCATTTAGAAATTAACTGCGACAATTCTTTTGAGTCGCATATTCATGCCAAAGAATTGGATTGTGATTTTAGTAAATTTAATTTTTCTCATCACTATTATATTCGCCTTTTTAAAACACAATTAGTAGCCGCTGTTTTTTTAAGAAATGAATTCTCACATGCTTATATATATACTCCGGTATCAGACACTCCTCTATTCTCTCTTAGAGCTCCACCCTTATTTTCGTAACTCCATTTGTTAGATTTTTTTTTAATTTAAAAACAGGTTATGAAATATTTATTTTCAATACTTTTTGTATTATTTTATTTTAATAGTAAAGCACAGTGCACACTTAGAGGCAATATTTCAGCAGAAGATTCAAATACCTCATTAGAACAGGTTTCCGTATACATGCCACAATTGGAAAAAGGCACGGTAACCGGAAGCAATGGAGAATTTGTCATGAATAATCTTCCTGTGGGGACTTACAAAATTGTTGCGTCCTATATGGGCTACCAAACATATTCTTCAACCATAACGCTTACTCAGGGCACAATTACTTTGGATATCGTCCTTTCGCCAAGTGCCATAGAAATGGAAGAGGTAATTGTATCTACACCTTTCCACAAATTACAACGTGAAAACGTAATGAAAGTAGAACAGGCTGCCGTTGAATCATTGAGAAAAATGGGGGCTATAACGCTTTCTGATGGAATCACAAACATCCCGGGTGTAGAAAGTGTTTCCACAGGGGTAGGGATTGGAAAACCTGTGATAAGAGGTTTAAGCTCCAACAGGGTTTTGGTTTATTCTCAAAGCATACGACTGGAGAACCAACAATTTGGCGATGAACACGGCCTTGGTATCAGTGCAGCAGGTGTGGAAAGTGTAGAGGTCATTAAGGGTCCAGCATCTCTTCTTTATGGCTCGGATGCCTTAGGTGGGGTACTTTATTTAAATCCGGAACAATTTGCCAATGTTAATTCAAGTAAGGGTGATATTAATTTAAACTATTTTACGAATACGCAGGGTGTCAATGCCAATGCAGGCTTCAAAACTTCAGGAGAAAAATTCAAATTCCTGGTACGTGGTGCATATACATCTCATGCTGATTATAAAGGCGGAAACAGTTTAAGAGTAACTAACTCCCGTTTTAATGAATTTGATCTTAAAACAGCGCTTGGATACCAATTAGGAAAATTTAAAACAGAGTTGCGCTATAATTTAAATAGCTCAGATTTGGGAATTCCGGAAGAAATTGGAATACAGGATTTAGGACGAACTCCAATTTCGCCATATCAGGAAATAAACAGCCATATATTAAGTTCAAAAAGCGATTTGTTTTTTAACAATTCAAGCCTGAGAATTACACTAGGCTATATCTTAAATAACCGAAAAGAGTTTGAGGAGGAGGAAGAAGTAGAAATACCACCGGTTAACCCGGTTGATTTAAAACCAGCTCTGGACATGAAACTTTCTACATTTAGCTATAATGTCCAATATAATTTGCCAACCCTTGGCCGCTTGGAGACCATAGCAGGGCTCCAGGGAATGAGCCAGGATAATAAAAACTTTGGAGAGGAGGTGTTAATACCCAATGCAATTACCAATGATATTGGCCTTTTGGCAACCTCACATATCCACTTCGAAAAAAGCGATGTTCAACTAGGTATCCGATTTGACAATCGGACTATTAAGGGAGAGGAAACGGGCATCGTGGGTGAAGAAGGATACATAGCACAATTGGATAGAAATTTCAATAGCTTTAATGCAGCACTGGGATATCGAATTGATTTTTTAAAGAATTTTATAGGTCGAATTAATCTTGCAAGTGGATTTAGAGCCCCAAATTTGGCTGAATTAACTTCTAATGGTGTTCATGAAGGTACTAACCGATTTGAAATAGGCAATCCCAACCTGAAGAATGAAAAAAATCTGCAAATAGATATTGCACTGGAATATGGTAGTCAACATTTTGAATTTTTTGCAAATGGTTTTTATAATATTATCAGCGATTATATTTTTATTGAACCCAATGGAGAATTTGTAGATAATAATCCGGTGTACAATTACATACAGCAGGATGCCAATTTATATGGTGGAGAAATTGGGTTTCATTTTCACCCTCACCCTTTAGACTGGTTGCATGTGCAGAGCAGCTTCGAATCTGTGATAGGACAGTTGGACAATGACGACTACCTTCCATTGATACCTGCAAATAAGCTAAGCAATACCTTAAGGTTAGAATTTAATAATTCCCAAAAATGGATAACAGATGGTTATACCTTTATCACCTTAAATACCATATTTGATCAAAATAGAGTGGCAACCTTTGAGACGTCCACTAAGGGTTATAATCTTTTAAACGCTGGTTTTGGAGCAAGTATGAAACTCTTTAAACAAGATGTTGAATTGGTGGTAACTGCCCTAAATATTCTGAATAAGGATTATATTTCCCATTTATCCAGGCTAAAGGTAGATGATATTTCAAATATTGGAAGGAATATTAATATAGGAATAAGTATTCCTCTGTAAGAAATATTGGTTTAGTTTATAATATAAATTAAAACAGGTGGTTTAAGGAATTTGAAATATAAACGGTTTAGTCTTCTTCAATAGTTATGTACTTGTTAGCCGCAAAAACATAGGTATAGAGCCACATTAAGGTGAAAGAAGGAATCACGTCTAATCCAGGAACAATTTCTTCGATAAAAGCTATCAATCCGGCTATTTTTCCGGGATTCCCCTTGTACATTCTTGTCATTAACCAACCTGCTATGGGCGCCCATATCAAATCTGTGAATTCCCCAATACCCGGCATCATAAAAGAAAGCATACCAATTCCATCAAAAAGGAGCCCTAATGCAAGGAGTTTGTATTTTTTCTTCTTAATCATTTAGAAATTATAAAAACGAATCCTGTTCTATAAATTTAATTATCTATATGACAAAATTAAGACAGATTTGAACTGATTAATTTTAAAAATTCATTACGAGTTTCTTCTTTTTGGAAAGAGCCTCTAAATCCGGATGTTGTAGTCACGGAATTCTGTTTCTGAACACCCCGCATCATCATACACATATGTGCGGCCTCTATAACAACGGCAACCCCCTGAGGATTTAGAGTGTCATTTATACAATCTAATATTTGCTCGGTTAAGCGTTCCTGAACCTGCAACCTTCTTGCAAAAACATCTACGATTCTTGGCAATTTGCTCAACCCCACGATCTGTCCATTGGGGATATAAGCAATATGAGCTTTCCCAAAAAAAGGTAACATATGATGTTCACATAGAGAATACAATTCAATATCCTTAACAATTACCATTTCGTTATAAGATTCATTAAACATTGCACTCTTAAGGATTGCCGCGGCATCTTGTTTATATCCCTGTGTTAAAAACAACATTGCTTTGGCCGCTCGTTCAGGGGTTTTAATTAATCCTTCACGACCAACTTCCTCCCCTATTTCGCTGATTATTCCAGAAAAACGCTCAGTTATTTCATTGGTAATTTCTATGTTATATTCTTCCAGGTTGTGGTATGATGTCATAATAAAAATGTATAGATGGCTTGATTTAAAAGTACTTCGAAATTAAAGGTTTCTACTTTAAAAATCATAAATAAATGTATTATTAGTAAAATGAAGGCGTCAATAGAATTATACCAGGCTGCTGCCAACAGATTCCCCATTCATAACATTTTGAAGTGTTAAGGGTATTGTTTACTTTCATGCCCTAATTATTAATTGATGATTAAGGCCACTAATATCCAAAAATATTTCGGAGAACTTCAGGTTTTGAAGGGAGTAGATTTGCGTATAAAAGCTGGAGAAGTGGTATCTATTGTAGGGCCCTCAGGTGCCGGTAAAACAACATTATTGCAAATTTTGGGCACACTGGATACCCAATCAAACAAAAAGGAAAGTGAGCTAAAAATCAATGGTATTGATATTACTTCATTAAAAGATAAAGCACTGGCTGCATTTAGAAATAATCATATTGGATTTATTTTTCAATTCCACCAATTATTACCGGAATTTACAGCCATTGAAAACGTCTGCATTCCGGCATTTATTAAAAGGACCGGGAAGGCAGAGGCAGAGTCCAGAGCAACTGAATTGCTAAATTTCCTTGGGCTTTCCAGTCGCATGCACCACCGACCTAATGAGCTGTCTGGTGGTGAACAACAACGTGTTGCAGTCGCAAGGGCATTGATAAACAATCCAAGCATAATACTTGCCGATGAACCAAGTGGCAATCTGGATTCGGAAAGTGCAGATAAACTGCATCAGCTTTTTTTTCAGTTACGCGATGAATTTGGGCAAACTTTTGTTATTGTTACTCATAATGAGGAATTAGCTGATATGGCAGACAGAAAGTTAACCATGATAGACGGACAAATCATAGACTAATATGTTGAGAGAAGTTTGGGAATCTATAAAAACCCCCATTTATCTCATTTGCCCCACCAAAATGAAAAATCAGTGACTATACATGAGTTAAGAGATTTTTTGGATGCAAAAGTCATCCAATACAATAATCCTCAATTTCTTGATTCAGATCCAATTCAGGTTCCCCATTTGTTTACTAAAAAAGAAGATATTGAGATCAGTGCATTTCTCACATCAACAATTGCGTGGGGTAATCGAAAAAGCATTATCAACAATGCCCGTTATTTAATGGATTTATTAGATAATGACCCTCTTAACTTTGTTTTATTCCATAAAGAATCAGAATTGATGAAGCTTGAGCCATTTGTCCATCGCACTTTTAATCATATTGATCTGGTATACTTTATTAAAGCATTGAGATATATATATAAACAACACGGAGGTTTAGAAGCAATTTTTAGTCAACATACCACGAATAAATCAACACAGCCTGCAATTTCTAAATTCAAGCTAACCTTTTTTGAGTTAACACATCCAAAAAGAACAACAAAGCATATTTCCGATCCGGCCAAAGGTTCCGCCGCCAAACGCCTGAATATGTTTCTGAGATGGATGGTTCGCGATAATTCAACCAAGGTAGATTTCGGGATCTGGAAATCCATCTCCCCTGACCTTTTATCCTGCCCCCTGGATGTTCATTCAGGCAATGTGGCCAGAAAGCTAGGGATATTACATCGGAAACAAAACGATTCCAAAGCGGTGTATGAACTGGATTCCTTTCTTCGAAAAATGGACCCACTAGATCCCGTAAAATACGATTTTGCACTATTTGGACTGGGCGTATTTGAAAAGTTCTAGGAAATATTAATGTAATTCGCTACAGACCCATAGAACCCAATTTCAATTCAATTTTTGAATTCCCTTTCGCAATCGACTCATAAATAGCTTTTACAATTATCATATCCCGTTTGCCCATTTCGCCGGGTGCAACGTTTGGGGCATCATTTAAAATATGTCTTGCAAAATCATCCATCTGTAATTTTTGCTGACGTTCATGTGGGAAACTCAAGTCTCCGCTGGAGGTTTTACCTGCCAATGGTCCATATGAACTAGCAGGATTTAATTCAAACCACCCCTTGTCACATGAGCCATACATTCTGTTTACATTCGTATTATGTGACGTCATGATATTACCAAAAGCTCCGCTTGAAAATTCAAATTGAGCGGTGATGGTCTCATCGGTATCCTTAAAATAATCCGGCCTTGAGCTAAACTCCTGTGCAGTTACAGATATTGGGTTCTCTCCGGTTCCATAAATTGCACTTTGGATCGCATAAACCCCCATGTTCATTAAGGCTCCTCCACCAGAAAGCGCTTTGTTTAATCGCCATTGATCTGGATTGCCGCCAGATCTGTAGGCAGCTTCCGCGGATATATACTGTACATTTCCAAAAACCTTTTCATCGACCAATCGCTTTATTTCCTGAGTATAGGGCTCTGAGTGAAGACGGTAACCTACACTTAATTTAACATTTGCTTTTTTACATGCTTCAATTATTGCATCGCATTCCTCAACAG
>Ga0316196_10001363_pt1 | contig 10667 bp, 7 predicted proteins | sample Eddsed2cm_MG_FD_204938 | JGI IMG/M metagenome (GOLD analysis project Ga0316196, IMG submission 204938) | Coastal sediment microbial communities from Maine, United States - Eddy sediment 2 cm | ecosystem: Environmental > Aquatic > Marine > Coastal > Sediment | place: USA: Maine | collected... | reverse complement strand
AACTATGGCTACCCGAGTGTTTCCAATGGCGAGCACTACGACGGTCGCGCCATTCCGGACCATGATACGAACCCGGAATTCGATAAACCGGTCTTGTGGTGGACGCCGGTCATTTCACCGGGACACCTGATGACCTACAGTGGCGATGCGTTTCCACAATGGCACGGCAACCTGTTTGCCGCCGGATTGTCGTCGCGAGCGATTGTTCGCATCGAGGTTGATGGTGACAGTGCTACGGAAGCCGAGCGCTTCCCGATGGGCGCGCGGATTCGCAGCGTCGTCCAGGGACCGGAAGGCGCCTTGTGGGTACTTGAGGACGAGTCGCGCGAGAGCCTGGGGCGGCTACTGAAACTGACGCCGCGAAACTGACGGTACTTGCCAGGAAGCGGCGTCAGTGCAACCCCATTAGCACGCGTACGTGAGCGTCGACGCAGCGTGCCAGGCTCTTGAGCTCGTAGCCGCCTTCGAGCACGGAAACGACGCGCCCCGACGCAGATTGGTTGGCGATTTCCACGATGCGCTCCGACACCCACTTGAAATCGGCGTCGGTCAATGAGACGTAAGACATGTCGTCATCGCGGTGCGCATCGAATCCCGCGGAGACGAATACCAACTCAGGCTGGAACGCCTCGAGCGCCGGCAGCCAGTGATCGGTGACGGCCGCCCGGAACTCGTCACTTTTTGCGGTAGCGTCCAACGGCACGCTAATCCGGTTTGGCGCATTCTCGAGCAATTGCGTGAACGGGAAGAAAGGGTGTTGGAAAGTCGAGCAGAACAGGACGCGGCTTTCATCCTGGAAAATATCCTCAGTTCCGTTGCCGTGATGTACATCGAAGTCGACGATTGCGACCCTCTCGAGACCGTATGCCTCCAACGCATGCGCGGCACCCACGGCGATGTTGTTGAACAGGCAAAACCCCATCGCCCGAGAGCTTTCGGCGTGATGCCCCGGCGGCCTGACGCCACAGAAGGCTGACTCCATTTCGCCGCCCATGACGAGATCAACGGCGGCAACGACAGCGCCGGCGGCCCGGTAGGCGGCAAGCAGAGACTTCGGGCCGACCACGGTGTCGGGATCGAGGCGTGCGTACCCGGATTCAGGAATAGCGGCCCGGATCGCTTCCACGTGATTCCGGGAGTGCACCCGCAGTAGCTGTTCGTCGCTGGCCAACGGGGCATCGACATAGCGCAGGACAGCGTCGAGACCGCTGGCGATGAACTGGTCTTCGATGGCGTACAAGCGCCCGGCATGCTCCGGGTGATCCGGCCCGGTGTCGTGACCCCGACAGTCCGAATGCGTGATGTACGCGGTGCGCAGGTGATTCTCCCTATTTATTTCGTGTACGGTTGCAGTGTAAAAGGTCGTTGCAGCGAAAGGAATCTACCGCAGGTGCTACTTTGAACACCCATTATCTGACTCCCTTGTTCACACCAGGGAGCATCGCACTGTTCGGTGCCAGTGATCGAGAAGATTCGGTCGGTGGCATCGTCTTCAAGAACCTCATGACCTCCGGCTTCAAGGGTCAGATCTATGGGATCAATCCTGGTCGCGATGTCATCCAGGGTCAACCGGCGTTCAAATCGCTGGACGAGATAGATGGGCCAATCGATCTCGCCGTGGTCGCAACCCCCGCACCGAGCATACCGGCCATCGTTGAGGCTTGCGGTGAACGCGGCATCCGCATGATGCTCATCATGTCGGCGGGATTTCGCGAGACCGGTCCCGCAGGCCGAAAACTCGAGGACCGCGTCACACAGATGGCGAACCGCTATGGCGTTCGCCTGATGGGACCCAATTGCCTGGGCATTATCCGTCCGGACATTGGCCTGAACGCCACGTTTGGCAACAACAACGCGCAGCCCGGCAACCTTGCGCTTGTCTCGCAATCCGGCGCAATTTGTACCGCCATCCTCGACTGGGCGGCCGTAAATGAAATCGGTTTCTCGACAGTCGTGTCCACCGGCATCGCCGCCGACCTGGATTTTGGGGATTACCTGGACTACCTGGTCGCCGATCCAAAGACCAAGGCGATACTTCTCTATATAGAAGGTATTTACGATTCACGCCGCTTCATGAGTAGCCTGCGTGCCGCAGCACGCATCAAGCCTGTCATCGCGCTCAAGGTCGGGCGGCATGCGGCAGGTGCCGCAGCGTCGGCATCCCATACCGGTGCATTGGTTGGCAGCGACGATACATTCTCGGCAGCGCTGTCGCGTTCCGGCGTGTTACGCGTGGAGACGATCGGCCAGCTGTTTTCGGCAGCGCGGGCACTATCCTCATACCAGCACCGTCGGCCGTCTGAACGACTGGTCATTATTACTAATGGCGGTGGGCCCGGAGTCATGGCGGCTGATCGTGCCGCGGACCAGGGCATCGAACTAAGTTCATTGAGCGACGAGACCATGAAGCGCCTCAACGAGGTGCTTCCCGCGGTGTGGTCTCACAGCAATCCTGTGGACCTGATTGGCGACGCACCACCTGAGCGTTACAAGGAAACCATCGACATTTGCCTCGAAGACCCGGGCATCGATGGGGCAGTCGTCATCCTGACTCCGCAGGCGATGACGCGACCGACCGAGGTCGCGCAGGCAGTCATAGATGCCGCCGCGCAGCATGATAAACCTGTCATGACGAGCTGGATGGGTGGGGCTCAGATCGAGGAAGCACGCAAACTTTTTAATGCGGCGCATCTGCCGAACTACACCACCGTCGAGAACGCGATCGATGCGTTCTCTTATCTGGCGCGTCACAACCGCAACCAGCGCATGCTCCTGCAGACACCCGGACGGTTAAGTACCGGTAAGAAACCGCCGGATGTTGACGGCGCGCGGCTGATTATCGAAGCAGTACTCAACGAGCGACGGACAACGCTGACTGAACCGGAGTCATTGGCGGTCCTCAATGCGTTCCATATTCCGACCGTTCGCAGCGGTATAGCCCGATCAGCTAATGAAGCACTGATCGTCGCCGAGACGATCGGTTTTCCGATCGCAATGAAAGTCTTGTCGACCGACATAACGCACAAGTCCGACGCCGGTGGCGTACGACTCAATATCAATTCGGCGCACGAGGTTCGCAGCGCTTTTCGTCAACTGGTCGATGAAGTGCAAGCCAAGGTGCCGGGTGCGACGATTGACGGTGTCACGATAGAGAAGATGTATCGCAGCTCGAATGGTCGCGAACTCATGATCGGCATTATTCGTGACCCGGTATTTGGCCCGGTTATCAGCTTCGGCAGCGGTGGCACAACCGTGGAGATCATAGGCGATTCTGTAATTTCGCTGCCGCCACTGAACCACCGTCTGGCGACCGACCTGGTCAACCGGACAAAGGTGTCGAAGATGCTCGGCGAGTTTCGCCACATGCCCGCCGTCGATATGAGTCAACTCATCGATGTTTTGCTCAGTGTGTCCAGCATGGCGTGTGAGTTGCCATGGGTCCAGGAAATGGACATCAATCCACTGATCATCGATGACAAAGGCATCGTCGCCGTTGACGCGCGTATCATGGTTGATTTTCCGAAACCCTCGACGGACCCGTACCATCATCTGGCGATCCATCCGTACCCGACGCAGCTCGTCAAGCATGTCCAGCTCAACGACGGTACAGATATCGTTATTCGTCCGATCCGACCCGAAGATGCCGAGATCGAGGCAAAGTTCGTACGCGAATTATCGAAAGAGGCGAAGTACTTCCGCTTCATGAACTCCATACACGAACTCAGCCAGGAGATGCTGGTTCGCTTCACGCAGATCGATTATCACAACGAGATGGCGTTGATCGCCGTTCGGCAGCTTGATGGTGTTGAAGACCAGATTGGTGTTGCGCGGTACTCGACCAATCCGGACAAGACAAGCTGTGAGTTCGCGCTGGTAGTTTCCGACAAGTGGCAAAGCAAGGGCATCGCTCATCGCCTGATGCGTAACCTCATGGAGGTCGCGCGCGACCGAGACCTCGAGGTTATGGAGGGCCAGGTCTTGAGTGATAACAAGAAGATGCTCGAGCTGATGGCCTCGCTGGACTTCGAGATTTCGGTCGACCCGGACGACAACTCGATAAAACGCGTGGTGGCACAGCTGCACACGTCGGTTTGAGCGTCTACATTGCGAGCGCTGACTCTATCTGTGCAATGACTTCGCCATCATAAGGCTGCGTCCTGGGGCTAAATTGGGTAATCACCTTGCCATCCCGGCCAATCAGGTACTTGTGGAAGTTCCAGGTCGGGTAGGTTCCGGCAGCGGCAGCCAGTTGGTCGAAGAACGGATGCGCCGCGCCCTCCTTGACCGTTACCTTTTCAAACATTGGAAACTTCACTTTGTAGGTCAGGCGGCAGAACTCCTGGATCTGTTCCTCTGTGCCGGGCTCCTGGCCAAGGAAGTCGTTTGACGGAAAACCGAGAACGACCAGACCCTCTTCACCATACTCCTGGTAAAGCTTTTCCAGACCGTCGTACTGGGGCGTGTTGCCACACTTCGACGCTGTGTTCACGACGAGCACAACCTTGCCGGAGTATGCCTCCTCGAGATTAACGACGTCATCAGAAGCAAGCTTCCGAAAATCCTGGTTGAGCAGCCCTGTGTCGGCGGCCATTGTGGTTGCGGCAGTCATGAGCAATAAAGCTCCCATTAGAAATCTCATATCACACTCCAAGAAACTCGAGCGCCCAAGCGAAGAGCACTCATCTGAACTTAGCGTGTATCCTGCACGTACAGCCGCTCTACAACCAGCGGATTTCTGTAACAAGTCGTATCTGATCGAGAGCAGAATTTTTTGGACGAAATTACTGCCATGGCCGTCTTTCACTGCTTGCCGGGATATCCATGAGCTGCCGGCTTGTATTCGGCGCGAGTGGCTATATCGGCAGCCACCTTGCGCCGTACCTGGCATCTCGGGGCTTGCCGGTACGAGCATCGTCGCGCAATGTCGAGGTCATCGAAGGCCGCGGCTGGCAGGATGTCGTGCTGGCTGAGGCGGACGCTTTGCACCCGGAGTCCCTGGACAGCGTTCTTGAAGACGTCGATATCGCTTATTATCTCGTGCACTCGATGGCCGCAGGCAAGAATTTCCCCGAACTGGATGCCACGGCAGCGCGGAATTTTGCGGACGCGGCTGCGCGGCAAGGTGTCAAGCGCATTGTCTATCTCGGAGGCCTGGTTCCGGAATCACCGAAATCGAAGCATCTTCGCTCGCGCCAGGAAACCGGTGACATTCTCCGCGCGGGCAGAGTTCCGGTGACAGAGATTCGCGCCGGGATGATTATCGGACCCGGTTCAGCAGCCTGGGAAGTAATACGCGACCTCGTCAATCATCTGCCTATCATGATAACGCCACGCTGGGTTTTCTCGCGCTCGACGCCCATAGCGCTCAGCAACCTGTTGCGCTACCTCGCCGACGCACCTGTCCTCGCAGAGACTGCCGGCGAAACCTACGACGTCGGCGGCGCCGACGAACTTACGTATGCCGAGATCATGCAGCAATACGCCGAACTCGTCGGCAAGACCACGCGCATCATCCCGGTTCGCGTCCTCACGCCACGCTTGTCCTCATATTGGCTGCGCCTGGTGACGTCGGTGCCGACGAATATTGCGCGCGCCCTGATCGACGGACTTTCCCAGGATGTGATAGCCGGGGACACTCGGCTGGCCAGCCTCGTTCCCCAACAGCTTCTCGGCTTTCGTGAAGCGGCTGTCGAGGCACTCGACGCAGACCGCAAACACGCCGTACCGGCTCGTTGGGTCGAAGGCGCCACCGCCTGCCGCGAATTTCGACCGGAATATGGCTTCTATCCGAAACAAACAGGCGACGTCGCCCACACTGGTGCCAGCGCAGAGGCCTTATGGCGAGTCGTTTGCCGCGTTGGGAGAAACGGTGATTTCTTTTATGCCAACTGGCTCTGGTGGCTGCGAAGATGCCTGGACTGGATCTTTGCTGGGCCAAGCTTCCGCCGCAAACGCCGTCACCCCGATGAGTTGCGCGTTGGCGATGCTGTCGATGCATGGCGCGTCATCGCCATGCAACCCGGCGAACAGCTAACGATGCTGATGGAAATGAGGGCGCCCGGTGTGGGAGTTCTTGAGTTTGATGTCGACGATAAAGAGGGTGACCAGCGGACGATAAGCGTCAGGGCATACTTTCATCCCGCCGGCGTTTGGGGAATCCTGTACTGGTTCGCATTGCTGCCATTTCACGCATTCATTTTTCGTGGCATGACGCGCGTGATCGCGGAGCGGGCGGAGGCAGAGCCGGTCGCCCACGCCACAGACAGCCCGGGCTAAACAGAAACATCCAGCAACACTTGCACACAGAATTGACACCGTTGTGCGCTCGCTTCTCGATATCGTTTGCGTGTACTTGAAACCCCTCTACTAACCTAAAGGACAAGCAAATGATTTCATCTATAGCCAAACGCGCCGGAGTTCTCGCGCTTTGTACCCTCGGCCTGGTTACGTCAATGGCAAACGCCGGGCACCATGAGAAAGGCGAAATGGCAACAGCGGACATCGTTGATACTGCTGTTGGCGCAGGCAAGTTCAACACGCTTGCTGCCGCACTGACCGCTGCTGGACTCGTCGATACGCTGAAAGGCGATGGCCCGTTCACGGTTTTCGCACCAACCGACGCTGCGTTCGCAAAACTACCGGAAGGAACGGTCGAGAACCTTCTTAAACCAGAGAATCGCGACCAACTGGTCTCTATCCTGACGTACCACGTTGTGCCAGGAAAAGTGTATGCCGCGGATGTCGTGAAGCTCACATCGGCCACGACCGTGAATGGTTCCGACGTAAGCATAAAGGTGTCTGACAACGGCGTAAGCATCGACAACGCTAATGTGATCATGACGGACATCAAGGCGAGCAATGGTGTCATCCACGTGATTGATACCGTCATCCTGCCTAACTAGTACGACGTTTTGTTGAGCCGGCACAGGGACGTGCCGGCGCCTCAACCATGACTGCACTTACAACATTTCCCCCACAAACCCGCGTCGCTGTAATAGGTGCCAGCGGAGGTGTTGGTCAAGCGCTTGTCGCGCTTTTTGCCAACGATCCACGAGTAGAGCGGGTTTTTGCACTATCCCGCACACCCTTTCCGGTCTTTTCGCCAAACGTCACACGGGGCGAACTGGACCTCGAAAACGAAGCATCTATCGAAAGCTGTGCCCTGTCTGTGGCGGCGGACTCGCCCCTTGATATTGTCGTGGTTGCGACCGGCATACTCTGGTCTGGTGACAAGCTCCGGCCTGAGAAAAGTATGCAGGAACTCGATATAGAAAAGCTTGCAAAGGTCTTTGCGATCAATGCGACAGGACCGGCCCTGGTCGCGAAACATTTCCTGCCGAACCTTCGCAAGGGATCGAAAACTGTCTTCGCCGCGTTGTCTGCACGTGTCGGTAGTATTGGCGACAATCGGCTCGGCGGCTGGTACTCGTATCGTGCGTCAAAGGCGGCATTGAACATGCTGCTGAAAACCCTTTCGATCGAACAGGCGAGGCGGTGGCCAGAGGCTGTCATTGTCGGCCTGCATCCGGGCACAGTAAACACAGAACTTTCTGCACCCTTTACCAAACGGACCCCGCCGCAAAAGCTGTTTTCCCCGGAAATTTCCGCAGGTCATCTCGTTAAGGTCCTGGACAGAGTGACGCCGGACGACTCCGGCCATGTTATTGCGTGGGACGGGCAGCGCGTTGAGAACTAGGACATTAATAACGCAACAGTCGCGCGCCCAGGTGAAAACGCTCAACCTCTGTAAGCCAGCAAGCCGTCGTTTAGCTTGGGAATCTGCATGGACCACTGACGGCAACTGGTTGAAGCCTGGTCACCTAATCTGACGGCGACTTGCATCGAGCGGCTCAGGGCGTTGGCATATAGCCGCTGGTAGTAAGAAACCCTGGCAAAGTGGAAAGGCAGTATCTCCTCAAATGCGAGATCGGTATCCAGCATCTGGGCGAAGGCATCATAGAATCGGCCCAGCGCGTCGGACAGCTGGCTGTTTTCGCCTGGCAGGCCTGACGGATCGATCGTCCATGTCATGTCGCGTTGCAGTACACACGTCCCGACAAAACCAGCGCGTCTTTCGTTCGACCACTCGTCAGGTGCGATGAGGCTCAGGGACCACTCGCCGTTGATCCAGTAAAGATAATTGGCTGTTCCCACAACCGGGCGAAACTTGAATGTTGCGGACAGGACAAGCATGGACGTGAAGAACTCGGCCAGCAGCTGTCGCCGGGGTTTCGCGACCACACCCCTCGGCTCGCTCTTGTACCAGTCGAGTAGAAACCCGTTGAGGCCTTTGCCCTCCGGGTTGCCATCTGCCTTGCGCGCGATGCCGAAGTTGCCGGTCTCGAAGTGATTCAGTTCACCCATAGTGGCATTCAGGCTTGTTGCGCAAGCCCCTCAGCATGACGTAGCTCTTCGGTAAGCCGGTCTGCCTCCGCGGCGCGCGCCTTGGACAGCCGCGCAAGCAGCAGGTAGAACGTTGGCGTCAGGTACAGAGTAAACAGCGCGGCGATGCCCAGGCCGCCAAACACCACCCAGCCGATCGAAATGCGCGCTTCGGCACCGGCGCCACTGGCGAGAATAAGCGGTAAGCCGCCCAGCACGGTCGACATCAGTGTCATCACGACCGGTCGCAGGCGGATAGCGGCACCTTGCTCGACTGCCTGGCGTACGTCGAGACCCTGGTCGCGGAGCTGGTCCGCAAACTCGACCAGCAGCACACTGTTTTTGGCCATAAGCCCGATGAGTAGCACGAGACCGATTTGTGAATAGATGTTTAGCGAGGTCCCGGTAATCAGCAGCGCAAAGACGGCCGCGGCGATGCCGAATGGCACAATCAGCGTAACCACCAAAGCACTGGTAAAGCCCTCAAATTGTGCTGCCAGCACCAGGAAAACAATGGCAAGCGCGATCAGGTAAGTCATTGCGACTTCGCGCGACGTCTCATCAAGGGTGGCTGCCTCACCGAGCAACAGCAGCGAAACGTTGGCTGGAAGAATATCGTCTGCCAGGTCTCTAAGGTCGCCAACGGCTGACGCCAGCGGATAGTTGTCAACTCGATCGATGCTGATTCCGATCGCGCGGCGCTGCGCCTGGCGACCCAGCTCTGCAGCTACGCCTTCTTCTTTAAGTGTGACGATGCTGGACAGCGGAACGGACTGGCCACCTGACGTCCTCACATACAGGTTCACCAGGTCAGAGGGATCGTTGATCTTGCCGCTCGCCGATTCCAGCAAGATCGGCACGGCCTCATCCTCGATGTTCAGGTCGATGAGCTCATCACCATCAATCATGGCTCGCAGGGTGGCGGCAAGAGATGGCAGGTCTATGCCCAGATCCGCTGCCCGGCGCCGGTCAATGTCGACCGTGAGCTGCGGCTGCGTCGGATCGTAGGAAATATTCGGCCGGGACAGATTTGGCAGACGTTCCTCGATGGCAGCGGCATAAGCCTTCGCCGCCTCGTAGATTTCATCGTAATCGTTGCCGAGCAGGGCGATGCTTACGCCACCGTCACCTCTTCTCCGCAAGTTGAGACTATTGCTGCTCCAGATGCCAACGCGGGCACCGGGGATTTCCGACAGCTCGCCGCGCAAGGAATTTTCGATCTCTTGCTGACTCCGCTCGCGCTCGCTCCAGTCTGCGAGCGGCAGGATAACGCGGCTGCGGTTCAGGTCCCACGCGCCGACCACGGTAAACACCGAAGTTGCCTCTCCACTATCCAGCAAAGGCTGCACGATTGCCTCGACCTTCTCGGTCTGGCGATCCATGTAATCGATGCCCACGCCATCCGGGCCGCTGGCAAAAATATTGATGACGCCCCGATCTTCCGACGGTATTAGCTCGCGATCCAGGGCCTGGTACGCTGCGATGCCGCCGACAGCAAATAGCATTGCGGCGCTGACAGTCAACCAAGGATGGTTTAGCAGCACGGCCAGCGAACGCTGGTACCCGGCACTCATACTCTGCCCGAGACGAGCCAGCACATTTGGGACTCGGTGGTCGTCCTCGCCCTTCAGTAGCCGGGCGGCAGCGGCCGGTACCAATGAGAGGGCGACGAAACTGGAGATGATCACTGCTGCGGCCAGCACGATACCGAATTCACGGAACAGGCGACCTGCGGTACCGGGCAGGAAAGAAATCGGCACGAACACGGAGATCAGCACTGCGGTAGTTGCGACGACGGCAAAGAATACCTGGCGTGTGCCGAGCACGGCCGCCGCACGGGCGCCAAGGCCCTGCGCGCGCCGCCGCTGTATGTTTTCAAGCACAACAATCGCGTCGTCAACGACAAACCCCGTTGCGAGTACGAGCGCCAGCAAGGTCAGGATGTTGACCGAGAAACCAAACAGCCAGATTGCCGCAACGGTGCCGATCAGCGCCACCGGAATCGCTATGCTCGGAATCAGCGTGGCACGAAGACTCCCCATGAACAGCCAAATCGTTGCGATGACGATCAAAACCGTCAACCCAAGCGTAATGAGAACTTCGGTAACAGAGCTGCGTATGAATGTTGCCTGGTCATCGGTTACGACGACTTCGAGATTGCTAAATCTTGAGTTGATGCGTTCAACAGCGGCGTTAACGCCGGCGGATATCTCAATCGTATTGGACCGCGCTTGTCGAATGATGCCGAGCCCAATGATGTTCTTGCTATTGAGGCGCGTCATAGA
>Ga0316196_10001362_pt1 | contig 10672 bp, 5 predicted proteins | sample Eddsed2cm_MG_FD_204938 | JGI IMG/M metagenome (GOLD analysis project Ga0316196, IMG submission 204938) | Coastal sediment microbial communities from Maine, United States - Eddy sediment 2 cm | ecosystem: Environmental > Aquatic > Marine > Coastal > Sediment | place: USA: Maine | collected... | reverse complement strand
CCTTCTGCGGCATGCAACCGATGCGCAACATCCCGTTTGCAGTGATTTGTGTACTCGGCATGCAGGACAACGCGTTCCCGCGCCGTGAACGCGCGGCGGAATTTGACCTGATGCGCAATAACTGGCGTCCCGGTGACCCGCACAAGGGAGACGAGGACCGTTACCTGATGCTGGAAACGCTGCTGTGTGCGCGCCGCTACCTTTACTTCAGTTATTGCGGGCGCAGTCTCAAAGATAACAGTGAATGCCAGCCATCGGTGCTGTTACGCGAGTTACTCGACTATATCGATAGCTGCTTTATCCCCGGCGACAACCAACTACCGGCCAGCCAGCAGATTTCCAGGATGCATCCAATGCAGGCATTTTCAGCGGCCAACTTTGGCGACGAAAGACGCGGATACGACCAGCACTGGTTCGACACAGCGATGTTACTGGCAATGCCACCGGTGAGGGAACCGGTTAATCACTGGGTTCAGGATGCACTCGAAAATACCGACGATGAGAGCAATCTAATCGAACTGGAGTCGTTGATACGATTTTTTCAGCACCCGCTGCGATACTTTTTCAATACTCGGCTCGGCATTCGCATCCCGCGCCAGTCCGTCGAGGAAGATGAAGAGGCCTTCACCCTGCAGGGATTAAACAAATGGGCCATCGTCGAACAACTGGCGCGACAATATCTCGCCGGCGAGCCTATCGACCGGCAACAATACACGGCACAGGGTTTGTTACCTCATGGACGGGCCGCCGATGCCGAATGGTTTGCAATGCTGTCCGAGTACCGCGACCTGCTCGATCGTCTCGACGGATTTCGCGATGTCGCGGCACAGACAAAAGTAGCCGAGTGCCAACTCGAAGACGGCTCTGTTCTATACGGAGAAATCGATCACTATTACCCGGCGCTCGGACTGATGCACTTTAGTGCCAGTAAGTCGATAAAGAGCCGTTCACTCATCTCGCTGTGGCTGAACCACCTGGTTCTTTGCGCCACCGGACTGCTCGCCGAGCAGGAAACCAGCCAGTTGTTTGCGCCTTCTACCCGGGGCTGGTGCTTCAGCTGGATCGAGGCTGCCACGGCGTGCCGCTTGCTCGGTGATTACGTTCAACTTTATCGACAGGGCCAGCAGTCGCCGCTGCCGGTATTCCCCGAAACCAGTTATACCTTTGCGCGTCATGAAGATCCATCAATGGCCATGGAAAAGGCCCTGCTGGTCTGGAATGGCAGCGGTTTCGGCGTTGGCTCCGAGGGTGAGTGCTGCGATGATTTTATTCGGCTGGCTTTGCACAATAACACCCCGCAGCCACTGTCTGACCGCCTGTTCCAGCAGTACTCGCGACAAATCTATGGGCCCGCGATAGAGCACGGTGGCGAAATTGAGTGGTGATTTAACCGCCAACGCGCAGAATCGTCCGCGATCGCCGCTGCAGCCGGGCGATAACAACGCGTCAGTTTTGAAGCAAATTTCAACCCTGGATTCACAGGCCATCCTCACGCTCGAGCTTGGCGGCATCAAACTGATCGAAGCGAGCGCCGGCACCGGCAAAACTCACACCATAGCCGACCTGTACCTGCGCCACATTCTTGCCGGACGACTGACCTCACAAATTCTAATCGTTACCTACACCAATGCCGCGACCGAGGAATTGCGCGGACGCATCCAGAATCGACTCTACCAGGCGCAAATGCTGGTCACCGGCCAGGTGGATGACGCAGACGGATTTTTAAAACTCTGGCAGCAACAGTGGCGCAAGCTTGATACTGAACAACAATCGCTACAGCTAGGGCGTCTGCAGCTGGCCTTGCGCAGCCTTGACGAAGCCAGCATTTCCACCATCCATAGTTTCTGCCAGCGCAGCCTGCAGGAACACGCGCTCGCCGGTAACCAGCTGTTCGAAACCGAACTGATCGATGATGACGCAGCGCTGTGGGAAGCTGCAATCAAGGACTGGTGGCGAGCCCTCAGCTATGAACTCGATCGCGATACCTGGATGTTGGTGCACAACAGCCTGGGCTCCGTGGAAAAGCTGACGCGGCTGCTACTTGAATTGCGCAACAAACCCTCGGCACGTCTGTTACCTGCAGGCGATAAAACACTTGCCGACCTGCTGCAGATGCCGCGTCAGATAGCTGCGGACCTGCATCAGCTGGGCCCGCAATGGCTGCGTGAAAAAACCGCAATAGTGGAAATTCTGCGCGATACGAAAGTACTGAGCCGTGCCAAAAAGCTTCCCTATCATGCCGACAACTTCGACACCTGGATCGATGCCCTGGATTTCTTTTTCAACGCATCGGCAGCCGGAATTCTGCTCGATAACTTCGAATATCTTGGAGCAGGGTTTTTGCAACAGCACTCCAAACCCACCCAGCGTGGCAAGGACCCCCGGCTTGAACACGAATTTTTCCACGCCGTAGGCGCAGTAGCGCAACGCTGGATAGAATTCCAGCAGACGCTGGGGCCGCAGTTGCGAATTGATGCGCTACGCCGGGTTTCGCGCCGTGTCCTTGAAGCCAAGCGCGAGACGGCAACGCTGGCATTCCAGGACCAGCTCAGCCTGCTGCTTGAAGCGCTGCAATCAAAAAGTGGCATCACCCTGGCCCGCGACCTGCGCGAGCAGTATCCGGTGGCCATGATCGACGAATTTCAGGACACCGACAGTATTCAGTACCGCATCTTCGGTCACATCTATCATGCTGGTGACGAACTCACCGAAGACTTCAGCCTGACCTTGATCGGCGATCCAAAGCAGGCGATTTACAGCTTTCGCGGTGGCGATATATTCACTTACATGCAGGCGCGTCAGCTGCCTTCGATCGAGCGCTTTAACCTGCAAACCAACTGGCGCTCGCAGCCCGAGCTGATAAAGGCGGTCAATACCCTGTTCGCGAACCGACCCGAAGCCTTCATATTTGGCGATTCGATCGAATTTCACGCAGTTGACTCGATCCCCGACAACAAACGCTTCAGACTGCTATCCGGGAAACGCGCCGCGCCCGCGATGACAATATGGCAGCTACCTGAAACCCACCAGAACGGCAATTACTCGCGCGCCGAGATGCGTGAATCGATCAATCAGGCAATCGTTATCGAAGTCATCGGTTTACTGCAGGCCGCAGGCGAAGGCTCAGCTACCATCGACGGCAAACCGGTACAAAGCGGCGATATCGCGATCCTGGTACGCCAGGCCTCCGAAGGACAGGCGCTCAGCCAGGCGCTGCGCAAGCACGGCATTCGCACGGTAACCATCGGTCGCGATTCGGTGTTCACCAGCGATGAGGCCCGCGGCCTGTACGACCTTTTGCTGGCAGTAGCGCAGTATCAGGATCCGAGTATCGCCGCACGCTCACTGGCTTCCAATCTGTTGCAACTCGATTACCGGGAAATTGCGGCCCAGGTTGATAACGACGAGGCCTGGCAGGTCTGGCTGGAAAGCCTCGGTGAGCTGCAGGACCTGTGGCTGCGACACGGGTTTATCGCGATGTTCCAGTCGTTACTGCAGCGCTTCGATATCACCCGCAAGCTGGCACTCATGGAGAACAGTGAAAGACGCATCACCAACCTGTTACACCTGGCTGAATTACTGCAGCAGCATTCCCAGGCGGCCGCGGGTATGTCGCCAATGCTGCACTGGTTTCAGCATCAGCTCGAAGACAGCAGTGGTGAAGATGCGGAGTTGCGCCTCGAAGACGATCAGGCACTGGTCAAGATCGTTACCATACACAAGTCAAAAGGCCTGCAATATCCGATCGTCTTTGTGCCCTTTCTGTGGACTTGCCGGCCGGTCGATCATAATCAGGCGATTTACTTTCACGATACAGAGCTTGCCGCCTGTATCGACCTCGGATCCAGTGAATCCGATCAGCACTGGTTGATCGCCGAAAAGGAACGGCTTGCCGAGGACCTCCGCCTGCTCTATGTCGCCGTCACCCGTGCGCGTTCACGCTTGTATCTCGCCTGGGGCAGGGCAGGCAGCGAGAGCAGAGCCGGTTATGCAAACCAGACTGCTCTTGCCTATCTACTGCATTCACGCCAGACCCCCGAGGACCTCGATACTGTTAAGGCGGATGGTTTTCCCGACGACATGGATTTCGCTGCCGACCTGCAAGCCCTGGTAACTAAAAGTGAGGCATCAATCGAATGTGTGCCACTGCCCGGAGAACAGTCGCCGCTCGCCCTTTACAACGACGATGGCTCGAGGGATCTACCGCGACTTGCAGTATTTAACCGCGTCTCAGCAACGCAATGGCGTGTCAACAGTTTCACCGCGTTGACGCGCGCCGTGCACCAGCCTGCGGGGAGTGTGACAAAAACAGTCGAACTGGATCCAGTTCTTAACTTCCCGGCCGGCAGCCACGTTGGTCTGTTATTGCATTCGTTACTCGAGAACCTCGACTTCGAGCTTGATATTGCATCCCAGTGCCCACCCCTGTTTGCCCGTTTCCTGGCTCAGGCTGGACTTTCCGGCGAGTATCAACAACCATTGATGGACTGGCTGAGTAACATCTTGCAGACCCCGCTGAACGGGACCGGGTTGACGCTGAACCGCATCGCTAATCAACACAGGCTCAACGAACTGGCCTTCGATTTCGCCCTCGATCATCTCGACCTCAACGCGCTCAACCGGTTTATGCAAGCGCGCGTCGATCAGCCACTGCAGGCCCTGAGCGGAGCAGATTTTCGCGGCCTTATCACCGGAGTGATCGACCTCGTTTTTGAATACGAGGGTCGCTATTATCTGGCCGACTACAAGAGTAACCTGCTGGGCGGCGAGCTGGCGGACTACGCGCCCGCCAAACTTGGCCAGGCAATGCTGGATCGGCGTTACGACCTGCAATCACTGATTTATGCACTGGCCCTGCACCGCCTGCTCGCACAGCGTCTACCTGATTACGATTACCAGCAGCATTTCGGCGGCAGCTATTATCTTTTCCTGCGTGCCATGCGCCCGGATCAGGGTTGCCGTTACGGCATTCATTTCGAAAGACCCGAGCTTGCCGACCTTGAAGCATTCAACGATCTGTTCCACTTCACAGCCCCGCAGGAAACAGGATTATGAGTACATTCCTGCACCAGCTTGCGCGAGACGGCGACATAAGCTGGTTGAGCTATTACTTTGCGGAATTCATCAGCTCCCACGATGGCAGCCAGATCGATGAACTCACGGGCCTCTCTGCCGCACTGGTTAGCGAAGCCAATCTGGCTGGTGACGTATGCGTAGAACTCGACCAGTTCACGGGCCGCCCGCTGTTTCAGTGCAGCCGCGGCATCGGTGTAACCGTACCAATCGGTAGAAGCTCCGGCGAATGGCGCAACGCGCTATTGGCGAGTAACTGTGTTGGCAACGGCGGCGATCAAAATCCGCTGATTATCGACGGTTCCCGTCTTTATCTGAATCGCTACTGGTTTTACGAGAACTTCATCAGCGAAAAAATTCTATCCCTGTTGCAACGCAAAACAACGACGGATCCCACATCGATCAAAGCCGCAGCCGCGGCCTTGTTTGCGCCACAGGCAGACATAGATCAGGATCAAATGGCGGCCGTCATCGCGGCGGCTGGTAAAAGCTTTAGCGTTATTTCGGGTGGCCCCGGTAGTGGCAAGACATCAACGGTGATACGGATACTCGCCGTCCTGGTGGCGCAAAACCCCGCCTATCGAATCGCTTTGGCAGCACCAACCGGCAAGGCAGCCGCACGTATGATGGACTCGATTCGACAACGCATCGATCAACTCGAGATCGCCGCTGACATCAAGGCGGCGATACCCGTCGAAGCTCGTACCATTCATCGCCTGCTGGGCTATCGTCACCAGGGTTTCAGTTACCATCAGCAACACCGATTACCCGTGGATTGCGTCGTTATCGACGAGGCGTCGATGATTGATCTCAAACTCATGTACCAACTACTTTCCGCTCTGCCCGACTCGGCACAGTTGATTCTGCTCGGCGATCGCGATCAACTGGCTTCAGTCGCCGCGGGCAATGTGCTTGGTGATATTACCGGACACGGCCACCGGATCGACGCTAGCGACGGAGGGATTGCGTCGGCAACCAGCCTGCTGCGTAGCAATTATCGATTTGGTCGCGACAGCACGATAGGTGAACTGGCGGCGCTCGTCAGAATCGGCGACACTGCCCGCGCAATCGAACTGCTCAGCACCAACGAATCCGGGTTACGCTGGTTCAATGAGACGGCTGAAGATGTCGACGATGATGCATTGCACTGGGCATACAAGGCTTACCAACCGATATTCGACAGTGATTCACCTGGCCGGGCCCTCGACGTCTACGATAAAACTCGCCTGCTGTGTGCCACCAACCGCGGACCCTTCGGCGTCGAGGCACTCAATAGCAGGATTTCGAGTGCACTACAGGCGCGCAATCATCTGCCCGAGTTGCCATTGTTTGCCGGGCTACCGATCATGATTACGCGCAACTTCAAGGAGCTTGGCCTGTTCAATGGCGATACCGGAATTTTGTGGCGACTCGACGGCGAATTACGCGCCTGTTTCCGCAGTGGCGATGGTTCCATTCGTGACCTGTCGATCAACCGTCTTCCCGAGTACAAGCCCGCCTGGGCATCCACCGTTCACAAGTCACAGGGATCCGAATTTGATTCGGTTCTTCTGCTATTACCAACGGATGTTCAGTCGGGAACCCTGTCGCGTGAACTGGTGTATACCGGTGTCACTCGCGCACGTCACCAGTTCCTCCTGCACGCAAGCGAATCGGTTCTATCACAGGCTCTGTCTCACCTGACTCGCCGGCATTCAGGCCTGGCAGCGAAACTGGGCTGGCCGGATAACGCTCCGTCCACCACCTGATTCCGAGTTAGCCTGCACCGAACGGCGCTCAGCGGCCGAAGGCTGATGCCATTCGGGCAATATTCGAATTGCTGGGATTCAGCTGCCAGGGCACTATCGCCATGGCCCGATTCAGCGGGGTGACTGCTTGACCCCGACGCTGTTGCTAGAGTGCAAGCTCCTGGGCAACCAGAAAATTCATAATTTGAATCATGCGCTCGTTGCTACCGGCAAGAGACCCCGAAACCAGGTATTTGCCGTTGACGATAACCGCCGGCACACCGCTAATGCCGTAACGCTTTTCGTTCTGCGCGTTTTTGCGGAGTTGGGTCTCCACCGGAAAGGAAAAATAATACTCGCGGAAGACTTTTTCATCGAAACCGCGTTCTGCAACAAACTCGGCGATAGTATCGATACTGTTGAGGCGTTGCCGTTTGAGATGTATGGCATCAAAAAAAGCCACGTGGATCTCGTCGAGTATACCCATCAACTGGAAGGAATAATAAGCCCTTGCATGTTCGGTCCAGCGTGGGTTAATTGACGATGGCACCTGCTCGAACACCACGCCTTCGGGTAAACTGGCAGACCACTTTTCGACATAAGGTTCAAAGCGGAAACAGTGCGGACAGCCGTACCAGAAGATTTCGGTAACCACGACCTTGTCAGGTTGCGTAGTTTTTACCGCCGGTGAGATAACCTCATAATCACTTCCCGCGATAAAAGCCATCTGCGCGGATGCGCTACTCGAAAATATCACCCCAAAACAAACTACCAATGAGGCCATAAACTGTGGCCAGCGCTTTATCATTTTTAATACTCCAGAAAATACGTTCATCTACAGACCGGGCAAACCGCAATTAGTTTTGTCTAAAGTCTATCCCGATGCAGATTAATACCCGCTTAATCGATTGTCTTACTGAATACCCGCAACATAGGCTGCCACCGCTTTCATTTCCATTTCTGACATACGCCCAACCAGGTTACGCATCATTTTACCGGAATCGTTAGCGCGCGCTCCCTGTTTGAAAGCCTGCAACTGGGTGACGATGTACTCCGGATGCTGGCCCTTCAACGAAGGCCATCCAGCCGGGCCGTTGCCTTTTCCGCTGGGCGAATGACAACCCATGCAGGCAGCTACCCCGGTCTCGGTGATGCCGCCACGGTAGATGCTTTCGCCCTTCTCGATCAATTCACCATCGAAAGCCACCGGCTTGTGGCTCTGGGTCTCATAGTAAGCGGCGAGATTTTTCATGTCATCGTCACTGAGACCGGCTACCATGCCCGACATCGACGCGTTTACTCGACGACCTGCCTTGAAATCGGTCAATTGCTTGTAGGTATAGCTAGCATGCTGCCCGGCAAGCGATGGCCACATCGGATTACTGCTATTGCCGTCGGCTCCATGACAGGCGGCGCAGATGGCACTTTTTGCCTTACCGGCTTCGGCATCGGCGGCATTCGCGGCGAATGAGATCAGACCGGACAGGGCCAGCACGATCACTCCAATTTGGCTCGCTTTCATTATCACTCCAGAGGGAAAAACGTACGGAAAATCAGGGCGCAAATGTATATCATACCCGAGCCGCTCGTTCAACCGTAACCCGACAGCAACCATGAGTATTTCATTCAGACAGGCCAAATTCGTTACCAGCGCGTTCGAACTCTCGCAACTGCTACCCGATGAAGGTGCCGAGGTCGCTTTCGCGGGACGCTCGAATGCTGGCAAATCCAGTGCGATTAATTGCCTTGCCCGGCAGAAGAATCTGTGTAAAACCAGTAAAACACCGGGGCGTACGCAGTTGATCAATTTTTTTGAGGTTGATACACAATGTCACCTCGTTGATTTACCAGGGTATGGATTTGCCAAGGTTTCCAAACAACTGCGCAATCACTGGAACCAGGTGCTGTCGACCTTCCTGTTGGAGCGCCAGGCCTTGCGTGGACTGGTGATTGTGGTTGATATTCGACGCGGTATCAGTGACCTTGATCATGCCTTGATCCAGATGATGGATAACAGTGCGCCGTTGCACATCCTGCTGACCAAATCCGACAAATTGGGCCGAAATGCCATTCATAAATCGGTGGCGCAGGCGCAGGCACAGCTTGGTGGCCCCGATCAGACCGTGTCGACCCTGTCGATTCAAACCGGCCAGGGGCTTGATTTACTGGAGCAGAAATGCACTGAATGGCTAACCCTCGATACCGAGAATTGACGAATAAATCATTTAGGTAAAGACGACACCAGGATCTCAGGCATAAAAAAAACCCTGGCAGTCGCCTGCCAGGGATAAACGTGCGATCCGAATGGGGTTATCGGATCTTTGTCCGCTCATAGGAGGGAGAACGGACATAGCGCCGGGCTAAAGCGCTACTTCAGTAGACCCGCGATGTGAACTTTCGTTCCGGTTGCCGTGGGCAACCGGCTACATCCAGGGTCATCAATATTTCAATAGATAGGGGCTGGACCTGCAATTTCAATCCCCACCATGACGATCTGCAATTTATACGTGCAAGGACCGAGACTGGATCAAACGGAATTAAGATAAATGGCAATTTTCCAGAATATAGATAATCACCGGCGACAGTGGGTAAACAGCCCGACCTGCTCGAGGAGTTAAGCTGAACCAGAGCTGTGAGGTTATTTTCAGCATGTCAGAGCGCCGGCAGGCGCCGCATATGAGAACGCGGGTATCACCAGTGTGAATACTGAACGCGGCCTCCGCTAACCGGGGATGGCCCGAATAACATTGTAGATATCTGTGCTTAGTGAGCTTCGTGCCAGTTGTCGCCTATACCAGCATCGACTTCCAGCGCAACATCGAGACTGGCAGCGGAAGTCATCAGCCCGGCTATCTCATCGCGACACCGATCCACCTCTGAATGTGCCACTTCGAATACCAGTTCATCGTGAACCTGCATAATCATTTTGCAATCCGGTTGCTCAGCGCCCAGCCAGCCCTGAACACGGATCATGGCGCGCTTGATGATATCGGCAGCGCTACCCTGCATCGGCGCATTGATGGCCGTGCGCTCGGCATACTGGCGCACATTGGCGTTGCGCGCGTTGATATCCGGCAAATACAGTCTGCGCCCGAAAACCGTCTCGACATAACCCTGGTCGCGCGCACGTTGCTTGGTCTCCTCCATGTAGCGTTTCACGCCCGGATAGCGCTCGAAATAGGTATCGACGTACTGCTGGGCCTCATTACGGCCAATATTCAACTGCTTGCCGAGCCCGAAAGCGGACATTCCGTATATCAGGCCAAAGTTAATCGCCTTTGCCGCTCGGCGCTGATCGGCGCTAACCTGATCGAGCTCTGCTGCGAACACTTCCGCGGCAGTGGCACGATGGACGTCAAGCCCACGTGCAAACGCATTGAGCAGGCTCTCATCGGCAGACAGGTGCGCCATGATACGCAACTCGATCTGTGAATAGTCGAGCGCCAGTATCTGGTAATTCTGCGGCGCCACAAAAGCTTTGCGGATGCGACGCCCCTCGGCAGTACGAATCGGAATGTTCTGCAGGTTAGGGCTGGTGGACGACAGGCGCCCGGTGGACGCCACGGCCTGCTGGTAAGACGTGTGCACCCGCCCGGTTTGCGGGTTGATTTCCTGCGGCAGTTTGTCGATGTAGGTCGACATCAACTTGTTGAGGCTGCGATGTTCCAGCAGCAGCGCCGGGATCTCATAGTCACGGCCGAGTTCCTCGAGTACATCTTCAGCCGTCGACGGTTGCCCCTTGGGGGTTTTACGCAACACCGGCAATTCCAGCTTCTCAAACAAGATAGCCTGGATCTGCTTGGGCGAACTTAGATTAAAAACCTCACCCGCCTGCTGATAAATCTCCAGTTCAATTTTGCCCAGTTTCTGGT
>Ga0316196_10001360_pt1 | contig 10674 bp, 8 predicted proteins | sample Eddsed2cm_MG_FD_204938 | JGI IMG/M metagenome (GOLD analysis project Ga0316196, IMG submission 204938) | Coastal sediment microbial communities from Maine, United States - Eddy sediment 2 cm | ecosystem: Environmental > Aquatic > Marine > Coastal > Sediment | place: USA: Maine | collected... | reverse complement strand
GAAGCTGCTGATATCGCCCACGGTGACCAGATAATTCAGACCCACATTCACCAGGTCGTCAATTAAATCCATGCTGTATAAGGGATCATTGCCCCAGATGCCCGTAATAGTTTCATCTGCGACCAGTGCGAAATTATCTGCCGCGCCTTGCATCCAGCGCAGACCACCCGCAGCAGGACTATAGCCATACCAGGCCACTAACAGGTTATCAGTATCCGGGTTGTTATCATCATCAAAGAAAATCCCATATGGCAGCATACTGTTTGGCAACCAGGCTCCAAATTGATTAGCGGCTGGCCCAGCACCAGCTGGAACATCCGCGTAATCGCTAGCCAGAGGATCACCAGAAGTCAGTATGTCTGTTTGCCCACTGGCCTCGCCAAGGTTACCGTACTCAACGATATTGAAACCAGCGCGTTTAAGGGGATCAAAAAAACCAGCCGGTCTGAAATGCTTGGTATCTACAGGGCCGAAAAGACCCTGGGAAAAGTTGGCCAGCTGGTTAGTTCTCTCCCAAACTGTAGTGGGGATAGACAGACTAAGGTTAGCCAGGCCAACACCTGTGAGGGCGGAGGCGGGCACAAAGCCAGCTCCGATGCCTGTTCCTACTTCTACCGTAAAGCCTTGTAAACGCTCGTCCGTCCAGTTATTGATTTTCTGGAAAACCTGATAGTCGCGTGATGTATCGTCCTGCTCAACATTGAAAACAAGATCGATACCTTCTTCCGCACCAGCACCACCAACAACTGTCGAAGGCAGCATGGCTAATTTATAACGTTTGTGGCTCTGGAAAGGTCCACTACAAAGCACCTGCTTGGGATCGGCAGAATCCAGAAGGTGATCCTCCAGATAAGACGTAGACATGATACAGTTTGGTGCTCTTTTAGCATCAAAATCATCATTGACAATCTTGATACCGGCAGGCTCGCCGACAGGCCAGTCTTTGGCCAGTACGTATCCGAGGACAGCACCAGTTCCATCATCTACGTCTGAGCGATAGCTTAGGTCAGTATCATCAATAAAATTATATGCACCGGTTGCCTCATCGAAGCTGCCATTCATATTGACGAATACGTTATCAAGATTCCAGCCACCAAATCGATCCTGTACGCCTGATAGAGTGACGGGGTCTGGTGCTACCGTAGAGGGAATGGACGTTATCTTTCCAGCATAAACCGTTAATGAAAGCCCCGCCAACACAATCGCGAAAGCCAGCCTGGCCAACAGGGGCTTCTTACGGGTGTTACAGATCGGCTTACGAATTATAAAATCAAGCATGATTAACCTTTAGTGAAAATTTGTGAAACTAGAAAACGCGAAAAACAGAACTAATTGAATTTTGACTTGATGGACCTAACTAAAAAGTGATCTAAGTCAATTTCAAGCGAAGTCACTTAAATCAGGGCCCTTTTTGTGTTTCAGGGTAAGTCCGCCGTTTCGAACTGCTACCATTATTATTCCACAGTAGAGCGGCTCCAGGCACGTTACTCGTTGGAAATGGGATTGACCTGGTTCGGGCAATTCCGGGGACAGTATACCTATATTCTCGTCATATCTTACAGATCGCGTTTGTTGTGCAGTGCAAGGGGTTTCGGAATCCATAACGTAAGACGAGAGACCATTCCTGGCCGAAGGGCGTTTCTCACTTCTATGCTGTGGGGGTCTGCTCCGGGCACAACTCAGTCTCCGACGAGGTGAATTTGAGCGCCTGCTTTCGAGATAAATTCATAAAACGTATAGGTTTCGAGGGGCCGACAGGCCATGTCCTGCCAGTCTCTCGCGATTGAAGGGTACGCAGGCATAGTTAGCCTATGTCGAGTGCCCTGACTGAGTGAAAGGCTGGCAGAGTGCCGCATAGCGGCCCCCCAGTCCTAAGGTATTACAGCCAGGTATGATGGTAGTTAATTGAAGTTGCGAGGGGCCGATAGGTGGTGCTCTGCCGGTCTTCCGCGATTGAAGGGTGCGCCAGGCATAGTCGACCTATGTCGAGCGCCCTGACCGAGTGAAAGGACGGCAGAGTGCCGCATAGCGGCTCCGCAGTATGATATTCCAGCCTTGCATAATATCTAGTTAATTTAAGTTGCGAGGGGCCGACAGGTCGTATCCTGCCGGTCTTCCGCGACCGAAGGGTGCGCAGGCATAGTCAGCCTATGTCGAGCGCCCTGACAGAGCGAAAGTCCGGCAGGGTGCGGCATAGCGGTCCCGCAGCCTAAGCGCGGTTGCCGCCGTCGAGGACTAAGGGAAACCCCGTAATAAACCGCGCCGAATCACTACAGGAAAACAACACCAGATCAGCAACTTCCTGAGCAGTGCAGACTCGATTCAACGGCACTGCCTCGGCGGATTCGCGCAAACCGGTTTCGGCATCGAGGCCACGATCACTGAATTCGCCACGCAGCATCGGTGTATCCACGTCGCCCGGACAGATTGGCACAATACGGATGCCCGCGGGAGCGTAGTCGAGCGCCATGGCACGGGTCATCTGCAACACGGCACCTTTGCTCGCGCAATAGGCGGTCAGGTGGCGACTGCCGGTGAGTGCCGCATCCGAGGCGATGTTGATGATCGTGCCGCGGCTGGATTTCAAATATGGCAATGCCGCGCGGCAGATATAAAACATGCCATTGACGTTGACATTCATCGTCTCCAGCCACTGCTCGTCGGTCGTCTCTTCGGCCGTGGCGTGGTAGATGATACCGGCACTGTTTACCAGGATATCGAGACCACCGAGGATGCCAATGGCTTCGGTAATAATAAGATCACATTTTTTGCGCTCACCGATATCACCTCCGACAAAGGCGACACTGCCGTCCAGGCGCTTGCTGCGACTGATGATGTTACGTGCCCGGTCGTGGTTACGACCGCTGATAACAACGCGCGCGCCCGCGCCGGCGAAGCTGAGCGCGGAGGCCTCACCCATACCCGAGGTGCCGCCGGTGATCAGTACGCGCTTGCCGCTGAAATCGAATCGAGGTGACGTCGACACTCGCAGTTACCTCTGGGTTAAACCGGTAATAGCCTTCAGTTCGAGAAACTCGGCGAGACCCCACTTACCTTTCTCACGACCGTTGCCTGACTGCTTGTATCCACCAAAAGGCGTGTCACTGGTACCGCCAACGTAATTGATAGCAACCTGGCCGGCACGCAAACGCCGCGCCACCATCTTGGCTCGTTCCATTTCGGTCGAGCAGACGTACGCGGCCAGACCAAAGTCGCTATCGTTAGCGATGGCGACCGCCTCGTCCTCGCCGTCATAGCCGATAATCACCAGCACCGGCCCGAAAATTTCTTCACGCGCAATGGTCATATTGTTATCGACATTGGCAAATATGGTCGGCTTGACATAGTAGCCCTTGGGGAGATGTTCGGGCCGACCAGTACCACCGGTCACCAGGGTCGCACCTTCATCGATACCCTGCTGGATCAATCCCTGAATCTTGTCGAACTGGGACTTGTTTACCACCGGGCCAATGTGATTTCCGGGCTTCGAAGGATCATCGACACCGATATTTTCCGCAGCTTCCTTGGCCGCAGCGATGGCCACGTCCAGTTTTGATTTTGGCACCAGCATGCGCGTTGGCGCATTACAGGACTGGCCGCTATTACCCATCATGTACTCAACGCCATCCTTTACCGCCTTTTCGATATCGGTATCGATCAGGATGATGTTGGCCGATTTGCCGCCGAGTTCCTGGCCGACACGTTTGACGGTATCGGCAGCTGCCTTGGCAACGGCAATGCCGCCACGGGTCGATCCGGTAAACGACATCATATCGATCTGCGGATGTCGCGACATGGCTTCGCCGACGACCGGTCCGTAACCATTCACCAGATTGAAGACCCCGGCAGGTACACCCGCCTCGGCCAGCACCTCGGCAAAAATCATCGAATCCAGCGGGGATTCCTCGCTCGGTTTCAACACCATGGTGCAACCAGCCGCAAGCGCCGGTATCACCTTCACCGCAACCTGGTTCATCGGCCAGTTCCAGGGCGTAATCATGCCGCACACACCGATAGGCTCGTGGCGCAGTATCATGTCTTCTTCGACGATTTCGAAGCTGAAATTTAGCAGCGCCTTGATCGCACTCTTGATGTGACCGGCGCCAAGCTTGGCCTGCGAACCGCGCGCCAGATCTAAAGGCGCACCCATTTCCAGCTGGATAGCTTCAGCGATCTCGTCAAAATATTTCTTGTAGGCAACGCGAATTTTTTCCAGCAGGGCAAGCCTTTGCTGCACGCTCCACTGTGAGTAATCGACGAACGCGCGCCGCGCCGCCAACACGGCTCTGTCCACGTCCTCCGCACTGCCGGCACTGACCTGGGTAAAAGCCTTTTCAGTGGCGGGATTAATAACGTCTATAGTTGCCGGGGTAACAGGGTCAATCCAGGCGCCGTCGATGTAAAATTTCAAATGGTCCATCAGGTTTGTTTCCGAGTAACTCTAGTGTTTATGTGTAAACGAAATGTGCCGTGTAGCGCTCCGGGGTGCAAGGCTTTTTTCAATATTGGGGCAAATACCGGGGTTCCAATAGCAATCCACCCACCGACGAATCACTTTATTCAGGCGCTATATAGAGAATGTCCCAGGAATCCCTGCCAGGAATCCACAAGAATCTGCATCCCAAACAATCTATCTAAACAACCTGGGAGCCCGCCAGAAAATGATATCCGGGCCAGTCAATGCCCCCTATAATCGCTTTTCGCTTTTACCGGAGCCCGGGAAGATGACCGGACATCGACTATTCCCGTATTTCCTGATTGTCGCGGCCGGGCTCATCTGGGGCGCTACCTTTTCGCTGGCATTGATTGCTACCGCGCAGGGTGCGCATCCACTCGGCCTGTCGACCTGGCAGGTGGTGCTCACCGCCGCTTTTTTTCTGGCCACTTTTCTTTTTTCACGTTTCACCCTGTTCAATATCAGACATCTTCGCCACTACCTGGTACTGGCGCTGGTCGGCATAATCGCCCCAAACCTGTTCTACTACTACGCTGCCCCGCATCTGTCTGCCGGCATACTGGCCATCACCATCTCTACAGTGCCGCTTTTTACCTACGCCATCATGCTGCTGTTGCGATTCGAGTCGGTCGTGGCGCGCCGCATGGTCGGCATCCTGCTCGGTATGATCGCGATCCTTTTACTGGTAGTACCGGACCATGGGTTCAGCAGTGACGATGCCAGTTTCTGGGTCCTGGTGGTGATCGTTTGTGCCCTGCTCTACGCTATCGAAAATGTCTATATCGGCAGAGGCGTCGCGCCTGCGATTAACATTCGCGAATTGCTGTTCGGATCCAACCTGCTGGCATCGCTGTTCCAGTTTCCACTCGCTATTTACCTGGGCGTGAACGAACCCATAGGCTGGCTGGTGAGCGAAGCCGGACTTGCCATTGCCGGCATCGCGCTCGGCAGTGGTTTCGCCTATGCGATGTTTTTCTTCACCATCAAGACAGCTGGACCCGTATTTGCCAGTCAATGTGCCTACGTGGTCACGATCTCAGGCGTGATCTGGGGTATCATCGTCTTTTCTGAGCAACACAGTATCTGGATCTGGATTTCGATGGCGGTCATGCTGATCGGGCTGGCTCTGGTATCACCGGATAAAGAAGCGGAGGTCAAAGATGGTAAAAGCACTGCGGCCGCGAACACTGCCTGCTAGCAAACGGGCTTCATGATTATCACCTTTTACGGGGTGCGTGGCTCTACCGCCATGCCGGGACCGATGACCGCCAAATACGGCGGCAATACCTCCTGTGTCCACATCGAACTGGAGAGTGGCCACGATCTGATTTTCGACGCCGGCACCGGTATCCGCCAACTCGGCAACAAGCTCGCTCACAAATCGACTGCGGCCCACATACTGTTGTCACACGGTCACTGGGATCACATTCAGGGCTATCCTTTTTTTGCACCGATCTACCAGCCCGAGCGCGAAATACACGTCTACATCAGCGTCGGAAAAGGGCGTAAGCTGCTGAGCTCGCTGTTCCAGCAGATGGACGGAACTCACTTTCCAGTGCGCGTGGAAGACCTGCCGTCGAACAATTTTCCCAAGTTCAAGGGCATTGAAAGCGAGCTCTACGAGCGCGAGGGCATCAAGGTGATCAAACAGGCGCTCAATCATCCCGGGGGCGGATCTGCTTACAAGATCGACGAAAACGGAGCAAGACTCGCCTATGTCACCGACAATGAACTCAATCCACCCTATACCGCCAGCACCAACTACGACCAGTGGGTTAACTACCTGCACGGCGTCGACGTGTTAATTCACGATGCGCAATACACCGAGGACGACATGCCGCACAAGCATGGCTGGGGACATTCGCTACTGTCCCAGGTGCGCCAGCTGGCGACCGATGCCGAAGTGGGTACCCTGGTGATGTTTCACCATGACCCCGATCGCAGTGATGCGCAGCTCGATGAAATCCAGATCGAAAATCAGATCTACCTGAAATCGCACCGGGCCCCGGCACGCAGCGTTTGCGCGGCGGAAGGCATGCAAATCCACCTGAGCAAGCCAATACTGGGTGGCGACACCAAAATCAAAATTGAATAGTAATAGCAGGTTTATGCAAACATGAATGATGAGAATCTAATTGCCAGACGCAAGGCAACCCTCGGCCCCACCTACCAGAACTTCTACGACAAACCGCTGCACCTGGTGCGCGGGTCCGGTAGCAAGCTCTGGGACGTCGACGGCCGCGAATACATCGATAGCTACAATAACGTGGTTTCCGTGGGCCACTGCCATCCGCATGTCGTGGAGGCTCTGTGCAGACAGGCCGGCACGCTCAATACGCATACTCGCTATCTGCATGAAGGGATTGTTGAGCTTGGAGAAATGCTGGTGGCAAGAATGCCCGCCGCTATCGACACCTGCATCTTTACCTGCACCGGCAGCGAAGCCAACGACCTGGCTACCCAGATCGCGCGGCACGTGACCGGCAACCAGGGCATGGTGGTCACCGAAGCCTCTTACCACGGCGTCTCGGAATTGACGCGCCGGCTGTCGACCGACAGTTACCCGGCACAGGATCGTCCCGACTGGCTTGCCGTTATCGAACCGCCGAACCTGTACCGTGGTCCGTATCGACGTGATGACCCGGCAGCCGCACAGAAATACCTCGAACAGGCCTGCACACAGTTTGACCTGCTCGAAGCCCGCGGCCACAAACTGGCAGCGGTGATGATCGACCTGGTGTGGGATTCCAACGGTCCGCTGGTGGCTCCCCCCGAATACCTTCTCGGCCTATGCGCCGAAGTGCGTAAACGCGGTGGCCTGGTCATCGCCGACGAAGTGCAGGCGGGGTATTGCCGCAGCGGCGAGCACTGGTGGACCTCCGATGTCTACGGCTTGAAACCCGATATACTGACCTGCGGCAAACCGATGGGCGCGGGCCATCCGCTCGCTCTGATGGCCACCACACGCGCCATCATCGACGACTATGCCAGCCAGTATCACTACTTCAACACCTTCGGTGGCAACCCTGTTTCGGCCGCCGTGGGCAAAGCCGTTATCGAAGTTATCGAAGCCGAAGGACTGTTGCGAAATGCCGGCGAGACCGGCGCCTATCTCGAAGCCGGGTTGCGCAGCCTGGCCACACAGCACGAGTGCATCGGTGACATACAGGGACGGGGATTGTTCTGGGGTCTGGACATGGTAACCGATCGCACTACGCGCGCGCCTTTCAGTGAAGGCCAGATGCGCCATCTTGGCAGCCTGATCGTCGAGCAGGGAGTGATCACCGGCACCTCGGGACGTTACGGACAGATTCTCAAGTTGCGGCCACCGCTGGTTTTCTCCCGCGCCGACGCCGACAAGGTGCTGGCGGCGCTTGACAGCGCGCTGCATAAGCTCGAGATATGATTCCATCAGCAGGAAATTCAGCGCCCGGTTTTTGCGACACGGGGCTTGCGCAGATCGAGCAATGGATGGAAGGCTATGTCGAAAGCGGCAAATCGGCGGGCATGTTGACGCTGATATGTCGACAGGGTGAAATTGCGCAGCTGTCCTGCCGCGGTTACGCCGACATTGCGAGCGCGCGCCCGCTGGAATCCGACACCATCTTTCGCCTTTATTCGATGACCAAGCCGATCACCAGCGTGGCCTTGATGACGCTGATGGAGCAAGGGTGCTTTGAACTGGATGATCCAGCCAAACGCTGGATTCCAGCACTTGCCAATCTGCAAGTTTACCCGCATGAGAAAATGGAATCCGCTATCACCATCCGCCAGCTGCTGACACATACCGCGGGATTCAGCTACGGATTCGAACCCGACAAATATCCACTCGATAAACTTTACGCCGAAATATGGCGTCAGCGCTCGCAAAATCAAACCCTCGAACAGTTGCTGCAGACCCTGTTCGAATTACCGTTACTGGCGCAGCCGGGCAGTCGCTGGCATTACAGCGTAGCTACCGACATCTGCGGTTACCTGGTCGAACTGATTAGTGATATGCCCTTCGCTGATTACCTGCAGCAGACCATACTCGACCCTCTCGGCATGACCGATACCGCATTCGAGGTCAGTGCCGATAAACTCGATCGCTTCGCAACGCTATACGGGTACACCGAGGACGACCCACTGGCGCAAATCGAACGCGTCGAGACTTCGCCATTTATCTCGGCGGTCTCCGGCATACCGGTCAAAATGCATTCGGGTGGAGGTGGCCTGACATCAACCGCAGTCGATTACCTGCGCTTCGCGCAAATGATGCTGAACCGGGGAGAGCTCGACGGACAACGCATCCTCAAACCCGAAACGGTAGCACTGATGACACGTAACCACTTACCGTTGCACATGCTGCCGCTCACTTTCAACGGGGTAGAGAAGGGCGCATACAACGGCTACGGCTTCGGTCTCGGTTACTGCATCAATATCGACCCGACGCACACCGCGGCCGCGGGTTCGGCTGGCGATTTCAGCTGGGGTGGTCTGGCCGACACTTACTGCTGGGTCGATCCACAACAACAGTTGATCGGCATCCTGATGCAGCAATACATTCCCTCGCTACATCATGCCGGACGTAAGGAATTTCGCGACCTCGTCTACGCCGCGCTAGCAAACTGATACTTCATGTGCTGCCGGGGCGCAGGTAGAGTTCGTCCAGCGCGCGCAGAATATCGTGGCGGCTGATCAGGCCCACCAAACTGCCTTCACGCAGTACCGGGAAACGCCGGAAATTCGAATGCAGGAACCGATCCGCGGCATCGACCACACTGCAATCAGCCTCGAGGTGTTCAACTTCCCGGCTCATGTATTGTTGTACATGCCCGCCCGGCTCCTGGTGATAAGCAGCATTGTAGACGATCGCGAAGCAATCCTTCTGCGATAAAATGCCGACCATCTGGCCCGCCTGATCGATAACCGGCGCGCCCGATAGTTGCCGGCTCAGCAACACCCGCATCGCTTCGACAATGGTATCGTCGGGAGCAAAACTGACCAGCTCGGTGGTCATGTAATCGGCGATCGTGGCACTCACGATCCGGCCCTGCGCACCACGCACTCGGTGCAGTTTCCACAACTGCCGCCCAGCGGCCTGCGGCGCAACAACAGGCCGGCACCGAGGCCGACAACCGCCAGCAGGAATAGCGGCACAGCAATAAGAAATGTCATCATAGCAAAACCCCTTTCACCGGCTTAAGTGCCGAAATCATCATAGTGGATATGCTCCGCGGCAACTCCAAGTTCGTCGAGCATCGCCAGAACCGACTGCACCATCATCGGCGGACCGCAGAGAAAATACTCACAGCTCTCGGGTGCCGAATGCCGGCCCAGATAACGGTCAAAGGCAACCTGGTGGATAAATCCGGTGTCCCCTTCCCAGGCATCGCTCTTCTCGGGCGAGGACAACGCCGGGTGCCACTCGAAATTATCGAATTCGTCCTGCAGTCGCTCGAACAGGTCGGCGTAATAGAGTTCGCGGCGCGAACGTGCGCCGTACCAGTAACTGATCTTGCGCTCCGTGGCCTGCGTCTCCAGCAGATCGAGCACCTGCGCGCGCAGCGGTGCCATACCGGCACCACCACCGATAAACACCAGTTCGCGCTCACCGGATTCGACGGCAAAATGACCATAGGGACCGCGCAGCGTCACTTCGTCACCTGCTTTAAGTGAAAACAGCCAGCTCGATACCAGTCCCGGTGGCGCCTTTGCTGCACCCGGCGGCGGCAGGGCGATACGGATATTTAGTATCACGATACCTTTCTCGGCGGGGTGGTTGGCCATCGAATAGGCGCGCGTCACCGGGATATCGGTGGCGACATTGAGTTGCCACAGTTTGTGCTGATCCCAGACGTCGCGATATTCGGCTTCGATGTCTAAATCGGCAAACTCGAGCCGGTAAGGAGGACAGCTCAATTCGACGAAAGCGCCGGCGCGGAATTCCATCACTTCACCGGGAGCCAGGGTTAATACGATCTCACGGATCAAGGTACTGACGTTGCGAGTTTCGGCTACCGTGCAATGCCAGCTCCTGATGTCGAAGTAAGCCTCGTCGACCTCGACCTCGAGCGGTCCCAGCAAACTCACCTGGCAGGCCAGCCTGGCTCCCTTGCGCACCTCCGCAAGCTTCAGTTGCGCGAGCTCCTGCGGACCAGCCTCGCCGCCACCCGCCAGCACGCGGACCTTGCACAACCCGCAGGTGCCGGCACCCGCGCAGGCGCTGGGCAACAGTA
>Ga0316196_10001358_pt1 | contig 10692 bp, 11 predicted proteins | sample Eddsed2cm_MG_FD_204938 | JGI IMG/M metagenome (GOLD analysis project Ga0316196, IMG submission 204938) | Coastal sediment microbial communities from Maine, United States - Eddy sediment 2 cm | ecosystem: Environmental > Aquatic > Marine > Coastal > Sediment | place: USA: Maine | collected... | reverse complement strand
AGGGTTGCTGGAGTCGACCTCTGCATCGAGGTGATTCTCACCTTCAAAACCGTAACGCACTTCGCGCAACCCGACGGCCCCCGCCATGTCCTGCAATTCGCAGTCGCCGTTTGCAGCGCAGGTCAGGCAGTCGAGCGGGTGATCAGAGATGTACAGCTCCATGACGTTGCGGCGCAGTTGCGCGAGCGCTTCAGTCTGGGTGCGAATTTTCATGCCGGCTTCGATCGGCGTGGTACACGAGGCGGGGTAGCCCTTGCGACCCTCAACCTCGACGAGGCACATGCGGCATGAGCCGAATGGTTTGAGGCTGTCGGTAGCGCACAGCTTCGGAATGTCGACGCCCGACTCACGTGCCGCACGCAGAATGCTGGTCCCGGCCTTTACGGTCGTGGGCAGTCCATCAATCTCGACCTGTACCGTATCCGTACTGCCGGATGCCGGCGTGCCGAGGTCTGTTTGCCGAACTCTATTCACTGATCAGCCCCCACAGCAGACGCGAAATCTTCAGCGAAGTATTTTAAGACACTCCGCACCGGAAAGGGTGTCATTCCACCCATTGCACATAACGACGCATCCTCCATCGTGTCGCACAATTCGACCAGCAGGTCGTAGTTCGCTTCGCGCTCCGTGCCTGCAATCATGCGGTCTATGACCTCGACGCCACGGGTCGAGCCAATACGGCATGGTGTGCATTTGCCGCAAGACTCGATCGCGCAGAATTCCATCGCAAAACGCGCCTGTTGCGCCATATTCGCGGTGTCGTCGAAGACGACGATACCGCCGTGCCCGACCATGGCGCCGATGTCGATAAAAGCCTCATAGTCCAGCGGCGTGTCGAGCTGCTCGGCAGGGATGTAAGCCCCGAGGGGTCCGCCAACCTGTACCGCCTTTACAGGTCGGCCACTGGCGGTCCCGCCGCCCCAGTCTTCGATCAGCTCGCGCAGCGTGATGCCAAAGCCTTTTTCGACCAGGCCGCCGCGCTTGATATTGCCCGCAAGCTGAAAGGCGAGCGTACCGGTTGAGCGATTGACGCCAAACGATGCATATTTCTCACCGCCAAGATTCATGATGTTGGCCACTGATGCGAGCGTCACGACATTGTTGACCACGGTCGGTTTGCCGAATAGCCCTTCGTGTGCCGGCAGTGGGGGCTTGTAGCGCACGATGCCTTGTTTCCCTTCCAGGCTTTCGAGCATCGCGGTTTCTTCACCGCAGACATAGGAGCCCGCTCCAAGGTGCAGTTCGATATCGAAGTCAAAGCCGCTGTCCTGGATGTTCTGGCCCAACCAGCCCGCGTTACGCGCGGTGTCGATGGCACGCGACAGTATCGAATGTGTGAGCGGATACTCGGAGCGCAGGTAGATGTAGCCGCGAGTCGCGCCGACTGCGAAACCCGCGATCATCATGCCCTCGATCAACCCGAGTGGATCGCCCTCCATCAGAATGCGATCGGAAAACGTACCGCTATCGCCTTCATCAGCGTTGCAGGCAATGTATTTCTGCTCGCCTTCTGCGTCGGCGACGGTCTGCCATTTGATGCCCGCAGGAAAACCCGCGCCGCCGCGACCGCGCAGTCCCGATGTCTTTACGGCGTCAATAACTGCTTCTGCCCCCATCCCGACAGCTTTCTCAAACGCCTTGAATCCCTGGTGTGCCCGGAAGTCGTCGATATTGAGCGGCTCGACGAGGCCGCAGCGCCAGAACGTCCAGCGATCCTGGTTAATCAGGTAGGGGATTTCGTTGATCGCGCCGAGACGGCTCTTGCTCTCGCCACCGCGCAGGAAACCGGCCTCGAACAATGCGGGCACATCGGCCGCTGCGACATTGCCATAGGCGATTCGCTTATCGTCGACAAGTACCTCAACCAGCGGTTCCAGCCAGGTCGCGCCCCAGGAACCGTTTCGCACAAGCTCGATACTCTCGCCTTTTTCCTTGGCGCAACGGGCGATCGCGATGGCGACATCGTCGGCGCCGACAGACACGGCTGCCGTTTCGCGCGGGACGTAGACTCTTGTTGCCATCAGCCGGACTCCCCGAGCGAAGCCATGATGTCATCAAATCGTTCGTTGCTGACTCGACCGTAAGTTTTGCCATCGACCATTATCGCGGGCGAACAGGCGCAGTTGCCGAGGCAGTAGACGGGCTCGAGCGTGACATCTTCGCCATCGAGGTTGGCCGCAGCGTGCGCCGACAGCTTGCGGCTGCCCATTGCCTGGCAGGCTTCCGCCTCGCAGATCTTGACGATGTGTTTGCCGGGCGCCTCGGTGCGAAAGTCGTGGTAGTAACTGACCACGCCGTGGACCTCGGCGCGAGACAGGTTGAGTTCTGTCGCCAATTGTCGAATGGCGTCCTCGGTAATCCAGGCAAACCTGTCCACAAATGCGTGCAGGATCTGCACCAGCATCTCCGGGCGTGCGCCAAAGCTCGCGACGATGTCGCTGGCTGTGTTTTTGTTGTATGGCTCGTGTGTCATTCCGTGATCCGATGTTGGCCAGAGTAGATGTTAAACGTCTCACCGCGAAGGAATCCAACCAGTGTCAAATCAAATTCGCTGGCCAGTTGCACGGCAAGGCTGGATGGCGCGCTCACTGCGGCCAGCAGTGGCATGCCTGCGACGAGTGCTTTCTGTGTCAACTCGAAGCTGGCACGCCCGGACACCATGAGGCCGAGTTCTGCGCCCGGCAGCCCGCCCTGCAGGAAAAGAGAACCGATAACCTTGTCGACCGCATTGTGCCGCCCGACATCCTCCATTGTCACGATGAGATTCCCTGCCGAATCGAAGGCGGCGGCGGCATGCAGCCCGCCAGTCTCGTCGAATGTGGTTTGCGCGGTTCGGAGCTTTTGCGGAATGCTGGTCAGCAGTGCCGCGCCAAACGAGGCGGGGCTGCCACTGAGGGGCTCAACGCCAATGACACGCAATGCGTCCAATGACGTTTTACCGCAGACACCACAGCTTGATGTCGTGTAGAAATGGCGCTGCAGGCGGCCGAGGTCTACCTCGACATCGGGGGCGAGTTCGACGCGAACGACATTGCGGTTGCCGCTGTCGGGCGCAGGTGGCCCACAGAGCTCGATCGACGAAATATCACTGGCCTCGTGCACGATCGACTCACCAAACAGGAACCCGGCTGCAAGCTCACGGTCATTGCCGGGGGTGCGCATCGTGATGGAAATGCTGCGCGTCGCACGGCCGTCGGGCGTCGAAAACGCGAGACGGATTTCGAGCGGCTCCTCCACGGCAACACTGTCACTTTGTGCCGCCCGCTGGCCGTTCGAAACTCTGCTGATACTAACTGCGTGACTGCGTGCAGCCATAGTGCTGACGTCGTTATTTGCCCGACTGGCGAGTATATCGCCGTGCTGTCAGTTCGTCGCGGCTGTAGCACTCGTGGCCACGAAAAACGCCACTATCGACAGCTGCTTAATGATAATTGTTCTCAACAAGTGGGCGTCCGGACAACGTGGGCAGTGTCCGTTATGCTGCCGTTCAGAAACATCGTCTACAATTCGTCGCAGTTTGATCATTATCGTTTTAGAATGCTTGGCCCCGGACACGTTCCGGGCCAGCCAGTAAATATTAAAGGAGACTCCGTTGAGCAAGATTGCCCGTCGCAAATTTATCCAGTTATCAGCTGTAGCCGTTGCCGGTGCACTGGCAAGCCCCGGGCGCAGAGCGTTTGCGCAGGACTTGCCGCATCTCGCCGAAGACGATGCCATGGCAGGTGCCATGAAGTATACGCACGACGCCAGCACGGTAGACCCCGCCACGCGTGCCAATCCGGCTGCCGATCAGAATTGCGCCAATTGCGCATTGATTCAGGGCAACGACGGCGACGAGTGGCGCCCCTGCCAGATCTTCCCGGGTAAAGCCGTTAGCGCAAAAGGTTGGTGTTCCGTTTGGGCGCCCAAAGTTTGATCGCCATTGACTGACGATCAGGAAACGCCGGCGCTTGCGCCGGCGTTTTTGCATCCATGAGCAACCCACGGATCCAGCATTTTTACGACGAGCCAAGCGGAACGCTTAGCTATGTCATCTCAGACGAGCAGAGCGGTCATGCGGCTGTAGTCGACCCGGTCGTGGGCTACTCAATGGTGTCTGGTCACCTCGACACGGCGCCCTCTGACGTCATCATCGAATATGTGCACAAAGAGAAACTGGGACTGGAGTGGATACTCGAGACCCATGCGCATGCCGATCACGTGACTGGCGCGCAGTACATCAAGTCGAAGATCGGCGGCTCCGTGGCGATCGGAGAGGGCATCCGCGAGGTGCAGGCGCACTTCGGACCCGTATTCAATCTTGGCGATGACTTCGCGTCCGATGGCCATCAGTTTGATCGCCTGTTTTCGGATGGCGATACCTTCAATATCGGTGAACTCACTTGTGAGGTTATTGCGACCCCTGGACACACGAACTGTAGCATCAGTTACCGAGTCGGCTCAGCCGTATTCGTCGGCGACAGCATGTTTATGCCAGACTTTGGCACGGCGCGGTGCGATTTCCCCGGCGGCGATGCCGGGCTGCTCTTCGACTCGATTCAGCGAGTTCTGTCTCTACCCGGAGATACGCGCCTTTTCATGTGTCACGACTACATGCCGGGCGGGCGCGAGCTGCGCTGGGAATGCACTGTCGATGAGCAACGTAAGAACAATATTCACGTCAACCAGGAAGTCGACAAAACCGCGTTCTCGGCGATGCGGCTTGAACGCGATGCGACACTGAATTTACCGGCGTTGATTGTGCCGTCGATTCAGGTCAACATTCGGGGCGGGCATCTTCCCGACGCCGAAGAGAACGGCATCGCGTATTTGAAGACACCCATCGACACGCTGTAATCGACCTGACACGGAGACCACCTTGTTCGAGACGCTGCAAACGATGCCGGCGGACGCCATTCTTGGGCTGATAGCCGAATATCGCAATGACCCCCGGCCCGAGAAAATCGATCTCGGCGTCGGCGTATACCGCAATGCCGCCGGCGAGACGCCGATACTCAATACCGTCAAGAAGGCTGAACGCCATCTGGTCGAGACGCAAACGACGAAGTCTTATATCAGTACGGCCGGTGAACCAACGTTCAATGCAGCCATGCAGGCGATGACATTTGCCGGTGCGGTGACAGACGATCGCCTGGTAACGATTCAGACACCCGGTGGATCGGGGTCGCTGCGCGTCGCGGCTGGCATGTTGCTGCGGGCAAAGGATGCAGTGACTGTCTGGGTCAGTGAACCGACGTGGGCAAACCACGTGCCCCTGCTGGGTGGGGCAGGGCTGCAACTAAAGTCCTACCCGTATTACGACACGAAGCGTCACGTCATCGAGATCGACGCAATGCTCGAGACTTTGCGTGGCGCGCCCAAGGGTGATGTTGTGTTGTTGCACGCCTGTTGCCACAACCCGACCGGACTGGATCCGACCGAAGACGATTGGCAGGCAATTGTGGAAGTAATCGTCGAGCGTGAATTGCTGCCGTTCATCGATATCGCTTACCAGGGATTTGCGCGCGGTATTGCTGACGACAACTACGTGATTCGGGAACTCGCGCGGCGTGTGCCGGAAATGATCGTTTCAAATTCCTGTTCCAAGAATTTCGGTCTGTACCGTGATCGCGTCGGATCTCTGTCACACTTGTGCGCCGACACTGCGACGCGCGACATTGTTTCGAGCCAGGTGAATAGTTACGTACGAACGCTGTACTCTCTGCCGCCAGACCATGGCGCAGCTGTTGTCAGCATGATTCTCAATGACGCCGAGTCACACGCGGAGTGGCTCGACGAGGTCAAAGAAATGCGGGATCGCCTGCAACGCATGCGGACGCTGCTGAACGATGCGCTGGTCAAGAAGATTCCCGATCACGATTTTTCGCACCTGGTTCGCGCCAATGGCATGTTTAGCTACCTGGGCACAACGCCGGAGCAGGTCGAGCGCCTCAAGAGGGAATTCGGGATTTACCTGGTCAACACAAGTCGCATCAACGTGGCCGGTATTACCGGAGACAACGTCGGCTATCTATCCGACGCTATCGCCGCCGTTCTGTAGGAGCGCTGCTTGCAGCGCGACCACCGCGCCCGCCCTGTAGGAGCCCGCCCCAGCGGGCGACAACGTTGCCTACACGACACGGCGCAACGGGGCATTTATCTCCCTCATGGCTCGCTAACGCTGCGCTTTACTTCGGTCGTCAAACACCCCGTCGCGCCGGTCCCCCGATCATCGGTGCGGTCCGGGGAGGCCGAGGGCGGGATGTTTGTTGCCGGCAGTAAAGCGGACCGCAGGGAGCCATACCGGCAACAAATATGCCGGTCTCGAGCCTGTGCGACAAACCCGGTCGCCCGTTGGGGGGGACTCCTACGGGGACTGTTTCTTGCGGTTCGCGAGATTGGCGGCCGTCTGCTGCTTATTCGACATCGCCATGAGCGGGTTCCCAATAAATGCGGCTGTTTTCGTCAATGACGAGGCGTTTGGCAGTACCGGCATTGAGTTCGAGCACGAAAGAGACAGGCTCGGTTGAACTGATAGAGCGCAGGGACTGTGGCTCGGTGTCATGCGCGACGGACGACACCGTGCCATCTCTGCGGATGAAAAGCATGTCCAGCGGAATGAACGTGTTCTTCATCCACATCGAGACGGGCTGAAGGTCGTAGATGAAGAGCATTCCCGTGGTCGCCGGAAGGTCGCGTACGAACATCAGACCCCGGCTTTTTTGTGCGTTGTCGGCTGCGACGTATATGTCGAAGCGATGGCAGCCATGCGCGCTTGCTTCAATGATGAGGACATCCTTGCCAAAGCGCCTGTCGAGTTCGTCGTCGGCGACTGCCGCGCAGGCCAAAGCGCCGACCGCGGCAGCCACAATCCAGCGCTTCACGAAGAGCCCCAGTCGAGCAAGCCGGAAAACAGCATTTTCGGAATCGACACGCTCGAGGTGCCATTGATCTCGGGCAACGGCGTAACACAGAAAAGCTCTCCGGCGATCGAGTAGCGGTCACCCGAGTCGTCGAGACGGGTCGCGGAGGTAATATCAACCAGGCAATTATTGAGATCCGAGGCGCTGAAGAAGCGCCCGTTGCCTTCTTCTATAAGCGTGACCTTGGCGCTGAACTCCCCATTCTGTGCATCGCGCTCCAGGTCCGGAATAGCGATGATGATAGCCAGCTGCAAATCGCCGTCGGCGATTTTGCCGGCGAATCGCAGGCGGGCACCCCGGCCGTTAGGCCTTGGCATTCCTGCGCATTCCAGATCATTCTTGTCCCAGTCCACATCGACGGACACCGCGCCGTACAACTCGGTCGAGAGGCGCCCCTCGTTGCCGCACAGCAGGACGGGTTCTTCCTCGGGCGCAAGCGCAGCAATCGAATCGGCATCCTGGGCCGGTTCGCAGGCCGCAAGGACCGCTAGTACGGTCAGGAATAAGCCTCGATATATGAGAAAAGCGCGCGCCGGAGCGCATTTATTCTGAATTTTCTGCAATGGTCAGGGTCGGTTCCAGTCCGAAGAGGGAGCATTATTACCGAAGTGGACCTGACATTCGCAAAAAATGCAGCGACTGGTTGGTTCTCTCGCGCATCCTCACTAGAATGGCACGCCGATTTTTGACCGGAGTAATTGATGAGCGTCGTAGAACAATTCCAACAGCTTGAGGCGCATGCGAGCAGCCTGATCATCGGGCAGTCACACCTTATTAATCGCATGCTGATCGCCTTGCTGTGTGATGGCCACCTGTTGGTAGAAGGTGCGCCGGGCCTCGCAAAGACCCGGGCCATCAAGGTTCTGGCTGAGAGTATCGAGGGAGATTTTCATCGCTTGCAGTTCACGCCGGACCTGTTACCGGCCGACCTGACCGGCACCGATATTTACCGCCCGCAGGAGGGCACCTTCGAGTTCCGCAAGGGACCGTTATTTCACAACCTGATTCTCGCCGACGAGATCAACCGCGCGCCGGCCAAAGTGCAGTCTGCGCTGCTGGAGGCGATGGAAGAGCGCCAGATCACGGTCGGTGACCGCAGTTACGAGCTCGAAGACCTGTTCATGGTCATGGCGACGCAGAACCCGATCGAGCAGGAGGGCACGTATCCGCTGCCCGAGGCGCAGCTCGATCGATTCCTGCTGCACGTCGAAGTCGGTTACCCGACGATCGACGACGAGCGTCGAATCCTGGTGCTAAACCGGAACGAGGCAAAGGCCGGGGAACGGGACGCTTTCAGGCCGCCCGAACTGCTGTCGATGGGATCGATCATGCAGGCGCGCCAGGATATCCTGGGCCTGCATCTCGCCGAAGAGCTCGAGGAATACATTGTTAACCTGGTGGTCGCGACACGCGATCCCGGTCGTGTCGACGAGTCTCTCGACGGTCAGGTCATGTACGGCGCAAGCCCGCGTGCCAGCATGGGTATCGACCGGGCAGCGCGAGCGCGCGCCTGGCTGGCCGGTCGTGATTTCGTTGGCCCTGAAGACATCCAGGACGTCGCGGCGGATGTGCTGCGCCACCGCATCGTGCTGAGCTTCGAGGCCGAGGCAGACGGCGTCAGCGAAAACTCCATCATCGAGCGCCTGCTCGACGGCGTCGGAGTACCCTAAGCGGAACGCCAATGGCACTGCTCGATCATTTGTCCGAAGACGCATCGCCCGTCAGCGTGAGCCAGTCCGGTCTGATCCGGCTCAACGCGCCTGCGCGTGCGATTGCCCTGGATGTCGTGCGCGTCAACTCATTGCAAACCGGCGCCTACGTGTCGCACTTCCGGGGTCGTGGCATGGAGTTCGACGAGTCCCGGCCCTACCAGCCCGGAGACGATCCGCGCAGCATTGACTGGCGCGTCACGGCGCGCAGCACGACGGCGTATACCAAACTGTTTCGCGAAGAGCGTGAGCGCCCGGTGCTGGTTGTTGTCGATCTGCGTGCAAACATGCACTTCGCGACACGCGGGTGCTTCAAGTCGGTCAACGCCAGCCGCGCGGCGGCGCTCCTGTCATGGGCGGCCCACCATCGCGGTGACCGGCTGGGTGGCCTGATATTTGGTGATACCACGCATCGCGAACTCAAGCCGCGTCTTGGCCGGCAGGCGGCGCTGCGTTTTGTGCATCAGCTTGCCGAGCACCCTGACTGGGGCAATCGCTATCTTGCCAGCGATGACACCGAACCACTGACCCAGGCGATGTCATCGCTGCGCAGGGTTGCGCGTCCCGGCAGCCTGGTCGTTGTCTTGAGCGACTTCATCGGTTTCTCGCGCGGTGCGCAGTCGTACCTGTCGAGCGTCGCGCGCCACAACGAAGTGCTTGCAGTATTTCTCAATGATCCGCTGGAGAGACAGTTGCCGCCGCCAGGTCGCTACCGTCTCGTCTCGAATGACAACGAGCTGGACATTGATACGGTGGCTAAAGCGGCGCGCAAAGACTATCGCGAGGCGTTCCAGGCGCGTGCCAGGGAACTCGAGGCCTTTTGCAAGCGCTACGGCGTTCACCTGATGCCACTGTCCACCGAGGACGATCCTGTGACTGCGTTGCAGACGGCGCTTGGCAGACGGAGGCACTGATGGATCCCGAGCAGATTCCGTTGCGCGACCTGCACCTGCCTGAGGCGATCGGCTGGTGGCCGCTTGCGCCCGGCTGGTGGGTAGTTATTGCGCTCATCATTGGCGCGTTGTTCTACCTGTTCCGGTTGTATCTGCATACGCGAGCACGTGGTGCGGCACGTCGCCATGCGCTGCGACAACTCAATGAGCTGACAGCAGCCTTCGAACAACACCGCGATACCGTGGCTTTTAGCAGCGGTGTCTCTGAGTTGCTGAGACGTACGATGCTCGCCTACGCACCTCGCCAGGAGGTTGCGGGCCTGACAGGTGATGCCTGGCTGGAATGGCTGGATCGCGACCTCGATCAACCTCGATTCATGAGCGACGCCGGGCGCAAACTGCTCGAGTTGCCGTATCGCAGGCCCGACGATGACCTGTCGGCATTCGAGGTGCTCGACGTTGTGGCCGCGGTTCGCCAGCGCCTGGCAACCCCGGTTGGAGGACGTCGCTGATGTGGTCGCTAGCCTGGCCGTGGGCAATGCTGGCGTTGCCGCTACCGTTCATCGCCCGCAAGCTGATGTCGGAATCGCCGAGCCTGCAGGATGCGGGCCTCAAGGTGCCTTCGCTGTCACTTTTCTCGACGCTCTCTCAACGACCTGATTCCGAGCAATTTTTGAATTGGCGCTTCTGGCTGGCAGCAATAGCGTGGTTGCTGTTGGTCTTGGCAGCGGCACGGCCCGAGCGCATCGGCGATGAGCTCGATGTGCCGGTGTCCGGGCGCAATCTCATGCTCGCCGTTGATCTGTCGGGCAGCATGGACCAGAAAGATTTCGAACTCGGTAGCCGTCGCGTTGACCGGCTGACCGCGACGAAGGCGGTGGCGAGTGACTTCATCAGCCGCCGCGAAGGCGATCGCATCGGCCTCATCCTGTTTGGCGAGCGAGCGTACCTGCAGGTGCCCCTGACGCTGGACCGGGAAACGGTCAAGGTGCTGCTGCTGGAAGCATTTATCGGCCTGGCCGGTGAGAAGACGGCCATCGGCGATGCCATAACACTCGCGGTCAAGCGCATCCATGACCAGCAAGTCGATGCCAGCGAACAGGTCCTCGTGCTGCTGACCGATGGCGCCAATACGGCCGGTGAGATTGACCCGATGAAAGCCGCGCAACTTGCGCAGCAGGTCGGCCT
>Ga0316196_10001357_pt1 | contig 10698 bp, 7 predicted proteins | sample Eddsed2cm_MG_FD_204938 | JGI IMG/M metagenome (GOLD analysis project Ga0316196, IMG submission 204938) | Coastal sediment microbial communities from Maine, United States - Eddy sediment 2 cm | ecosystem: Environmental > Aquatic > Marine > Coastal > Sediment | place: USA: Maine | collected... | reverse complement strand
CGGCAGCAACATCGGCATCATCGCGATGACCGTTGACGTCAATATAGAACACGTATTCCCACATCGCCTGTCGTGAGGGGCGGGATTCAATCCGCGTCATGCTGATACCATGCTGCGCGATCGGCTTGAGCATGGCGTACAGTGCACCGGGCTTGTTGTTCACCGATACCAGCAGCGAGGTCTTGTCATCGCCGCTGGGCAGCGCTGCCTGCGGACCGATCACCAGAAAACGGGTGGTGTTGTCCGGCTGGTCCTCGATATTAGGGTGCCTGATTGTCAGCTTGTAGATTTCAGCGGCCGTGTCACTGGCGATGGCCGCGGCAGTGTCATCCTCACTGACAAGGCGTGCCGCCTCTGCATTGCTGCCCACCGCGACATGCACGGCATTCGGAAGATTCGCTTCCAGCCAGCCACGGCATTGTGCAAGGGCCTGCTGGTGTGCCAGCACCCGTGTCACCTCTGCATCACTGTTCTTCACCAGCAGATGATGGTGAATTCGCAACTGGACTTCGCCACAGATCGTTAACTGCGACTGTTGAAACAGGTCCAGTGTGTGGCTGATGACACCTTCAGTGGAATTCTCTACCGGTACCACACCATAGTCGGCGGTTCCTGCGGCCACTTCGCGGAATACATCATCAAGACTGTCCAGCGCCAGTGTTTGCACTGAATGGCCGAATTGTTTCAGCGCTGCCGCCTGTGTAAAGGTGCCTTCAGGACCCAGGTAGGCAATCGTCAGTGGTTTTTCCAGGGCCAGGCAGGCCGACATGATTTCGCGGAACAGGCGGACCATTTCCTCGTCCGGCAAGGGTCCCGTATTGCGCTCACTGACGCGACGCAGGATCGCCGCCTCGCGTTCCGGTCGATAAAAATGGGTATCTTCACCCTGCCCCGTCTTGACCTCGGCAACCTCGGCCGCACACCGGGCACGTGCATTGATCAACGTCTGGATCTGCTCATCCAGCGCATCAATCCTGCTTCGCAGTTTGTCAAGTTTCTTCTCGGCACTCATTCTCGTCAGCCGCATTCAATAGCCGCAACTCTGGCAGCATGTTGCCTGTGCAAGAGGTATTCGGGTAATCCATCCATTCAACACAGTGCCATGCATTGATTATCTCTGAAGGTCTCGCTGTCGAAACTACAGCGGGTGGACATTCAGCACGCCCTTGATATCTGCCAGGTGTTTCAGACATTCGGGCGGAACATCGGAGTCGACATCAACCAGTGTATAGGCCAGTTCATTCCGCGATTTGTTCAGCATATCGAGAATATTCAGGCCGGCCTCTGCAATGCAGGTTGAAATCTGGCCGAGCATATTGGGCACGTTCTCATTGACCACGGCAATGCGGTTGGCACCGTTACGCGGCATTTGCATCTCGGGGAAATTGACCGAGTTCCTGACATTGCCGTTTTCAAGGTAATCACGTACTTCTTCAGCGACCATGATGGCACAGTTGTCCTCGGCCTGCCGGGTGGAAGCACCGAGGTGCGGCAGGGTCACGACGCGCGGATGGTTCTTCAGCAGGTTATTCGGAAAATCACACACGTAGGAATACACCTTGCCGGCATCGATCGCGGCAACAACGGCTTCATCGTCGACGACACCATTGCGTGAGAAATTCAGGATAATCGCATTGTCCTTGATCAGCCTGAGACGTTCGGCATTGATCATGTTGCGCGTCGCATCGACCAGCGGTACGTGAAACGTCACATAGTCTGCATTGGCCAGCAATTCCTCGACACTCGCGGCCTGCCGAACATCCGACGACATCTGCCAGGCACGCTTGACAGTGATATCCGGATCAAAACCGATGACATTCATACCCAGGGCAAGTGCACCATTGGCAACCTGCACACCGATGGCACCCAGTCCGATCACGCCAAGTGTCTTTCCTGGCAGTTCAAAACCGACAAACTGCTTTTTGCCTGCCTCAACTGCCTTGTGAATGGCGGTATCTTCCCCTTCCAGCGAGCGCGAAAAGTCCCACGCCTGGCAGAGATTTCTGGATGCCATCAGCATGCCCGCAATGACCAGTTCTTTCACCGCATTGGCATTCGCACCGGGAGCGTTGAAAACCGGAATGCCGGCTTCGCTCATGCGATCAACCGGAATATTGTTGACCCCGGCACCGGCACGGCCAATCGCCTTGACGGACACGGGCACGACCATGTCATGCATGTTGAAGGAACGCAGCAGGATGGCATCCGGGTGCTGTATCTCGGAGGCCACTTCATAGGATTCACGCGGAAAATGATCCAGGCCAACGGGGGAAATATTATTCAGCGTCAGAATCTTGTACATAGTTTAAGGTAATTACCAGGTCATCAGAAATAAAAATGCGCCATGCAGAGACTCAACCCCGGGTACGTTCGAATTCACCCATAAAGTCGATCAGGGCATCGACGCCCGCTTCCGGCATGGCGTTGTAGATACTGGCACGCATGCCGCCCACGGAGCGGTGGCCCTTCAGGTTCAGCAGTCCGGCTGTCTTGGCCTGTACAAGGAATTCGCCATCCAGTTCTGCGTCGGCGAGGGTAAACGGTACGTTCATCCAGGAACGGCAATCCACATCAACCGGACTGCTGTAGAAACCCGTCTGCGCGATGGCATCGTACAGACGTTGCGACTTGCGCTGGTTGATCACCGCCATGGCTGCCAGTCCACCCTGCTGTTTCAGCCACTGGAATACCAGACCGGCAAGATACCAGCCAAAGGTTGGCGGGGTATTCAGCATGGAACCGTTATCGGCATGCAGTTTGTAGTCAAACATTGAAGGCGTGCCTGCAAGGGTTTCGCCCAGCAGATCGTCGCGGACAATGACGACTGTCAGGCCAGCCGGGCCTATGTTCTTCTGTGCACCGGCATAAATCACCCCAAAGCGTGATACATCTATCGGCCTGGACAGTATCGTCGAGGACATGTCCACGACCAGCGGCACGTCGCCACACTCCGGCACCCAGTGAAACTCGACACCGCCGATCGTCTCGTTCGGCGTGTAGTGCAGGTAGGCGGCACCGGTATTTCGTTGCCAGCTGTCAAATGCAGGAATGGTGGTGAAATTGCTGTCTTCCGATGAAGCCACCACGCTGACATCGCAATAGCGCCGCGCCTCGGCAAGCGCCTTTTTCGACCAGGCACCGGTATTCACATAGTCTGCCTGCTGTTTACCGCGCAGCAGATTCATCGGCACCATCGCAAACTGACTGGTTGCCCCACCCTGCAGAAACAGCACCCGGTAATTGGCCGGAATAGACAGCAGCTCACGCAGGTCTGCCTCTGCCTGCTCGGCAATCGACAGATACTCCTTGCTGCGGTGACTCATTTCCATCACCGACATACCGCTGCCGTGCCAGTCCAGCAGTTCATCACGCGCCTGCTCCAGTACAGCAGCAGGCAGTACCGCGGGTCCGGCGCTGAAATTATAGATCTCGGGCATCGTTACTGATCCTTATGGCTTCCTCTACCGCAGGCAGAGGATTTGTGTAGAAGGGATACCCTCCCGGTTAATACATCATTTACTCGCTGTCATCGACAGCGACGACTGACGCGCCATCGTCATCACTGTCGTCATCCTCCTTGTCCTCGACGATACGCTCGATGCCGACCAGGCTCTCGCCATTGGCCAGGGAGATCAGGCGTACACCCTGAGTGTTCCTGCCCATGACGGAAATCTCGTTGACCCGGGTACGCACCAGCGTGCCGCCGCCGCTGATCAACATCACCTCGTCGTTGTCATCGGCCGGCACAGCGCCGACGACGGCGCCATTTCTTTCGCTAATCTGGATGGCGATAACACCCTGGCCGCCGCGGCCATAGACGGGGTAGTCATCTGCCGAGGTGCGCTTGCCATAACCGTTCTCGGTTGCGGTCAGTACCGGGCTGTCACTGGCGATGATCAGGGAAATAACATGCTGCCCCGGTTGCAGCTTGATGCCACGTACACCACAGGCGGTACGCCCCATGGCGCGTACATCTGCCTCCGAGAAGCGAATCACCTTGCCGGCATTACTGAACAGCATGATGTCACGCGAACCATCCGTGATCGCCACATCAATCAGGTAGTCATTGTCGCGTAGATCTAAACCGATGATACCGTTGGCACGCGGACGCGAAAAACTCGATAGTGCGGTCTTCTTCACCGTACCCATCGCGGTTGCCATGAATATATAGTGGTCATCAGTGAAGTCGCGAATCGGCAGTATGGCATTAATGCGTTCATCCGCTTCCAGCGGCAACAGGTTCACAATCGGTTTGCCACGCGAAATCCGGCTGGCCTGCGGTAACTCGTAGACCTTCAGCCAGTAGACCTTGCCACGGCTGGAAAAGCACAGAATGGTATCGTGGGTACTGGCAATAAACAGCTTGTCAATGAAATCCTCTTCCCTGACAGCGGTGGCACTCTTGCCGCGACCGCCGCGACGCTGTGCCCGGTAATCGGACAGCGGCTGCGACTTCGCATAACCGGCATGTGACAGCGTGACCACCACGTCTTCCTCTGTGATCAGGTCTTCCAGTGTCAGATCCAGATGATCGGTGAGGATTTCCGTGCGCCGTTCATCACCGAACTGGTCGCGCATCTCCTCGAGTTCTTCACGTATCACCTGCATCAGGCGATCCGGGTTTTGCAGGATCGTCAGCAGTTCATCGATCAGGTCAAGCAGCTCCTTGTACTCATTGACGATCTTGTCCTGTTCCAGGCCGGTCAGCTGGTGCAGGCGCAGATCAAGGATTGCCTGCGTCTGTGTCTCCGACAGGCGGTAACCCTCTTCGACCAGGCCAAAACCTGCCTCCAGATCCTCGGGGCGGGAGGCGTCGGCACCCGCTCGTTCCAGCATGCCGGTCACCGCACCCGGTTCCCAGCTGCGCTCCATCAGCGCTTCCTTGGCCACCGCGCGGTTGGGTGAGGATTTGATGACCTTGATAACCTCATCGATATTTGACAGCGCGACAGACAGGCCTTCCAAAATATGGGCACGTTGCCGTGCCTTGCGCAGGTCAAAGACCGTGCGCCGGGTGACGACGTCGCGGCGATGACGGATAAAGGCCTGCAGACACTGCTTCAGATTGAGCAGCTGTGGACGGCCGTCAACCAGTGCAACCATGTTAATGCCAAATACGTTCTGCAGCTGGGTATGCTGGTAAAGATTATTGAGCACCACTTCGGCGACTTCACCGCGCTTCAGGTCCACCACCATGCGCATGCCGTCCTTGTCCGACTCATCACGCAGACCGGAGATACCCTCGATCTTCTTGTCCTTGACCAGTTCGGCAATCTTCTCCAGCAGCCGCGCCTTGTTGACCTGGTAGGGCAACTCGGTGAACACCAGTTTCTGTCGACCCTTGTTATCATCTCCCTCGACATGGTTGCGCGCACGGATATGGATGCGACCACGACCGGTGCGGTAGGCTTCGTGAATTCCCCTTACTCCATTAATGATACCGGCGGTTGGGAAATCCGGACCGGGCACGTATTCCATCAAGCCGGCGATATCGATATCGGGGTTTTCGATCAGCGCCAGACAGGCATTGGTTATTTCTGTCAGGTTGTGTGGCGGAATATTGGTCGCCATACCGACTGCAATACCGGCAGAACCGTTGACCAGCAAGTTCGGCACCCGCGTCGGGAACACAGAGGGCTCATGCTCTGTTTCGTCGTAGTTGGCAACGAAATCGACCGTCTCCTTGTCGATATCGGCGATCAGCTCATGCGCAATCTTTGCCATGCGCACCTCGGTATAGCGCATGGCGGCTGGTGAATCACCGTCCACGGAACCGAAGTTGCCCTGCCCGTCGACCAGCATGTATCGCAGTGAAAACGGCTGCGCCATGCGCACGATAGTGTCGTACACCGCCGTGTCGCCATGCGGGTGATACTTACCGATCACGTCACCGACAATACGGGCCGATTTCTTGTAGGGCTTGTTCCAGTCGTTGTTGAGCTCGCTCATGGCGAACAGCGCCCGGCGATGCACCGGTTTCAGGCCGTCGCGTACGTCCGGCAGGGCGCGTCCCACGATCACGCTCATGGCGTAATCGAGGTAGGATTGCTTCATCTCGTCTTCGAGATTGACAGGCAGAATTTCTTTCGCGAAGTCGCTCATTAGATGGGGTAACCGACGTCCCTGTTCATGTGGTTTCAGGCCGCAAACCGCATTTGACGGTATAGACAGCAATAAAGACCGCACATTTTAGCACAGCCGACTACCCCACTACACCCGCAATATAAGGCTTTATGGCGTCACTCAGGCCGCCTGCCGGCTTTTATCGGGAAATTACCTCGCCAGGGTCAGACCGTCGGCAAACCAGGGTGGAATGCGGCCAGTTTGGCCGTATCCGGGGCAGCAACCACACCCGCCTCGGTGACGAGATAATCCACCAGCGCCGCCGGGGTGACATCAAACGCCGGGTTCCAGGCCGTGGCACCACGGGCAGCAATCCGCTGTCCGGCCAACTCAAGTACCTCCGCCTCGGGACGCTGCTCGATGGTCACCTGACTGCCATCCGGCATCCCCATATCCAGTGTCGACAGGGGCGCGGCAACCATCATCTTTACACCGTGATAACGACAGGCCACCGCCAGCTGGTAAGTACCGATCTTGTTGATCACATCGCCGTTGGCAGCGACACGGTCAGCGCCGGTAATCACCCATTGCACCTGTTTTTTCTGCATCAAAAAGGCTGCCGCGTTATCGGTAATCAGGGTCACAGGGATGTCATCCTGAATCAATTCCCAAGCGGTCAGTCGCGCACCCTGTAACCAGGGCCGCGTTTCCCCGGCAAACACCCTGGCCAGCTTGTCTGCTGCCCAGGCACTGCGCACGACGCCCAGCGCGGTACCGTATCCCCCAGTCGCCAGCGAACCGGTATTACAATAAGTCAGTACGGATTCACCTTTATTTATGAGGCTTGCACCCTGTTCACCCATCCGGTAATTGGCCTCGATATCCTCCTGGTGAATATGTTTTGCCTCATCCAGCAAGGCATCGACAGGGGCATCACCCGCCCGGGACAGTCGCCGCTGCATGCGTTCCAGCGCCCATACCAGGTTGACCGCGGTTGGCCGGGCTGCGGCCAGTTGCTGAATATCCTGCAGCAGCGGTTCCCGCCAGTTGCCCGCGGAGGTCGTCGTGTGTTGCTGCGCTGACAACACAACCGCATAGGCCGCGGTAATGCCGATGGCCGGTGCACCTCGCACCACCATGTCCCGGATGGCGTCAGCAACAGCGCTTGCTTTCGCGTAGTCGAGATAGATTTCATCCTCTGGCAAGCGGCGCTGGTCAAGTAATCGCAGGCTCGAACCGGTCCAGTTTATGGCTTGAAAAGAAGAATTCATTAGTGGTTGTAAGGCATTTAGCTGGTGGTATATAATCCGAATCAGGGTATTGTACTGATTCCATGTGAAAAAACAGTTGTCCGGGGGGCTAGCATCAGTTTAAATTAACGTCTAGAATGCGACCCCAGCAATGACACTTACCCCTCAACTACACTACACCACAGGAGTGGATAAAAAATGAAGATTGATTATCGCATCGGAGGTCTTATCACCTCAATTGCTGCCGGCGTGCTGTTTGCAAGCTCAGCGATAGCTTACGAAGGCGGCATGGCGAATGAGAGTTATGTCGGTGATTCATCCGGCAGAAACGTGATGGACAGCAGTGGCAATTGTGTTCGCACCAGCTCCTGGAAAGTCGAAGACATGACAGTCGAGTGTGGCGCTGAACCGCCAGAAGTAGTAGAAGAAGTTGTCGTCGTACCACCACCGCCACCTGTTGTTATGTATGAAAAGACCACCATGTCAACCTCTGCGCTGTTCGATTTTGACAGTGATGTACTGAAAGAAGAAGGCAAGGTTGCACTGCAGGCACTCGGTGACGATATCAAGTCGAAGAGCGGCAAGGTTGTCGATATTGACATCATTGGTCATACCGACAGCACCGGTCCTGAAGATTACAACCAGGGCCTGTCCGAGCGTCGTGCCCAGTCCGTTGCTGATTACATCATCAGCGAAGGTATTGATGCCAGCATCATCGATGTCAGCGGTGAAGGTGAAAGCAACCCGATTGCCAGCAACGCTACCCGTGAGGGGCGTGCAGAAAACCGTCGTGTTGACGTCAACGTAGGTGTTGAACAGCCTCAATAACGTCATTTTAGTATCGGTATCAAACCCACCGACCGCTTTGCGGCCGGTGGGTTTTTTTTGCCTGACACAAACAAGTGCAAGCTACCTGCTGTCGCGCAGCTCCGTTATACTGCCGCTTGCGCCTGATCTGTGCAGGAGCCTTGCATGATTGCTGTCGATACCCTTATTCATAGCCGCTGGATTGCACCGGTCGAACCGGCAGCGACCCTCCTCGAACATCACAGTGTAGCCATTCATGAAGGCCGCATACAGGCGATCCTGCCTACCAATCAGACACTCAAGACCTATAGCGCCAATATTGAACACTCGCTGGATCGCCACCTGCTCATTCCCGGCCTGATCAATACACACACCCATGCCGCCATGTCACTGCTACGCGGTCTGGCCGATGACCTGCCACTGAACGAGTGGCTCAATCATCACATCTGGCCCGCCGAGTCCCGCTGGGTTAATGAAGAATTCGTGCATGACGGCACACAACTAGCGATGGCAGAGATGCTGCGTGGTGGCACGACCTGTTTCAACGATATGTATTTCTTCCCGGATACAACCGCACGCGCTGCCGCCAGTTGTGGCATGCGCGCCAGCGTCGGATTGATCGTGCTTGATTTCCCGACGGTCTGGGCCCGCGATGCCGACGAATACATCTCCAGGGGGCTGGCGGTACATGACCAGTACCGCAGTGACCCGTTGATCACGACACTGTTTGCGCCACATGCACCCTACACGGTCTCTGACAAGCCATTGGAACATCTCCGCGTGCTTGCAGACGAACTGGATATTGGCATTCATATGCATATCCACGAGACCGCGGATGAAGTCGACAGGGCCATCGAGCTGACCGGCAAACGCCCGTTGGCGCGCTTACAGGATCTGGGACTGATCTCGCCGGCCATGGTGGCCGTGCACATGACACAGTTGAGTACTGCAGAAATCAGCGAGTATGCAGCCGGTGGTGGCCACGTGGTGCACTGCCCCGAATCCAATTTGAAACTGGCCAGTGGCTTTTGCCCGGCAGACACCCTGATGGCTGCGGGTATCAACGTTGCCCTAGGCACAGATGGCGCTGCAAGCAATAATGACCTGGATATGCTCGGGGAAATGCGCACCGCGGCACTGCTCGGCAAGGCCGTCTGCGGTGATGCCAGCGCCCTGCCCGCTCACACTATCCTGAAAATGGCAACACTGAATGGCGCGCAGGCACTGGGCATCGACAGCGACACCGGATCCCTGCTGCCGGGAAAATGGGCTGACATCACCGCCGTATGCCTGGATAACATTGAAACCCAGCCGATTTATGACCCGGTCTCGCAACTGGTGTACGCTAGTGGCCGCGAACAGGTCACCGATGTCTGGGTAGCAGGCCAGCACCTGCTAAAGGAGCGTCGCCTGACGACACTCGATGGCAATGACATACTCGAGCGCACGCGCGACTGGCGTGTACGAATCAGCACAGCGCAGGACACCAACACACCATGACTACAACACATAATGTCGATCCCGGCGAAATTGAAAAATTTGAAAAACTGGCAGGTCGTTGGTGGGATCCGCACAGCGAATTCAAACCGCTGCATGATATCAATCCGCTGCGGCTTGACTATATTGACCGGCTTGCACCGCTTGCCGGCAAGCACGTCATCGACGTTGGTTGCGGTGGCGGCCTGCTAACCGAAGGCATGGCCTCGCGTGGCGCCCGGGCAACCGGTATTGATATGGGCAAGACACCCTTGAGTGTCGCACGGCTGCACCAGCATGAATCGGGACTGGATATCGATTACCGGCAGGCAACGGCCGAGCAGCTGGCTGCCGAACAGGCAGGCAGCTTCGATACGGTGACCTGCATGGAAATGCTTGAACACGTCCCGGATCCGGCCGCGACGATTGCAGCCTGTGCAGAGCTGATCAGCGATGATGGCCGCGTATTCCTGTCCACCATCAACCGCAACCCCAAGTCTTACCTGTTTGCCGTGATTGGTGCTGAATACCTGCTGCGGATGTTACCCAGGGGCACACATGACTATTCGAAATTTATCCGTCCCTCGGAAATGGAAGCCTGGGCCCGGCAAGCCGGCCTGCAACTCGTAGACCTCACCGGCATGAGTTACAACCCGCTGACACAGGAATACACACTTGGCACCGATGTGTCGGTCAATTACCTCGCCTGCTTCCGCAAAGCCTGACAGACTGCGCATAATGTCGGGTACAGACATTCGTACCATCCTGTTTGATCTGGACGGAACATTACTGGATACCGCACCGGATCTCGCGGCCGCCCTGAATACCGTTCTGGAAGAAAACCGGCAACCGCCACTGCCGTTTGAATTGATCCGCCCGGCAGTGTCTCACGGTGCTGGCGCACTCATCAAACTCGGTTTCAAACTGCAGCAGGACGACCCGCGTTTCGACCCCTTGCGTCAGCGGCTGCTGACGGTGTACCGCGAAAATATTTCCCGTCACACAACATTGTTTCCCGGCATGGACCTGCTACTGCAGGGCATTGAACAACGCGGACTCAACTGGGGCGTGGTCACCAACAAACCGGGGTGGCTGACCGATC
>Ga0316196_10001356_pt1 | contig 10701 bp, 11 predicted proteins | sample Eddsed2cm_MG_FD_204938 | JGI IMG/M metagenome (GOLD analysis project Ga0316196, IMG submission 204938) | Coastal sediment microbial communities from Maine, United States - Eddy sediment 2 cm | ecosystem: Environmental > Aquatic > Marine > Coastal > Sediment | place: USA: Maine | collected... | reverse complement strand
ATCCCGGTGCACTGAAGACCGACGCCATTCCGGGGCTTGACTACCGGGACGCGGCGGTCGTCATGGATGGCACTGTCATTACGTCGCGCGGGCCAGGTACCGCGATGGACTTTGCACTGTCGCTGATCGAGCTGCTAGCAGGTAAACATAAGCGCGATGAGGTTGAAGCGGGCCTGCAGCGCGCTTGATCACGACTTGAGCAAAAAATCGGAGCGGGCCTTTGCTAGTCGTTGTCATCCTGCCGATTGAGAATCAGCAGGAATATACCCACGCCTCCACATATCCAGCTCAGCAGGGGCGCGCCCATGAACATGAACGGCGCGGCGCCATCAAGACCGTAGATGATGGCTGCGGCCAGTATAAGTCCGGTGCCAATGATGGTGTTTGAGTTGCGTCGACTGGCGCGACGCATTTCAAGTCGCAGGCGTTTCAGATCCCCCGACGTCCAGTCCACCTGCAGTTTGCCACTGGTTGCCTGTTCCAGGAAACGGTGAGCCAGTATCGGCATGTCCGGCAGGGTGTCGCTCAAGCCGGGTATACTCTGTTTCAGGTTACGTAAAAAAGAACGTGCGCCCAGTTGCTCGCTCATGGTGCGTTCCAGGAACGGCTTGGCGGTTTTCCAGAGATCCAGTTCGGGGTACAGTTGCCTGCCCAGACCCTCGATATTCAACAGGGTCTTTTGTAACAGCACCAGTTGTGGTTGCACTTCCATGTTAAAGCGCCGTGCTGTCTGAAACAGTCTTAGCAACACGTTGCCGAATGAGATTTCATTCAGTGGCTTTTCAAATATCGGTTCACACACGGTGCGAATCGCAGCCTCGAATTCATCCACACGAGTCCCTTCCGGAACCCATTCCGATTCGACATGCAGCTCGGCCACCCGCCTGTAGTCACGGTTGAAGAAGGCCAGAAAATTTTCGGCAAGGTAGCGCTGGTCAACCGGATTGAGGGTACCCATGATGCCAAAATCCACGGCCATGTAACGACCGTCAGCACCGACAAAGATATTACCGGGATGCATGTCGGCATGAAAAAAATTGTGGCAAAAAACCTGTGTGAAAAAGATTTCAACACCACGTTCCGAGAGGGTCTTCAGGTCGATATGCTGCGCGCGCAGCTCGTCGACATCGCTGACCTGTATGCCGTAGATGCGCTCCATCACCATGACGTCGGGGCGGCACCAGGGCCAGTACACTTCAGGCACATAGAGTAGTTCGGTGCCGCTGAAATTGCGTCTCAGTTGCGAGGCATTGGCGGCCTCGCGCAGCAGGTCGAGTTCGTCGTAGAGGATCTTTTCGAATTCTGCGATCACTTCACGTGGTCGCAGGCGTCGGCCGTGTTGCCAGTAACGCTCTGCCAGTCGTGCCACCGTGTACAGCAGGTTCACGTCACGGGTAATCTGATTGCGGATATTGGGGCGCAGGACCTTGATCACGACAGCGCTACCGTCCCTGAGCTGCGCGGCGTGAACCTGGGCGATGGAAGCGGATGCCAGAGGAGTCTCGTCGAATTGCTGGAAGATCTCCTCAATTGGAGCGCCGAGCGCGGCCTCAATGGTTGCGCGTGCCTGACTGCCGGGAAAGGGAGGTACAGCGTCCTGCAGGTGTGCGAGTTCCAGCGCAATGTCATCCGGCAACAGGTCGCGCCGTGTTGACAGGATCTGTCCAAATTTCACATAGATGGGTCCCAGGTCCTCAAGCGCGCGCCGGATACGGACACCCCGCGGTCCACGCGTGCGTGGTATCCAGTTCCACGGAGCGAGGTAGTAGAGAAAACGGAAAGGTCGGAACAGGTGCGTCGCAAGGATGATTTCATCCAGTCCATGACGCACCAGCACAAAATTGATGTGTACCAGTCGTATGATTTGTGCCGGTCGTATCATGTCAGCCGTCGCTATCTTTTTCTGCCTGCAGCTGCAGCCGTTTTAGCCGGGCGGAGAGACGGTCAACATCCATGCTGATGCGGGTCACATCGGCGCTGAAGTTTTCTGTTTCAATGCGTGTGGGCAGCACCCGCAACTCTTCCTGCAGGTATTCGCCGATGTCTTTTTCAAGAGTGTCAATGCCAAGCCGGATGGTACGGTGGCCATGGCGCACCACATTGCCGAGCTGGTGGGCGAGGACGTCGCCCGTCAACCTTGAGAGCTGTTCTTCCCAGTCGATATCCAGTTCATCCAGAATGGCCTTGAAGGCCTGACCGGTTTCGACGTCACCCTCGATGAGCACGTCACCCGAAAACAGCGTTTTTTCCGTGTTGCCGCCAACGCCAAGGCGTAACATGCCCAGCGGGGTGCCGCGCAGTACCGTATCCGGTGCACCTTCGACATGGTCCCTGAGCTGAATACCGTGTTCATCAGGGAATACATAGAGGGTCAAATCAAGTCCGCGAAGCTCAACAGCAATGCAGCGTCCGGACAAGGTGGACAGGCGCGGTCCGATAGCCGGGTCGAGGCGCAGGTAACGGTTAATTACCGCTTCAAGTCCCGAGAGGGCACTGGCAGGCAATTGCATCAGCTGCCTCCAGAGGGCACAGATGGCGGCGTCGCAGGCATTAGAATTTGTAGCCGCGGTGTATGGCCACGATACCACCTGTCAGGTTGTGGTAGTCACAGCGCTCAAAGCCGGCGTGTTCCATCATCGCCTGCAGCGTCGGCTGGTCGGGATGCATGCGTATGGATTCGGCCAGGTAGCGATAGCTGGGTGCATCCCTGGCAATCAGCTGGCCAAGTTTTGGCAGCACATTGAATGAATAAAAATCATAGACCGGTTTCAGGGCGGCCACGGGTTTGGAAAATTCCAGTACCAGCAGGCGCCCTCCGGGCTTGAGCACGCGGAAGATGGCATTCAACGCGCGCTGCTTATCGGTGACATTGCGCAGTCCAAAAGCCATGGTGACCAGGTCAAAGCGGTTATTGGCAAACGGTAATTGCTCGGCGTTCGCCAGCGCAAAGCTGACATTTCCGGAAACTCCCTTGTCCAGCAGTCGCCGGCGACCGTTTTCCAGCATGGCTGCGTTGATATCCGACAGCACGATATGTCCGGAGGGGCCGACGGCGGGCGCCATCAGTCGCGTCAGGTCACCGGTACCACCGGCCAGATCCAGTACCTGCTGACCCGGTTTCAGGGCCGCCATGTTGATGGCAAAGCGTTTCCACAGGCGGTGGATGCCGAACGACATCAGGTCGTTCATCAAGTCATAGTTGTCCGCAACTGAATCAAAAACTTCCCGAACATGCCGCGTCTTCTCGGTGACGGGCACATTGCGAAAGCCGAAATGTGTGGTTTTGTCTGCCATGGCGGGTTTTATTATGGCCTTATTTGGAAAGCGTTCGCAAAGAAGCCGGCGTTGTTGAAATGTCCAGGCAGGCGTTTCAGGTTCTTTCCTGGTGTGTATGACCGGCCTTTTCCAGTTTTTCCAGGTATTCCTTCCAGTACCTGTCGCTGTTCTTGCCCATGTCATAGAGCGTTTCCCAGGAGTAGATACCGGTATCATGGCCATCATCGAAGGTTGGCTGGATCGCATACCGCCCGACCGGTTCGATGTGGGTGATCATGACGTCCTGCTTGCCGACCTGCAGCACACCCTGGCCCGGTCCGTGGCCCTGCACTTCTGCCGAGGGTGAGAGCACGCGCAGAAGCTCGTAACTGAGTTCGAAACGTTCGCCGTCTGAATAGCTGATTTCCAGTACACGGGATTTTTGATGCAGGTTAATCTCAACGGGTTTGGGTGCGTCTGTCATGGTGTCCTCTGTGTGAATGCAGTGATGCTGAATAGCCTCTCTGTTTACAGTATATAGCGGCTCAGGTCTTCATCCTTGACCAGTGCATCGAGATGTTCATTGACATAGGCCGCGTCGATCACCAGTGTCATACCGGCGCTGTCGGTGGCCTCAAACGAGATCCTTTCCAGCAAACGTTCCATGACCGTGTGCAGTCGGCGTGCACCGATGTTTTCGGTGCGTTCATTGATCTGGCTGGCGATCTCGGCAATGCGCACGATGCCGTTTTCGGAAAACTCCAGGGTGACGTTCTCGGTGGCCATGAGGGCACTGTATTGTTCCGTCAGCGAGGCATCCGGTTCCGTCAGGATACGGGTAAATTCCGCGGCACCCAGGTCATCGAGCTCAACCCGGATCGGCAGGCGACCCTGCAATTCCGGTATCAGGTCCGAGGGTTTCGTGAGGTGAAACGCACCGGAGGCAATAAACAGGATATGGTCGGTTTTGACCATGCCGTGCTTGGTCGAAACGGTGCTGCCTTCGACCAGCGGTAACAGGTCACGTTGCACGCCTTCACGCGAGACGTCCGGTCCGCTGGATTCGCCGCGTCGTGTAACCTTGTCGATTTCATCGATAAACACGATGCCGTTTTGCTCGACGTTTTCCAGGGCGGTGTGTTTGAGGTCATCCTCGTTGATCATCCTGGCAGCTTCCTCGTCACAGAGCAGTTTGCGCGCATCCTTGATACGCAGTTTGCGTGATTTGGTGCGGTTGCCGCCCATATTCTGGAACATGCCCTGCAGCTGGCTGGTCATCTCTTCCATGCCGGGCGGCGCCATGATTTCCACGCCCACGGGCGTGACCGAGACCTCGATCTCGATTTCCCTGTCATCCAGCGTACCCTCGCGGAGACGCTTGCGAAATTTCTGCCGGGTCTCGGATGAGCTGTCATCCGCCATGCCCTTGGGTGAAGGCAACAGGGCGTCAAGGATGCGCTCTTCCGCGGCATCTTCGGCACGGTGGCGTACCTTGTCCATCGCCGTCTCGCGCGCCAGCTTGATGGCGGCATCGGCGAGATCACGCACGATAGATTCGACATCACGACCAACATAGCCTACTTCGGTGAACTTTGTGGCCTCGACCTTGATGAAGGGGGCATTGGCAAGCCGAGCCAGGCGGCGGGCGATCTCGGTTTTACCGACACCCGTGGGGCCGATCATGAGGATGTTCTTGGGGGTAATCTCGGCACGCAGCTGTTCATTGACCTGCATACGCCGCCAGCGGTTTCGCAGGGCAATGGCCACCGCACGCTTGGCGGCATCCTGGCCGATAATATGCTTGTCCAGTTCCTGGACGATTTCTCTGGGGGTCATTTCAGACATGTTCGTTTCAATTTTCGATATTTAGAGGATATTTGTTGAAATATAGCGACATTTATATGCCTAACTCTTCAAGTGTCAGCTGGCGGTTTGTATAGATACAAATATCAGCGGCGATCCCGAGGGCCGTTTCCGTGATGGTGCGTGCATCCATATCCGTGTTCTCCAGCAGGGCGCGTGCGGCAGCCTGCGCAAACGGTCCACCGGAGCCAATCGCCATGAGCGAGTTTTCCGGTTCGATCACATCACCGTTACCGCTGATAATCAACGAGGTCTCGCCGTCGGCCACGGCAAGCAGGGCCTCGAGATTGCGTAGCATTTTGTTGGTACGCCAGTCCTTTGCCAGTTCAACCGCCGACCGCGTCAGTTGACCGCTGTGTTTCTCCAGTTTGCCTTCAAACAGTTCGAACAGGGTAAAGGCATCGGCCGTGCCGCCCGCAAAACCCGCGATGACCTTGTCACTATAGAGACGGCGCACCTTGCGAGCATTGCCCTTCATAATGGTGTCGCCCATGGTGACCTGGCCATCACCACCTATGACCACGTTGTTGCCGCGTCGGACTGAAAGGATGGTTGTGCCGCGAAATTGTTCCACGTTAAGCCTCCGCAAAAAGGGCGTACGATTGTACACCATACAATTGGGTCAATCGGGCTGAATAAAAAGGGGTTTTTAATGCCGTTATTTTGCTTTGCGCGCGCGCGGATGGGCTTTGTCGTAGACCTGGGCCAGGTGCTGGAAATCAAGGTGAGTATAGACCTGGGTGGTGCTGATGTCCGCGTGACCGAGTAATTCCTGCACGGCACGCAGGTCACCGCTGGACTCCAGCAGGTGACTGGCGAAGGAATGCCGCAGGGTGTGCGGGTGTACATCACCCGGAATACCCTGCCGGCGCGCCCAGTTCTTGACGCGTTGCTGCACCGCGCGCACCCCCAGCCGCTTGCCACCACGTCCGGTAAAGATGGCCGGCTCGCTGCCACGCTGTGGACGCAGTTGCTTCCAGGCACGCAAGGCCTTAACGGCCTTGTCGCCCACCGGCAGCACACGTGTTTTCGCGCCCTTGCCGGTGACGCGCACAGTGCGATCATTAAAATCTATATCGCCGTGATTCAGGCCAACCAGTTCAGACAGTCGCAGTCCTGATGAATACATCAATTCCAGCATGGCGAGGTCACGCACCACCAGCATGTCCTCGCTGTTGACGTTCAGCATACTGGCGATGTCATCGACGTTGAGGGTGTCTGGCAGATGCTGCTCTGATTTTGGCGCACGTACATCCAGACCGGGATTGAGGGTGACCACCTGTTCGCGCAGCAGGTAGTTGTAGAACGAGCGCAGTGCCGACAGCCGTCTCTGAATGCTGCGTCCGCTCAGGCCGCGACGGTGGCACTGGGCCGCATAGTGTCTGACGTGTCGGCTATCAAGATCGCGCCAGTCATTGATTCCGGCTTTTTCACACCAGTCCTGCAGTTCCAGTAGATCACGCCGGTAGTGCTTGCCGGTATTGTCAGAGAGCCGCCTCTCGGTTCGCAGGTGATGCAGGAATTTGTCGATCCAGAGGCGGGTAGGGGGTGATGACACGGTCTTCAGGCACGGCAGGGCGCTTTGACGGGCACCGGTTCAGTCTGTTGCAGCGGCGCCGGTCTTGAGGTGCTCGGTCAGTAACAGGTCCATCAGCTCTCCCAGATGTGTCAGAAACAGTGTGCCCATGCCAGGATGGAAGCGGCTGGCTTCGCGGCTGCCAATAGCCAGCACTCCCTGCTGGCAGTGATTGCCCAGCGGTATCAGGGCCGCCGATTCGATCGCCTGTGCCTGGTCGCCAAACATGTATTGCAGTTGTTCCTGCTTGAAACGACCGCACTGTGGCCGTGAGGTCTTCAGAAAGGCCTCAAAATGCTGCAGCTCGGTTGAGCACGGATCATAAAAATCAACGCCGCACTCACGTGTTTGTGCCTCCGTCATGCCAGCGAGACGCATCACGACCGTATCGGCCTTGAACTCGCCGACCAGGTTTTCAGTCAGGGTGTCCAGCAGTGTTTCCAGCGAGTGTGCCTTGACAAGACCGAGGGTCAGCTGGTGCATGCGTTCATTGAGGCGATTGTTGTCTCGGGCGACCTGCACCAGGTCCATGAGCTTGCGCTTTAGCTGACTGTTTTGATCGCGCAGTACCTTGACCTGGTGTTCTACCAGTGAAACGGCGGGGCCAACGGCATGCGGTATTTGCAGAGAGGCCAGCAGGCTGGCGTTGTTATGAAAGAATTCGGGATTTTCACGCAGATAATCGGCAACTGTTTTTTCTTCCAGGGGCAGTGCCGGTGATTGAGTCTGCTGAGATGTCGTCATAGTTCAATACGCCCTTGGTAGACGGTGGTGGCGGGCCCGGTCATCAGCACCGGCTGCCCTTCTCCCGCCCAGCTTACCACAAGTTCACCGCCGTTCAGGACTACTTTGACGCTTTCTGCCAGACGTTCCCACAGTCGGCCGGCCACGACGGCGGCACAGGCGCCGCTGCCGCAGGCCAGTGTTTCGCCGCTGCCGCGTTCAAAGACACGTAAACGAATACGTTCATTATCCACAATCTGCATGAAGCCGACATTGACGCGCTCGGGGAAGCGTGGGTGCCTTTCGATCGCGGCACCGATACGGGCGACGGGTGCGTTCTCGATGTCGTCGACCAGCAGCACGGCATGCGGGTTGCCCATGGAAATGGCCGCAATCTCGAATTGCCGGTCAAGGGCCTCCAGTGCATAGGCCTTCTCACGCTGCGGTGCGGTAAAGGGAATGTCAGCAGGCTCCAGTCGCGGCACGCCCATGTTGACCGTAATCTGGCCATCGGAGTGCTGTATGAGTTGTAGCGGTCCGCCGAGGGTTTCAACCTGCAGCTGCGACTTGTCTGTCAGGCCCTGTTCACGGACAAACTGCATGAAGCAACGCGCACCATTGCCGCACTGCTGCACTTCACCGCCATCGGCATTGTAGATCCGGTAACGGAAGTCGACCTCTGCGGAGCTGGCGGCCTCCACCAGCAACAGCTGGTCACAGCCTATGCCGAAATGGCGGTCAGCCAGTTGCTGCACCTGCTGTGGTGTCAGGGATACGGACTGGTTGATGGCGTCGATGACGATGAAGTCATTGCCGAGCCCGTGCATTTTGGTGAAATTCAGGGTCATGGTTCAGGATGGCAGCAGTTGCTCGTGACGAAAAAGATCTGCCAGCGTTTCCCGTTCACGGATGACAAAGACACGGTCACCGTCCACCATGACTTCGGCCGCACGCGGGCGCGAGTTGTAATTGGAGCTCATGGTAAACCCGTAGGCCCCGGCGGAGCGTACTGCCAGCAGATCACCTTCGGCCAGTTGCAGTTCCCGTTCCTTGCCAAGAAAGTCACCCGTTTCACAAACCGGGCCAACGACATCATAGACGGTTGGTGTACCTTCTCGAGGCTGTACTGGCACGATGTCGTGCCAGGCATTGTAAAGGGCGGGGCGTTGCAGATCGTTCATGGCCGCATCGATAATCGCAAAGTTCTTGTGCGCGGTATGTTTCAGGTATTCCACGCGCGTCAGCAGTATGCCGGCATTGCCGGCAATGGCGCGGCCCGGTTCCAGCAACAGTTCCTGCGGGCGGCCTGCCATGCGGGCCAGCAGGGCACGGGCATAGGTATCCGGCAGTGGCGGCCTGTCATCGCTACGATAGGGAATGCCGAGGCCGCCACCGAGATCAATATGTGCCAGTTCAATGCCGTCTGACTGCAGCCGGTCCACCAGCTGCAGCACCCGCTCAAGTGCATCCACAAACGGTGCGGTATCGGTCAATTGTGAACCAATGTGACAGTCAATACCGGTCACCTGCAGATGCGGCAGGTCGGTGGCACGCTGATACACCCGCAGTGCCTGGTCAACATCAATGCCAAACTTGTTGTCACGCAGACCCGTGGAGATATAGGGGTGTGTCTGGGCATCGACATCCGGGTTAACACGTATTGACACCGGTGCAATGTGTCCGGTCCCGGCAGCGACTGCTTCAAGGCGCACTAGTTCGGACTCGGATTCGACGTTAAAGCAGCGTATACCGGCCTCGAGTGCGCGCTGCATCTCGGCAGCCCGTTTGCCGACACCGGAAAATACGATGCGCGCCGGGTCGCCACCGGCCCGCAGAACGCGCTCGAGTTCACCTTCCGAGACGATGTCGAAACCCGAGCCCAGGCGTGCCAGTATCTGCAGCACGGCGAGGCTGGAGTTCGCCTTTACGGCGTAACAGATCAGGTGAGGATGGCTGCCAAGTGCCTTGTCGAAGACCTGCCAGTGGCGTTCAAGTGTGGCCCGAGAATAGACATAACAGGGTGTGCCGAAGCGTTCGGCAATATCGCCAAGGTCAACATCCTCGGCCTGCATGCGGCCATTGTGGTAGCTGAAGTAATCCATACAGGGTGCCGAATCAGGTGTCGGTCGATTCGCTGTTTTCGGTCTCCGCTGGCGGCTGCGGTTCGTCGGGCAGGTACAGCGGTCCTTTCTGGCCGCAACCTTGCAGCACAACGGTGCATAGCAGCAGCAGCGGGATTGCAAGATGGCTTTTGGTGGTGCGTATCCTGTTCATTGCCTGCAGTATACGGTGAGAATGCAGCAAACCCAATGCTAACGCGGCATACTATCTGCCATGAACAAGCCAACCCTCGATGCTGTCGAAATCAATCCTCCCGGTAGCCCGCGTGCCTGCATCATCTGGCTGCATGGCCTGGGTGCAGACGGCCATGATTTTGAGCCTCTGATACCGCAACTGGGTCTGGTTGATGCCCTGGGAGTGCGCGTGGTGCTGCCGCATGCACCGCACCGTCCCGTTACCATTAACAATGGTATGTTGATGCCAGCATGGTATGACATCAGGGCAGCCGATTTCAGCAGGGGGGAGGACAGCGAGGGTATTCGCGAATCCGAACAGCAGTTGCAAGCCCTGATCAAGCGGGAAGTGGACAATGGCATACCGCCGGAACGGATTGTGCTCGCGGGATTCTCGCAGGGCGGCGCTATCGTCTTGCACACAGGGTTGCGTTATCCGCAGCCACTGGCCGGTATCCTTGCACTGTCCAGCTATCTACCCCTGGCAGATACGCTGGCAGTGGAGGCCGCCGCTGCAAACAGCAAGGTGCCCATCATGATGGCGCATGGCACACAGGACCCGGTGGTACCCGTGATGCTGGCGCTGCAGTCACGTGATTGGCTGCAACAGCTTGGCTACAGGGTGAACTGGCACAGTTACCCGATGCCGCATGCACTGTGCCCGGAGGAACTCGTTGAGCTGCGTGACTGGCTGCAGCGGCGTTTGGGTGAGGGAAGCGACTGACGGGTCTGCTGCCGGCTACACTGCAATGGCGGTACCACTGTCATTCTGACGTGCTTCAGCGAGTGCCGCCTCCGCGCGTTCCAGCATGGATTCTGCATCGTCATTACGCTGGCACTGGGTCACACCGAAGCAGGCGCGTATCCCGGTCTCTGCAGATTCGTTCGTCTGGGTGATGTGCGTCACCAGCTTGTCTACCAGCTGCAGTGCGGAGTCCCGCGTGGTTTCCTGGAGTATCAGGATAAAGTCGCGATCGGCATTACAGCCCA
>Ga0316196_10001351_pt1 | contig 10713 bp, 8 predicted proteins | sample Eddsed2cm_MG_FD_204938 | JGI IMG/M metagenome (GOLD analysis project Ga0316196, IMG submission 204938) | Coastal sediment microbial communities from Maine, United States - Eddy sediment 2 cm | ecosystem: Environmental > Aquatic > Marine > Coastal > Sediment | place: USA: Maine | collected... | reverse complement strand
CCCGCGTCGTCGAGCGGTTCGCCGGCGGCCTCTTCCGCCCGCACAATGATCTCGGACTCTGCGGAATCAAACAACTGCTCCTCTTGCATCGCGAGTTCGACCTCGAAGCCGTCTGACTCATCGAAGCAGACCACCTCGGCCGGCCCCTCCTCCTCCAGAAATTCTGCGACCGCTTCCAGATTGTCACCGGCCTCGATATCGACTGCCGGCGACTGCACTTCAGCTGCTATCTCTATCTCGGTTTCGGTATCAGACCCTTGCACGAGTTGCGCGTCGACCTTCTGATCGAGCGAATCATCCGTGCCAATGGGTTCATCCAACTCACCGGGCCGATTGGATACTGCCTCTGAATTCCCCAATCCGTCAGACGGGAGGGCATCGCTTTCCGCTGCAAACAACGCATCGATGTCGTCTGGTGCCGGCATATCCATATCACCGGCATCCCCGCCGTCCTCCTCGACGGCAACATCGGCGTCGACCTCGAGATCGACCGCGAATTCGGCCTCAGCCGCCATTTCGACCGGGGTATCCGGGTCGAACGGCGGAGCCGTCTGCCCGCGCACTGGCTCAAGCGGGGTTTCGCCGTCCGGCACGGATACATCCGCCACAGCCCCACCGACCAATGCGGCAATCGAACCAGGCTGGCCGAGGGATCCACCCGTAAACATGGTCGAATACTCATTGAGCATCCGGCTCATGGTCTCCATGGTCACGGTGAGTTCGTCTGACAGGCGCTGATTTTCGGCGCGAAGACTTTCGAGAACGGAGGTATCTTGATCCGGCTGCTCCTGGGTGACGACGATCCCGCCGCCCTCCAGCTCGTAATAAGGGGCCAATGCGGCCATGAGATCTATATCGAATTGCGCGGCCGCACCGGCGTCACGTTTCTTGTAAACACCGGCAAACCGTTGCAGCAACAAAAGCTCGGCCCGCAACATCGCGGTCTTTGCTTGTTCCAGTGCCTCACCCGATATACCCATCTGTTCGCCGAGGAACTGGACAATCTTGGTTTCACGCTCAGTCCTTGTGTTCTTTATCCGGGTGGCCAGCACGCGTATCGCCTTGGTATCGCGTCGCCGCAGAGCACGATTGCGAAACCAGGCGTAGCTCAACAACCCGAGCAGCACCAGCAGCAGTTCGCCCGCAAGTATCGCCGACATGAGGATCATGACTTCACTCATGCCGCGTTCTCCCGCGGTTGGCTTTCTTCTGCGTTCGGGGCCGACACCTGCGTCTCGATCAGCTGTTCGAGGTCAAGTTCATCCGACTCTGCGCCGCGCCTGTTCATCAGGAAGAACCAGACACCCGCACCGATCAGCAGGGTTAGATTCAAGACGCCGAAGATGATCGCCGGAATCAGCCAGCCTCCCTCTTCCACCTCGGGCTCTGCTGGCACCTCGGCCACGGCCTCTGCAACGGGGGCAACCGGCTCGGGCACCGGCTCGATCACCGGCGGGGCCTCAGCTACCGGTGGCGGCAGTTCCACCCCGGACAGCATCAGGGGTCCGACGGTGTGTTCGATCAGATTGCCCAGGCGGGTCGTCCCGGAAACATTCACATAGCTGCTCGAGACCAGGTCCTTCAGCGGAACTGTCCATTGACCGGGCTCGGGCTGGACGAGTTGCAGTGGCACGCGCTTGCCACCGGCGCCCTCCTGCCAGGCGGTCACGATCGCTCCGGGCTGCATCACCGCGGGCTGGACGTCGGCCGTCAGGACCGGGCCATCCGGGCTCTCGGCCACGGCAACGGCAACGGGTTCGTGCACCACCAGCCGGAACCGTTTTTCACGCATGAAGGTGGGGCTGTCTACGGCGACAACAAGCTCCACCTCCTGCCCTGCCTGCTGCTCGCCAAAGCGCATTGTGTAACGTCCGTCGCCGGCCTTCTCATCGCCGGCCTCGCCGAGATCGTTCAAAGGCAGCGACCGCGCATCCCCGGCACCACTGGCCTCGGCACGCACATCGACCAACCGCAGAAAGGCCTGGCGTGCCACCAGTTTCCCGCGGTTGCTCAATGACGCCTCCACCCGCGTCTGCTCACCGGCCGCAATATGGGTCGGTACCTCCGAAGTCTGCAGCTTGAGGTCGGTAACGATCATCACCCGGTTGTCCGGGTCCACATCGGCCTGCAGCACCCACTCGCCCTTCTGGGGAGAGGCGATGGTGATCATGTCGTAGCCCTGGTCGCGCGACCAGGCGATACCGGCAGGCAGGTCGCTGTCCTTATAGGATTCGCCGGAAGGTGACAGCAACACGGCCGGAGGAGAGTCCGGCTTGCTGAACAACACAACAGTAACTTCATTGACACTGCCGTCGACCACGAAACGATTGTCTTCGAGCGGGACTGTGTCCGGACTGCCCACCTTCTCGAACATGCGCAGAAATACCCGCTGCAGTTCCTCCGCCTTCGCCACCTGCTGGTACCAGCCACCGGTCTCTGCGGCGAGACGCTGCATCAGGTCGTGATCGGCGCGTTCAGACAGGGCAATGGTATGTACCCGGACCCCGGCCGCCTGGAGACGCGGTAGCAATGTGTCAAGAATCCTGCTCCGTGACCGGGCGTTCTCGGCTGCCTGCTTGGAGATATCCACCATGCCGTCGGTCAGAAGCACCAGATGGCGTGCGTGCGTGGTCGGTTCACCCTCCCAGTCGGCAGAGGCCTTGTCCAGAACCTCTTCGATATTGGTGAACTGGCCCGGCGATGCGATCTGTTTCGACAGCGCCTGGGTGCGTTTTTTCCAGGCCGCGTCCACCTCAGCCACCGGTACGAGGTTGTTGACCCAGCGCGCGAAGGTCCAGACCCCGGCCTGCGTGCCGGGTTGCAGCAGGCCCGCCAGCATGCGCAGCGCCGGCCGGCGCAGGTTTTCCGGATCGTTCTGCCGCATGCTTCCGGAGATATCGATCAAAACCCGGACGTCTTTTTTCTCCGGTGTCGAGGCCTGGCTTGCACCGATGCCGGCGAAGGCCAGCAACAGGAATATCAAGATGTGACCGGCACTTATTTTGTCAGCCGATGTCCGCATACCAAGCCCCTGAATAAGAAATGAGTTCCTGCAAGGGGTAACGGCAGGCGGAGAGGTCGCTTTAGCAGCCCGCAGACTCGCAAAGCGCTAGGTTTTTCTCCTCGAATAGGGACTTGGCCGCTCATTACCGGGTATCTCGAAACGCCGGTAGGCCCATTGATAATGTTCGGGAAATTCACGCACGCAACGCTCCACGTCACGATTGAGGGCGGCAGCGGCGACTTCCGGCGATTTGTCGGCGACCGCAGGGTCACCTTCGAAACAGTGTATGCGATGTCTGCCCGTATCCTGATCGTAGATCGCGCAGGTAAACAGCGTGGGAGTCTGATGCCGACGCGCGAGCCGGCTGACCAGGGTCATGGTCAGCACCGGATGACCGAAGAACGGTGCCTGCACGCCCGATGCACCGGCGGTCTTGGGTACCTGATCGGGCAGGATGCCCACAATCTCCCCGGCCTGCAGCGCCGCATGCAGCGCCTTGAGCCCCTGGCGGTCTGTTGGGACCGGTACAAGGCCGGAGCGTTCTCTGCCCTGGCGCATCACATCATCCATGAAGGCCTGGCGGGGTGGACGATAAAGTGCCGTTGCGCGGGTAACCTTGGTCGCCAGATAGGCGATCAGTTCCCAGTTGCCCATGTGTGGCATAGCAATGATCAGACCGTGGCCACGCTCGATCAGATCACCGGCGGCCTCGAAAAAGCCGTTCTCATCCACGGCCTCTGCCCAATCACGCCGCGGGCCCACCCACATCCTCAACATCTGTGCCAGGCTGCGCCCGGTATGCATAAGGTTGACGCGCACCAGGGCTTCCCGCTCTTCCTCGGGCATGTCCGGAAAACAGAGGCTGAGATTCACACTGGCGTTGAGCACCTCGCGCCCGTGTCGGCGATAAAGCAGCCGGCCTACTGCCGCACCCAGGCCCCCGACCCAGGAGAACGGCAGCATTCCCAATAAACCGACGAACCCCCTGAGCAGGCGATCACGCATAACTTGCAATACCCAAGATTAGGTTTTCTACACAGCCAAACGGCACGAATTGGGCTATACACTCTAACTGCAATGTAACGAGAGTTTTCCATGAGCAATACGGACCACCCCCACCCAGCCGAATTATCACCCAAACAGGCCTGGCAGATGCTGCAGGACGATCCGCGCGCGCTGTTGGTCGATATCCGCTCGACCATGGAGTTCCTTTTTGTAGGTCATCCTACCGGTGCGGTCCACGTTGCCTGGATCGACGAACCGGATTGGGACATCAACCCGCATTTCGTTCCCGAGATCCGCAAGCTGCTGCTCGGCGGCGCCGTGTGCGATACCGAAGAAGGCTGTGCCCCGGTGATCCTGATCTGCCGCAGCGGCAAGCGTTCCGCCGAGGCGGGCAAGGTACTGCTCGAAACCGGGTTGAAGAGCGTATACCACATCGACGAAGGCTTCGAGGGCGACCTGGACGAACACCACCGGCGCGGCACTGTTGGCGGCTGGCGCTTTCATGGCCTGCCCTGGGAACAGTGCTAACCTGTGGCACGAAGGCTGACCCGAAACCGCCCCACATGTTAGGCTGGCACGCATACCAGCTCAGCCAACTCCGTCATGTCGTCCGCCGTTACCCTGTGCACAGCTGAACACCTCCGCTCTCTCAGCAAAGTCCTCAAACCCTACGGTATGCAGGTCGAGCATATCTGCAACGGTTGCGACATCCCCGGCTCCTACTGGGGCGAGAGCGAGGCCGGTCTTATCGCAAACACTCTGTTCGTCCGCGATGACACCCCGCTGCATTCGGCCCTGCACGAGGCCTGCCATTTCATCTGCATGGACGGCGCGCGGCGCGCGGCACTGCACACCGATGCCGGTGGCGATGTTGCGGAAGAGAATGCCGTGTGCTATCTGCAGGGCTTGCTGGCCGACCGTATCCCGGGCTATGACCGCAACCAGCTGTTTTACGATATGGATGCCTGGGGCTACAGCTTCCGGCTGGGTTCCGCTCGGACCTGGTTCGAGCACGATGCCTCGGATGCGCGGCTATGGCTTACAGACCAACGTATAATCGACGATGCGCAGTACCCCACCGGGCTGCTGCGACGATAAGGAAAATCGGACAATGACCACGATCAAGAAATGTTTGTTTCCCGCCGCCGGCTATGGCACTCGTTTTCTCCCGGCCACCAAGTCAATGCCGAAAGAGATGCTGCCGGTGGTCGACAAGCCACTGATCCAGTACGGCGTGGAAGAGGCCATGGAGGCCGGCATGAATAATATCGGCATCGTGACCGGGCGCGGCAAACGTGCACTCGCCGACCATTTCGACGTCAGCTATGAACTCGAACACCAGATCAGCGGATCCGACAAAGAGGGCCTGCTCGCGGATATCCGCAAGGTCCTCGACGAATGCACCTTTTCGTATACCCGCCAGTCGGAGATGAAGGGCCTGGGCCACGCTATCCTGACGGGCGAGACCCTGATCGGCCGCGAACCCTTTGGGGTCGTCCTCGCCGACGACCTTTGTGTCGGTGAAGATGACGGCGTACTTACCCAGATGGCGCGCATCTATGCCAAGTACCGCTGCAGCGTGGTCGCCATCGAAGAGGTGCCGCCTGAAGAGGTCCACAAATACGGCGTGATCGAGGGCTCGGAACTCGAAGACGGGGTCTACGTGGTCTCCAAGATGGTCGAGAAACCCGCGCCCGAAGAGGCGCCATCGAACCTGGCGATCATCGGCCGTTACATTCTTACGCCGGATATATTCGATGTGATCCGCAATACGCCGCCCGGCCGCAACGGCGAGATCCAGATCACCGATGCACTGCAGACCCAGGCGAAAAACAACATGGTCCTGGCCTATCGTTTCAAGGGCAGGCGCTTTGACTGCGGCAGCGTTGGCGGTTTCGTCGAGGCGACAAATTTCTTCTACGAGCGTTGGAAGGAAAAGCAAGGCTAAGCCCAAACCCTTAATTTCGGCTCAACAGTTCGGTACCTGTAGGTCGGGCTCTGCCCGACGTCGGCAGGCAAAGCCTGCCCTACCAGAACGTGCCGTGGCATCAAGGCTTAGCTTACAAGTCGCAGAAATGCGGCCGCCTTATCGAGGCTTTCCTGATATTCGTCGTCACAGTCCGAGTCGGCAACGATCCCGCCGCCGGCCCAATAGTAGACGCTCTGACCCTGCATCAGGGCAGTCCGGATGGTAATGCTGCTCTCGAGGTTGCCATCGAATCCCAGGCGAATCACGTTGCCGCAATAGACCTCGCGACGCACCGGCTCAAGCTCGTCAATTATCTCCATGGCGCGGCGTTTCGGTGCCCCGGTGATAGAACCACCCGGGAAGCAGGCCGCGATCAGATCCAGAGCATCCTTGTCTGCGCGAAGGCGACCGGTGACGGTACTGACCAAGTGATGCACGGTGGCGAAAGACTCGACCCGAAACAGCCCCGGCACCTCGATCGAGCCCGGCTCGCAGACCTTGCCCAGATCATTGCGCAGCAGGTCCACGATCATCACATTCTCGGCGCGGTCCTTCTCACTGCTGAGCAGCTGGGCCCGCAGCGCCAGATCCTGTTCCGCGCTGCCGCCGCGCGGACGTGTCCCCTTTATCGGCCGCGTCTGCGCCCGGCCATGTTGCAGACTCAGAAACTGTTCGGGCGACGAACTGAGCACCTGGCCAAAGGGATATTCGAGAAGCGCACCAAAGGGGGCCGGATTGTCCTGCCGCATGCGCTGGTAAAGCGTCCAGACATCCTGCTGCGTTTCGGCACGGAACCTTTGTGCAAAATTGACCTGATAGCAGTCACCCTCGTGTATGTAATGTTTGATCCGGTGGAAGCCCCGGGCGTACGCGGCTGGCGACATGCCGGTTTCGGGCAGCGAGCCGACCACCTCGGCAGGAGGCAGCGGGGCGGTTGATATCGCCAGCAGGCGCCGCAAGGCCGACTGCCAGCCGTTGTCGTCTCTGGGATCCCTGCCCTGGCGCACGAAATAACTGCGCTGCCGGGCATGATCGATGACCACGGCCCAGTCATACAGGCCAACGGCCATATCGGGCCAGCCGTCGAGACCCTCGCGCGGGGGCAGTTCGCCCAGGCTGCGCGCCAGATCGTAGCCGAGGAAACCGATCGCTCCACCGCAGAAAGGCAGATCGAGCATCGGCGAGGCGCGCTCACCGAGCAGGCGGCGCAGCAGGGCCAGGGGTTCCTCTTTCAAGTCAGCCGGAATCTCTCCAGCAGGACTCGAAACTGCGACGCCGTCCTTGCTCGTCAGGGTCAGATAGGGGTCGGCGGCGATGATGTCGTATCGCCCGCCGCCGGATTCAGGAAAACCACTGTCCAACCATACCGGCCAGGGAAGTTCCCTCAGTTGCGCATAGAACTGTCGGTTGTCAGCCCAGTAGGGCAGCCGCATGACATGGGGTTCAGACACGGCCGTTTCCACGCTCAGTCACGTTCGAACAACACACCTCTCGAATCATCTTTCACAAACAATGAACTCCGCGGCAGGCAGTCGATGGCCCTGCCCTGCGCAGAATACCGCTGTTCGCGCGAAAGAGGCAGACAGCAAAAAGCCGACACCGGGCATGTCCCCGGTGTCGGCCAGCTAGCTACGCTGGCGGAAATCCGTCCCACCAATGAACAGGTGAGAGGCCCTCCGGACTAGAACAGGTCGAGCACAACCTCGACACGGCGGTTCGGTGCCAGGCAGTTGACCAGCGCCGCCCCGCGGACACCTTCGCAGCCGACCAGCGGTTGCGATTCGCCCTTGCCGGCGAGTTCGATCGACTGCGCATCGATGCCGGCGTTCTGGGTCAGATAGTCACCAACAGCACTGGCGCGACGCAGCGACAGATCCAGGTTGTATTCCTCAGTACCGATGCGGTCGGCGTGACCTGTCACCCTTACCGACTTGATACTGCCTTTGGACTTGGCCTGCCCAACCAGCGTATCGATTGCGGCAGTCGCGGTGGCATCTAGGTCAGCACGATCGAAGCCAAAGTTCACCTTTGCATCGGCAGTAGACATTGCTGGGGCCACCGGGGCCGCCATCGGTTCTGGCACGACGACCTCTGCCACCTTGCCATCACAGCCGACAATGGCCATGTCAGGCTGCCAGAACCCGGTGTGTACACACTCGCCGGAACCACTGCGCCAGACTGAATCACCTTTTGCATCCCAGTATCCTTCCGCGGCCTGCGCCTGCGATACAGCGAGCAGAGACACCGCCGCAGCGGCCAGGTATGTTGCGCGAATTGTTATTTTCATTTCGACCTCCTCACAGATCGTTGAGCTGCCAACTGCAGCCCTCTTAGACGCCTGCATGTCATTCTAGCCCACCCGGATGTCGCAGACATTGAGACACCGCAAGGAAAAAGGCCCGAAAAGCGCATGAACACGACTCAAAATCCCCAATAGTCGCTTTTCTTGTCGCTTCTGCAATGCACTTCTTCGGGTAGCCCGGGCCCGCGCCCTTCCGGCCAATCGTAGCAGACACGGAATGCACCATTTTGGTGCGGGTAGCCTGCTTTACTGGGGCACAATCCTGCCCCCCCAGCGGGTCGAGTCAGGGCAGCCTGCCCGTCAACCGTTCTCTCCCAAGCCAAGGCAATGGCATGCGATGATCAGCCGCTTCGTGGCGCAATAATTGCACTAACCGTTCCATCATACCGGGCAAAAAACTGCCGACCAAAGCATGAACACTGCGAAGCAAAACAGTCAGCCACCGGAGATTTCGCCTCATCTTCCCCTGCAGGAGCGGATTCGGGCGAGGCTCGGGTATCTTTACGGCGGAGAACAGGCTGCAGCTATCGAGCGCCGTATCACGCGTCTTTTGAAAACCCATCAACAGCTGCGCACACGGATCAACCAAAACCGGCTCTGGTCGCACGAGGATGTGGTTCTGATCACCTATGGCGACAGCGTGCAGTCCACGGCTCAACCGCCACTGCAATCGCTGCACACCTTCTTGAACGAGCATCTGAGCGATGCCTTCAGCATGATCCACATCCTGCCATTCTTTCCCTGGAGTTCGGATGACGGGTTTTCGGTCACTGACTTTCGTGCGGTGAAAGATGAACTCGGTACCTGGCAGGATATCCGGCAACTTTCGGAAGACTTCGACCTCGCGATCGATCTCGTCCTCAACCACTGCTCGCGCGAAAACCTGTGGGTCGTGGATTACATTTCCGGCGATGAGCCGGCCTGCAGATACTTCATCGAACTGGATCCCTCCACCAATCTCTCCATGGTCACGCGCCCGCGCAGCACCCCGGTTCTCAGCGGTGTGCGTACCCAGGCCGGTTTGCGTCACCTGTGGACCACCTTCAGCAACGATCAGATCGATCTCAATTATGCCAACCCGGATGTCCTGATCGAGTTCATCGACATCCTCTTGTACTACATCCGGCGCGGCGCACGCATGATAAGGCTCGACGCCGTGGCCTATCTCTGGAAAGAGGTCGGCACGCCCTGTATTCACCTGCCACAGACGCACCAGGTCGTTAAGCTGTTCCGGGACGTTCTCGAACTGGTCGAACCCGGCGCGCTACTGATGACCGAGACCAATGTGCCGCACCAGGAAAACGTGAGCTACTTCGGCGCCGGTGACGAAGCCCATGTGATCTACCAGTTCAGTCTGCCACCGCTCCTGCTGCATGCGCTGTTTGCCGGTACGAGCACCTATCTGAATGCATGGACGAAAGGACTTGAGGCATTCGAGCTGCCGCCTGGTTGTACCTACCTGAACTTCACCGCCTCACATGATGGTGTCGGACTGCGCCCGCTGGAAGGCCTGGTTCCCGCGGACATGGTGGACGCCATGCTCAACACCATGCGTGAGCGCGGCGGTTACATCTCAACCAAGTCCAACAGCGATGGCACCGAAAGCCCCTATGAACTGAACATCAGCTATTTCGATGCCTTCCGCGAGGTGAAGGGCGACAATCGCTGGCATATACCGATGTTCATGGTCTCGCAGATAATTTCGCTGTCTTTCAAAGGCATTCCGGCGGTCTATCTGCACTGCCTCACGGCCACGCCGAATGACACGCTTGGTGTCGAGCGCACCGGGATGACGCGCGCGGTCAATCGCCGCAAGTGGGATATGGCCGAGCTTGACTCTCTGATCTGCAACCTCGAATCAGAGACCGGACAGGTCTTCGTGCTTTACAGCCGGCTGCTTCAGCTGCGGCGTCAGCAACCGGCATTTCATCCGGACGCTCCCCAGTACGTTCACGAACTCGACGAACGGGTGTTCTGTTTCGAACGGGCATCCCTGAATTCGAAACAGCGCATTCTGGTACTGGCCAACCTTTCACCCGAGAGTTTCGCCCTCGACCTTGGCTCACTGCCGCGGGACCTGACTCGAAGAGAAGACCTGCTGGGACTGAATGTGGCCAGGTTCGACCGCGACTCCCTGCAACTGGAACCTTATGCCGTTTTCTGGTTTAGTCAGTGACACCATGAAGCCGCCACCAGTGATCATCTTCTCCGATCTTGACGGCACCCTGCTCGACCACCATGACTACAGCTTTGATGCCGCGATTCCGGCGCTCCAGGCCATTCGCTCACGAGGTGTTCCTTTGATTCTGGCCACCAGCAAGACCCTTGCAGAGGTCAGGCTGATAAATCAGGCGCTGGAAAACCCTCAACCGGCCATCGTCGAAAACGGCTGCGCCCTGTGCTTTCCGCTCGACAAAGACTACCCGTTCGAGA
>Ga0316196_10001346_pt1 | contig 10745 bp, 8 predicted proteins | sample Eddsed2cm_MG_FD_204938 | JGI IMG/M metagenome (GOLD analysis project Ga0316196, IMG submission 204938) | Coastal sediment microbial communities from Maine, United States - Eddy sediment 2 cm | ecosystem: Environmental > Aquatic > Marine > Coastal > Sediment | place: USA: Maine | collected... | reverse complement strand
GCCCCGTCGCCATACACAAGACCGCCTTTGGCATGTACGATGTCGGCTATTTTCTTTATGTTGTCTTCAAACAGTCCCAGGGTATTGGGATTGGTCACCATGATGCCGGCAGTTTCTTCATCCATGAGGGCGGCGACATCTTCAGGGGCCAGGACCCCATTATCATTGGATTTTATCGGCACCGGCCGGTAGCCGCACAGAGCGGCACTGGCCGGATTGGTTCCGTGGGCGGTGTCCGGCACAATTATTTTGGAGCGCGGTGCTCCCTGACTCCGGTGGTAGGCGTAAAAAAGCAGCATACCGGTAAGCTCGCCGTGGGCGCCGGCAGCCGGCTGAAGGGTAGCGGCATCCATGCCGGTGATCTCCACCAGGAAACGTTCAAGATCATACATCAGTTTTAGGACGCCCTGGGATAGATTCGGCGGAAGCATGGGGTGAGCTGCAGCAAATCCCGGCTGTGCAGCCTGTCTTTCATTGGTTTTGGGGTTGTATTTCATCGTACAGGAGCCCAGGGGATACATGCCGCTGTCCACCGCGAAATTCCATTGAGATAAACGGGTGTAGTGGCGAACGATATCTACTTCGCTGAGGTCGGGAAAATCCGGTCCCTCGCCAAGCAGGCCTTTATTGACAGGATAGGACTCAACGTCCCGACGGGGCAGCGAAAAACCGCATCTTCCCTTTTTTCCTTTTTCCCAGAGCAGTGGTTCATTGAGTATCAGGCCGGAAGTACCCGGAAATTCTTTCATGATGCAACCTCCATATCCAGCACAAATTGGATATTTGAAAGTTTGTAGTCGTTTAGCCACAAAGGCACGAAGACGCTAAGATGCTTAGATAATTAAAAATTGATTACAATAAATAAAATTGTCCTCTAACTTTGTTTTAAGAAGAATCTCTTTTCTTCGTGACATGGTGTCTTCGTGGCGATACTTTTGAAAATATTCACCTATTATTTTACTTTTCTGACCAACTCATCCATATCTTCCTTGCTGATGGTTTCGGTGACGCACAGCAGATAATGATTGGCGAGTTCGGGATAATAACATTCCAACGGTAAACCGGCGATGATTTTGTCGGCTATCAAACGATTATGGGTTTTTTCAAAGCCATCGCCGAAATCAACGACAAACTCATTAAATGTCGTTTGTTCATATGGGATGGTAAATCCGACACGGCGAAGTTCGGCTTTGAGATACTCGGCCTTGTCATAATTCAATCGGGCGAGTTCCCTTATACCGAATCCTCCGAGGGCGGACATGTACATGGCCGATGCCAGGGCACACAGGCTGTGGTTGGTACAGATGTTGGACGTGGCTTTTTCCCGCCGAATATGTTGCTCGCGGGTCGCCAGGGTCAACACGAATCCGCGTTCTCCGTCAACATCCGCAGTTTGTCCCACCAAACGCCCCGGCATGTTGCGGACATACTTCATCCGGGCGGAAAACATACCCAGGGCCGGCCCGCCAAAGGAGCGCGGGATCCCCAGACTTTGGCCTTCACCAGCTGCAATGTCGGCACCCTGGCTGCCGGGACTCTTCATCATGCCGAACGCCAGGGGCTCACTGAACCCTGCAACCATGAGTGCTTTTTTTTGCCGGGCCCTGTCCCCAATGGTTTGAAGGTCTTCAATACAGCCGAAAAAATTGGGAGACTGAACCGCCACCGCTGCCAGATCATCCAGACCCTCAAGGGGCGTCGGATCGGTGGTACCGTCCGACAAAAAGGGAAGTTCTATAATCTCATAGTCGGTGGGAGTAAAATATGTTTTAATCACCCGGCGGTAATTCGGATGGATGAGGCGTGAAACCGCCACCTTTTTCCGCCGTGAAATTCGTATGGCCATCAGCAGGGCTTCGGCCAGGGCCGAGGCACCGTCGTATTGGGAAGCATTAGCGACTTCCATGCCGAGCAACCGGGCAGTGAGGGTCTGATATTCAAAAATGGCCTGTAAGGTTCCCTGGCTCATTTCCGGTTGATAGGGGGTATAGGACGTCACAAATTCCGAGCGTCCCAGCAGATGCTTTACAGTAACAGGAATATGATGTTCATAACTACCTGCGCCCATAAACACCTTGTATTCAGGGGAGACTGCCATGCTGCTGCAAAGCGTGTCGATGTGATCGTTTAATTCCCATTCGGTCAACGCTTCCGGCAGATTGGGCACGCAGTTGCAGCGGCAATCCTCGGGTATGGTTTTAAAAAGATCGTCCAGGGAGTCCACACCCACCGTCTTCATCATCGCATCAATATCTTCAGGTGTATGCGGTAAGTATCTCATAAAGTTACCTCTCGGAATTTCTAAAATTTATTGAAATCACGGTAATTTTTACGGCCATTTTCTTGTCGAGCCGCATGGAAGGATGGAGTAGTGAAATATTGGAATACTGGGTATTGAAAGCGGAAAAAGGTCTATTCTATAAAAATATTGAGTCTTCATTTTTTGATGATACTCATCGGGCTACCATTTTCTACTTTTGCCCCACATTACACTGCATCTTAACAAGAAAATCAATGCAAAAATATGTGCTTAGAATTCCGTTTTCTTTAAACCCATCATTCCAAAACTCCAATGTTCCATCATTCCAATTGGGGCGAAGCCCTTAAGTCCTATCCTTTCAGGGACGTCAGATAAGCGTCCTTGGTCATTAATCCCGCCAAAGCATCCGGCGCATCCGGCTTGACCTCGATCATCCAACCGTCGGAATAGGGCGTGTTATTGATCAGCTCAGGGGCATCCTCCAGCGCACCGTTGACCGCCATAATTTCACCACCCACAGGCATGTACAGCTCCGAAACGGCCTTGACGGATTCGACCGTGCCAAACTCAGCGCCTTTGTCAAAGGTTTCGCCGACCTCGGGCATTTCCACAAAAACGATATCTCCCAGCTGATCCTGGGCATAATCGGATATTCCTACCTTGACATGGTCTCCCTCGGCTTTGGCCCACTCATGACTCTCTGCATAGTGAATATCATCCGGCAAACTAACATCATTAATATCTTTCATTGCCCCTCCTTTAAAAATTTAATTTATTGATATTGCAAAACTGGTTGAATAGTTTACTGGTTGAATGGTTGATTAGGCAAATTATTGTCATAATTTCAGATTGTTACAATTTTTTAAACATGAAGTGTCTAATTATTTTGTAAATATGGGATAAATCCATATTTACAACCACTTAACTAATCAACTAATCAACCAATCCACGATATCTGTATTTTGAATCATATTATGGTAAAAGTCCCGTTTTTCAGATATCCCCATCGCTGGATTGACAGGTTGAAGTCGATTTTGCAGCGTTCGGCTCGGCTTTGCGTTTGTTTTTACTCCAAAATGTAAGGTAACTTTAGATTGTAGCTCTTGTATACCACAAATGTTTCCACGGATTGGACGTCTTTTAGTTTAGACACTTCATCCGTGTAAAACTCCAGCAGACCGAAACCGGATTTTAAAAGAACCACCAGAATCAAATCAAAGCGTCCGGTGACCACGCTGACGGAAACCACGCCGTTCAATTTACTAAATTCCTCGCCTTTTTTGACCAGGTCCATGGTTTTTAATTTCACCCCGACCATGACCACCCGGTGTCCGGAGATGGAATCCGGATCCACCAATCCGGAAATCTCCAATACTCCGTCTTTGACCAACTTATGGACACGTGCACGTACGGTGTTCTCGGAGAGGGACAGCTGTTCGGCGATTTTTCTGTACGACTTTCGGCCGTTGCGAAGATGCTTGATTATTAGGAGATTGAGATTGTCAATTTTCATGGTCTCAGGGGGTGCCTGTCTACTTTTCTTCGTGACTAAGCTTTAAAAAAAATTGATGATACTGTCAATAATTAATTTATTTTTTTTAGATATCATCAAAAATAACGTAGAAAATTCTGGTTTGGCTAAAAATCGCTCGACCTATATGAAAAATGTTTTCAAGAGGTATTGACCGTGGCCATTTTCTGAGTAATGTAAGCTAAGGTCTGCCGGACAAAGATTTTGGAGTGGATTGGCAGTTGATTGAAGAATGTCGATTGAATATTGAATATTTAAGGTCCGCCGGCGGGATCAATTATTAAAAAAAGATCATAAAAAAGGCAGAGCGAAGCGACATCCACAAATCTTCAATCTTCAATTTTCAATTCGCTTAGTACCTTAGTGACTGTACTATCACATTGACAGTTAAAAAAAGAGGGGAGCGGTTATGAGGGAAAAATCATTAGCGGTAGCGATTATTATCCTTATCCTCGGGAGCTTGGTGTTATTTTCCTGCAACGCCACGGAGCCTGAACGCATTAAAATTGGAATCAACGCGCCGCTGACCGGCGATATTCCCAAAATAGGGGAGGGCACTAAATTCGCCGCCCAGATGTGGCTGGAAGACGTCAAGGCGGCCGGCGGTATTGAGGTCGGTGGCAAGAAATACAAGGTCGAACTGATTATTGAAGACAATGAATCCAAAGCCGAGTCGGCGGTAAAGGTCAACACAAAGCTCATTACCGTGGATGAAGTTCTGGCCGTTGTCGGACCTCAGTCCTCAAAGCAAGCGGTGCCTGCCGGCGGAAAAGCCAATGAACTGGGCACACCGATGTTTAGTCCGTGGTCGACCAACCCCAATACCACCAAGAATCGTCCGTATGTGTTTCGCGGCTGCTTTCTCGACCCGTTTCAGGGGCCGGTTGCAGCCAAGTTTGTCAAAGAGGAATACGGATTTACCAAAGCGGCTGTTCTCTACGATGTGTCCAGTGATTACCCCAAGGGATTGGCTGAATTTTTTAAAGTAGCCTGGGAGGAATTAAACGGTGCCGGTTCCGTTTTGGCCTATGAGAGTTTCACGAGCAAAGACGCCGACTTCAGCGCTCAGCTTACCAAAATAATCGACTCCGGCGCTGAATTCATGTTCACCCCCCAGTATTACAATGAAGTGGCCCGGATTGTTCAACAAGCCCACCAGCTGGGTTGGGACAAACCAATCGTGGGTACTGACAGCTGGGGTTCGGCTGAGACCGTCAAACTCTGCGGCCAAGACTGCTATGGCCTATTCTTTAGCACCCATTATGCAGCGGCAGGCACCAAAGGCGCCACCAAGGCTTTTATCGATCGTTATGAAAAAGAGCATGGCTACGTGCCGGACGATGTGGCCGCCCTGACCTGGGATGCCATGCGCATCGTTCAAAGGGCCATCGAAGGCACCGGTGTGATTAGCGGCGATATTAAAATCGATCGTGAGGCCGTGCGCAATGCCCTGGTCACCATCAAGGACTTTGATGGGATTACCGGCAGCATGACCTTTACCCAGGAAGGCGACCCCATCAAATGTGCCGTCATCGTCCGCATTAGTGATGCCGGTGAGTTTGAATTTTATAAATCAGTTTGCCCGTGAGCCCAACAAATTCGAATGTTGAAAATTTTTAATGTATATGATATGCACCCTAACACTTTTTCGGATTCAATGAAGTCTGCAAATGAGTCCATAACACGTCCATACAAAATTTTTCAAAAAGGAGGTTTATGATGAAAAGAAGATTGCTAATTGTAACCGTCGTTTTCTTTGTTGTGGCGGGCTTGGGGGTTTGCGCATTTGCGAAAGGGCCCGAAAGCATTAGAATCGGTGTCAATGCGCCGCTCACCGGCGATATCCCCAAAGTGGGTGAGGGCACTAAATTCGCTGCCCAGATGTGGTTGGAAGACGTCACCGCGGCCGGCGGTATTGAGGTCGGTGGAAAGAAATACAAGGTAGAGTTGATTATTGAAGACAATGAATCCAAAGCCGAATCAGCCGTAAAGGCCAACACAAAGCTGATTACCGAGGAAGATGTATTGGCCATTGTCGGTCCCCAGTCGTCAAAGCAAGCGATTCCGGCGGGCGGGAAAGCCAATGAACTGGGCACACCGATGGTCAGCCCCTGGTCGACCAACCCCGATACCACCAAAGATCGTCCCTTTGTGTTTCGTGGCTGTTTCCTGGATCCCTTTCAGGGTCCGGTGGTTGCAAAATTTATCAAAAATGAGCTTGGTTTCAAAAAAGCCGCTGTTCTTTATGATGTGGCCAGTGATTATCCCAAGGGATTGGCTGAATTTTTTAAAACAGCCTGGGAAGAACTGAACGGTCCAGGGTCAGTCGTGGCCTACGAAAGTTTCACCACCAAAGACGCCGACTTCAGTTCCCAGTTGACAAAAATCAATAACTCTGGCGCCGAATTTTTGTTTACTCCCCAGTATTACAACGAAGTGGCCTTAATCGTTCAACAGGCCCATCAGCTGGGTTGGGACAAACCGATTGTGGGCAGTGACAGCTGGGGCTCGGCTGAGACCGTCAAACTCTGCGGCAAAGACTGCTATGGCCTGTTCTTCAGCACCCATTATGCGGCGGCAGGCGCCAAAGGCGCCACCAAAGCTTTTATCGATCGCTATGAAAAAGAGCACGGCTATGTGCCGGATGATGTGGCCGCCCTGACCTGGGATGCCATGCGTATCGTTCAAACGGCCATTGAAGGGGCCGGTGAGCTTACCGGCGACATCGAAAAGGATCGCAAGGCTGTGCGCGATGCCCTGGCCACCATTAAAGACTTTGATGGAATTACCGGCGGCATGACCTTTACCGAGGATGGCGACCCCATTAAGTGTGCCGTGATCGTCCGTATCAGCGATGCCGGTGAGTTTGAATTCTTTAAATCTGTCTGTCCGTGATACGGTTGAGCCTGTTGAGCCGGTTGGACCGGTGTATCCGATCGGCATTCGATCTGTTTGCAGAAGTTGTTTTGCTGACAGACAACTGAGAAGCTTTCCTAATCTCGCATTGAAGTAATAGTGAGGCGGGCTTGAGCTGTTTGCCTTGAGCCCGCCTTTGTAAATCAGAAGTTGAGCAATTCTTTACTCGACTGGTATCGATTTTCTGGGTTAAGGGATTCGCAAGCCTCCGAGACATACCCATAGGTATGCCTTACTGACCCGAGATAGACGATTCGATGAAACACTGGAACTGTTTCATCGGGACGGGCGTATTCATCCGGGGCGACTTTGGCCAGCCCCGGTGCATTAGGCCTCAACACAGCTCTTCTGAAAATTTGAACGCTCAAGATATGTAAACCCAAGGAGACCACTGATGGTATTTTTTCAAAACCTGATCAACGCATTGCAGTGGGGAAGTTTTTACGCGCTCATCGCGTTGGGCTATTCCATGGTATACAGCATTCTAATGCTTTTCAACTTTGCTCATGGCGATATTTTCATGGTCGGCGCCTATATTGGTTTAGGCGTTGCCACTACGATCGTGGCCCTTACCGCCATGGGATCTTTTGCGCTGCCCGGCTGGTTGATTCTGGTTTTGACAATTCTGATCTCAATGTTCCTGACATCTTTTGTCGGTATGTTTGTCGAACGCGTCGGCTACCGCCCCTTGCGCGATGCACCCAGGGCATCGGCCGCCATCACCGGTCTGATGATCGGCATCATTTTAGAAACCGGCAATCTGATTTTGCTCGGGGCACAAAGATACAGTTTCCCATCGTTGATCGAAACAGCCACCTATTCTTTTGGTGGAGTGTTCGTGACCAACAAGAAAATTATGATTGTGCTGGTGTCCATTACCTTGTCTTTCGCGCTGCACCAGTTTATCCGCCATACGCGCTGGGGCATGGCCATGCGGGCCATGGCGTTTGATTTTGCGGTCGTACCTTTAATGGGAGTGCCGCTCAATAGAATCGCTGCGCTCACTTTTGCAATCGGTTCAGGATTAGCAGCCGTAGCCGGCATTCTGTTCGGTGTCGCCTATCCGGTATTAGATCCTTACATGGGTATTCTTATCGGCTGGAAAGCTTTTGTGGCTGCGATTCTGGGCGGCAGAGGTTCGGTCGTGGGCGCCACCCTGGCAGGGTTTTTACTGGGCTTTATCGAGATGTTTGTACCGATGGTCTTCCCGTCCACCTTTCGGGATTTAATCGCATATTCAATCATCTTACTTATTCTGGTGTTTCGTCCTCACGGTTTTTTCGGAGAGCCCTACAGCGCGAAACTGAGGCTGTGATTAGCATGACGAATGATGGATAACGAAGTAAGGCATGCTGTCTTTTTAAGGATAATTTCTGCCGAAGAGACAGGCGGCGAAGGGCATATGGCAGAGGGTGTTGGGGACAACATAAATTAAGTTTGTCATCCGTAATCCGTAATCTGACTTCTGCCGTCTGTCATTTGCATCTGGTTTATTGATGATAGATGATTTGGTTTTGTGTATTCGAAATATCAAGCAGCTTTGCTGCTGAAATCGCCATTTGAGAAACAAGGACCTGACATGGAATTAACGAGTGACGGGATGTCAACGGACAAGAGACAGATTTCAAGCCAAATCCGGGGTTTTTTTGCTCAGACCCCTCTACTCGGTTGGCTGTTGGGTGCACTGGCTGCGGTGGCACTGGAATATTTCATCGGCACGCCCTTTGCGCGTATGTTGGGGTTGCGCAAAGCGCCGATGCTTTTCGGCTTTGTTATTATGCTCAAAAAGCCGGCGTTGATCCATGGCGCCATACTTTATTTCGTGCTGATTTACCTATTGCCAATCGGTGTGATTGCGCGGTTGAGTGCAACCAGCATGAACCGGCTGGCAGCCAAACTGCTCGATTATCCTCTCATGGTCTCGGGTCTCATTCATCTGGGCTTGTTGTACGCAATTTTGCACTGGTGGTCGGACATGAGTCTCTATCGGGCCGAAGTACTCAGGTATACTTTGATTGCTGTGTTGCTGACCTTGAGCCTGAACCTGATCAACGGCTACATGGGCGAATTTTCATGCTCGCACCCGGGATTTATGGCATTAGGGGCTTACGCTTCTTCGGTTTTTACGCTCGGTCTTTTTGCCGATGACCGGTTTTTCGGAGCCGCCCTGCTTCCCCACTGGCTCGGTCCTTTCTTTTTTCCTATTGCCTTAATCTTCGGCGGCTGTGTTGCTGCTGTCGGAGCGCTGGCGGTAGCCATACCCTCGTTCAGAACACGGGGAGATTACCTGGCTATTATTTCACTGGCCTTTATGTTTATCGTCAAGAGCCTGATCGAAAACTTGGAGCTTGTGGGAGGTCCGCGCGGATTGGGCGACCAGCCCGGCTGGGCTAATCTTCCAGTGGTCTTTGCAACTGTGGTACTCGGCATCTGGATCATTAATAATTTTGTGCGCTCGACACTGGGCAAGGCTTTGAATGCGGTGCGCGACAACGAAATGGCGGCCGATGCCATGACCGTCAATACACGCCAAACCAAAATCACAGCCTTTTTGTTTGCAGCCTTCTGGGCCGGCGTGGCCGGCGGCTTATTCGCCCATGTCCTGCGTTACGTGAACCCGGGGACCTTCGGCATTCAGAAACTGGCCGAGGTTCTGGCAATGGTCTATTTCGGCGGACTGAACTCCGTCTACGGATCCATCGTCGGTGCCTGCAGCATCAGCTTGCTCGGTGAAATGCTGCGGCCGCTGGAGCTATGGAAATGGATTATTATTCCCCTGCTTTTGATCCTTGTAATGATATTTCGCCCGACAGGGCTGATCTCATTCAAGGAATTTGACGTTAAAAAATTAATTCAGCCGAGAAAAAAACTTAATTGAGTAAAAAGTAGTCCATTGATAGGTAAAACCTATGCCATTGCTTCAAATTGACAAAATGACGCACTACTTTGGTGGGTTGAGGGCTGTCTACAACTACGGTCTTGAAATCAATCCCGGCCAGATTCGGGGGCTGATCGGTCCGAATGGTGCCGGCAAAACAACCATCTTCAACCTCATTACCGGCATTTACCAACCCACGGAAGGGACTATTTCCTTGGAAGGTAATAAACTAAACGGATGCTCACCCCACGAGATTGCTTCCATGGGAATCGGCCGGACATTTCAAAATATGCTTTTGTGGCGGCATATGACGGTGCTGGAACATGTGAAAATGGCCCGTTATTCCAGACTTACCTATGGCCTGATAGGAGCGTTCTTCGGTACGGCAAAACGTCACAAGGAAGAAGCCGAAAGTGAAGAGAAGGCCTATTATCTCTTAAAAATGATGGGGGTGGACCAGTTTGCAGATCAGATCGTAATCAACCTGGCATACGGTGCCCAGCGAAGAGTGGAAATGGCGCGGGCATTGGCTATGGAACCTAAGGTCCTGTTTTTGGATGAACCGACGGCCGGCATGAACCCGGAGGAACTGGTTCAGATGATGGATATTATCCGTAAAATCCATGGCGAATTGGGTCTGGCCATTTTTCTCATCGAGCACCGTATGAAAGTGGTCATGGAACTATGTCAGAGAATTCAGACCCTGGTCTTTGGCGAGGTGATTGCCGAGGGTACACCGGAAGAAATCCAGAGCAATCCCAGTGTGATCGATGCTTACCTGGGCAAGGAGATGGTTGAATAATGCTACTATCGGTAGAGGATCTGAGGGTATCGTACGGCAATATTAAAGCGTTGCACGGACTTAATTTTCAAATCGACGAGGGGGAGATTGTTTGCATTATCGGCGCCAACGGCGCCGGTAAGAGCACAACACTCAAGGCAATTTCCCGTATGGTTCCGGTTGAAGCCGGGTCGAAGATGACTTATGCGGGTAATGACTTGCTGGGGTACCCCGCCGATAAAGTCGTGAGCGAACTGGGGATTTCCCATGTGCCGGAGGGCAGACGCTTATTTGAAAATCTGACGATTACCGAAAACCTTAAATTGGCCACCTTTGCCAGGAAAGATAAGGATCAGATTCAGCAGGATGTCAAACGGAT
>Ga0316196_10001338_pt1 | contig 10768 bp, 8 predicted proteins | sample Eddsed2cm_MG_FD_204938 | JGI IMG/M metagenome (GOLD analysis project Ga0316196, IMG submission 204938) | Coastal sediment microbial communities from Maine, United States - Eddy sediment 2 cm | ecosystem: Environmental > Aquatic > Marine > Coastal > Sediment | place: USA: Maine | collected... | reverse complement strand
ATTGCCGAAAGAAACCAAGTATGGCGGAGTACTCCTCCCCGACCTCCTTGCGCGTCTCGATCGAGACCGCCAGATGCTGACCGTCGGCGAACTCCCAACTCGCGATCGTATGCGCGATCATCGGCGATCCCCAATAGACCAGATACATATCGAGGCCTCGAATTTGCGACAGATCGTAGGTCCGGGTTTCCCAGATTTCGTCGAAGTCAGTCTCGCTACGATAATGGAAGTTGCGCACATTCTCGATCGTAACAAAATCCCCGTCGAAGGCCACGGCCGGGACCCTCGCGACTTCGGCCAGCCACTCGCGATCATTGCTCGGTTCAATGCTGAGCCACCACCCCTGCACGAGCACAAACATGACAAGAAAGCCCACCCACAGCCGCCGCACCGGGCGAACCAGAACGATTAGAGCGATCACAGCCACGATAAATGTCATCGCTAGCGTACCCGCCCACAGCTGTGATTCCGGACCGTCGAACCACAGGCAAGCTACTGTCCAGACCGTCAGCAGGAACAGGCCCGGAATCGAAATGGCGAGCTTCATATCACAATCCCTCTCGATCGCAATCCAAGGATGTGTATCACAACACAGCCGACCAACGGATGGGAAGTATAAAGCACATGTTCTTTAACAGAGGCATGTCAATGAACCGATGCTGATGCGTGAAACATGCTTATTCCCCGTCACAGAGCTTAGAAACTGTAAGCGGCGCCGAAGAAAGCAACCGTGTAGGAATCGTCCTGTCCGACCGGGCTGTCATCGATTTCATCGTCCAGCGATGTAGTCTGCAAACCGTAAAGCAGTTTCCAGCTCGGGTTAAGGGTCTGGATGGCCGTCACACCCAGTGTGACGTTGGTTGCTGAATCATTATTCAGCGAGCCTTTATCGCCATACCACTGATAATTTACTTCATCTTCACCGAGGTATTCCAAACCGAGTTTGGCGGTCACGACAAATTGTGCTGTCTGCATCAGGTTGTATTTCAAATCAAGCTGCGCATTGGCGTCTTCACCGGCAGTCAGTTGAGCTTCCGCGGTAAACCGGTCCATTTTGTAGCGAACATTGACACCGGGTTCTACTTTCGTGTCAGGATCGTCAAATCTGGACGGAAGTGGTTTCACATCGTTAAGATGGCCGTCATCGCTATCCCATGCGCCTGGGCGAATCTGCAGCACCGCGCCGACACGCCAGCTTTCGTTTGGCTTCCAGAACCAGTAACCGGCACGGTTGATCTTGAAATAGGCCGTATCCTTGTAATCCACGATAATGACGGGAGCTGCGGATCCCTGGTTATCATCATCACCCACGTACTGAGGTTTGCTTAAAACGACTGCGCCAACCATTCCGGACCAGTCTTTATCGCCTGCCGCAGTATGCTGGGTATCTACCGATTCCACGCCGGCACCGATGCCACCAGCAAGGGCCATACTACTCATACCGCCCAAAACTGCTGCAGTTAAAATTCCTGGTAATGTTTTCATTTACAGTTCCCCTAATTTTTTAAAAAATTAATTTAATATCCTGGTATGGACGGTATCCCGGTATGTACGGCGCTCGAATCCCCGGAGTGGTCGTCCGGGGAGTTGCATGCCTATCATGCACCACAGTCCCGTTCCTGCTTTCAGCGCTGTTCGCTGGCAGTATTGACTGCCTGATGGAGGGCAAAATATTTTAAAGCCGTAATTCTGCCAGCTTGTAAGCTGAATGTCTTATCTTTTTGGGCCACAATGTGCCCGATATCGAGGGATGGAGTACCCTGAAATGACTTGATTTGATCTATCCTCGGGTAATCAGGCAAAGGTTGTTTCGACAAACGGAACTTTATCTAGCAACCTGAAGATGAATGTCAAGCCGGTGAGCGGCCCAATTATCGATTTACTCTCGAGGAGAAAGGCAGGATGATCCGGCGTTACTGGTCATCGGCCTGAGCGTATAAGTTTCGGTATTCTCGTGGGGAGACACCTGCCCAGCGGCGGAAGGCACGCGTGAAACTCGATGCATTTTCATAGCCTAGCATCAGCGTGATATCCATTAGTTTAAGATCTTCCTGTTGCAACAATTTCGAAGCCTTTATTAAGTCGTGCCTGACCGAGCACGTCGGAATACATGACGTTTTCGCAAGCCAGGCGACGATGCAAGGTCCTGGGGCTTATGCCCAGGATGTCGGCGGCCTTGTTTTTGGTGAAATTTTCTGTTCCCAGATACGGTATAAGGGCATCACGCATCCCTTCTTTGAAAGTGCTCGGCATCGGCTTCAGGTTTTCCGGTTTATCTGAATCGGGTCCGGCGAATAAGTCGAGACTTAATGCTGGCATTGATAGCAGATCCCTGGGGATTGCTATCGATGGATAGGGTGCGGAAAAATAGATTCGGCTCGGATTAAGATCGACTGCGTTTTCCACAATAAGCTGTCGCTTGAATGTGAAATAAATATCGTCGGGACGCCAGTCTGCGCCGGTTGCCAGTTGCACTATCTGTATCATGCCCAGTACCTGAAACAGCTCTACCTGGATGGCCCCGGCGATAAGATTTGAACTCTTCTCGGCAAATCGAACGATTCGCTCCTCCTCTTCGAGTACGTACAAAATGTTAGTGCTGTACAACGAGGCGACGCGACAAAAACGTTTCAACAGCTCATACAGGTTGCTACAGCCTGTAAGTGACGGAATCATTTCAGCAAGGTCCGGATAGCCAACTGTTTTTCCGGCGACCAGGCCGAAATCAGGTATTCCTTCCGCTCGGGAAACCGCCTCAACAAAATGCCAGCACAGAGGCTCCGGCCAGAAAATTTCGGTATCAGTTGTTAGTTCTTCGGGCAATCCTACCCGGTGCAGTATTTTCTCAACGGGCGCGCCAATCTCTCTTGCTGCCTTGATGAAAGGCTGCATCACAACAGCACGCAGGAGAGGTAAGTCGTCTGGCAATTACATTCCTTAGATTTTACAAGCAGATTTACTTAAGCGATATCAGGGCAGCCGTAACCCTGATCCAGGGCGCATTGTGGCCCAAAAAGATAAGAAATTCAGCACTTTAGTTGGCATTATATCTCGCTGCAAAATTATTTCCCCTGGCGCATTCCTCGGAGCGAGTGAACCTTTCAAGTGTATGAATATTAATTTATACGAAACTGACGCAGAGAGGTTATACAGTGGAGCAAGAAAGCTGGAATGAAGCATTTTTTGGCTTACGCGGAAGAACCGGTCTTGGTGAAGCATGGTTCCTGACCGGCTGGGGGATGGTTGCAGTGGCGGGCGACACAGACACTTCCTGGAACGTGTACGCCGGGGCTGGATATGAGTACAGCGACTCAATCTCACTCACGCCTGGTTACCGACCTCAGGAAATTAAATACGAAAATGGCGATTTCCTTTATGATATTAGAATGTCCGGCCCGATCACTGGACTGAGATTTCGTTTCCAGGTAGTTACATCGCTATTCTGGCAGATATCGGGTTAGAGAAATAAAGCGGAAATTTAATCACGGAGTATTAAGATGCGTATCGAGTTACTGACAACGCTCCGCTTATTGTTTATTTATATTTTTGGAGTGAAATGATGCAATCCCCGTCTTCTCAAGCTGACCTGTTTCTATTGGCCTGGTTTGATATGAGAATAACCAGGCAAAAAATCCGCAGCTACCTGTCGGCCAGTTGTTTGTGTGTTGTTATGTTGTTCTCGATTAGCAACGGAACCGCATACGCGCAAGGTGAAAGTTCAGCAAGGCAGCAAGTCGAAGTGCCACAGGCGCTTGGCCCTGATGCCATGACGGCACTGGTTTCAAAGCTGGACGAAAAGCAGACGGCCGCACTCGTGGAGTTGATAACGCTGCTGAATTCTTCTGCCAGTAGTAACGAATCGCTTACCGCAGTGGACAAGCAGGGAGTGCTCGCTATTGTAAAAGGCTGGCTTACAGGTTTTGCTGACAACCTGAAGGTACAGCTGCATGCCTTCCCGCAGATGATGGAGGACCTGGGGAAATCGATTGGCCTGATTTTCCAGGGGCGTGAGGTTGGCGGCAACCTGACGTTTCTATTTTTATTTGTGATCTCGATAGCTGCCGGGATAGCGGCGGAATTGTTATTCAATCGTGGCACCAGGGACAAGCGCGAAAAAATCAGGCAATCCCAACCAGTTGCGCTAATCGACACGCTTAAAGTGCTATCGGCACGTGCGGGCATCGAGATTGGTGGCGTTATTGTTTTTGCGATTGTGGCATTAATCACGGCCAACATATTTATAAAATCCGACAACGATTTATTCCTGGTCACTACGTTTATTCTTAACGTCATCGTTCTATTCCGAATTGTCAGTTCGGTTCTGCACTTCGTATTGGCGCCCAGACGCCCTGAACTGCGACTCGTGCATACGGACACCTGGACCGCACAATTTATGGAACGAAATTTTATTTTGTTAGCGGTGGTAGTGGGTAGCGGATTTTTCCTCTTCACTGTGATGCTAAAAAATGGGATTCAAAGCACCGAGACCTTGCGCTTCTGGCTGGGGATGTCGGTACATATCTGGCTTATATTTGTCATTTTGAAGGCTGTTCGCGGATTAACCCAAATCATCGAGGGTGGTGATGAAAACCTGACTCCGGGACTCAAGAGAATGGCGGCCTGGTGGCCTTATGTTTCCGCCGCGTTTGTTGCCTTTAACTGGATCTTCCTGCAATTCGTTCTCAGTACCGGGCACGAGGCCCTGACCCCTCAACGTAGCGCAGCAGCGATAGCCCTGATAGTCATGGTGCCGTTCCTCGATACCATGGTGCGTGGGATTGCAGCGCACCTTGTGCCGACTGAAAGTATCCAGACTGAAGTGATGGAAAAGGCCTTTAACGAGACGCGGCTCAGCTATATCCGTATCGGTAGAATTGCCCTGATTGGTTCAATTATTGTCATCGTTGGTAAATTATGGGGGATCAGCCTACGCAATCTTACCGAGGCCGGTTTTGGTGCCCAGGTAGCTGCCAACGTGGTTGGCTTTCTTTTGATCCTGGCGCTTGGTTACCTCGCCTGGGAAATCACCAACCTCTTGATCAATAAACGATTAGCAAGGGAGGTGCCGGAGGGAGAAGCCGACGTCGAGGGTGGGACTGGTCAAACAAGAATGGCGACTATCCTGCCCATCCTGCAAATGACTATGCAGGCAACCATTATCATCATCACGGTATTACTGGCGCTAAGCCAGTTAGGCGTCAATATTGCGCCACTGCTTGCCGGTGCCGGTGTTTTGGGGCTGGCAATCGGTTTCGGCGCACAAACACTGGTAAAGGATATCGTATCCGGCTTTTTCTTTTTACTGGATGATGCTTTTCGGGCTGGAGAATTTATTACCGTTGGTACTACTAATGGCGTGGTCTCTAAAATTTCGGTTCGCTCGTTGCAATTGCGCCAGGACACCGGGCAGCTGCATATAATCCCCTATGGCTCGATGTCACAGCTAACCAATAACAGTCGGGATTGGGTAACGATGAAATTGAGGTTCACCGTTCCTTTTGATACCGACCAGGAACATGTGCGCAAGCTGTTCAAGAAAATAGGCCAGGAAATGATGGAAGTGCCGGAACTAGCCGAAGTATTGATCAACCCTTTTAAATCTCAAGGTGCGGCAGACGTTACTGATGTCGGTATAGTGATACGTGGCAAGTTCTCGACTGTTCCGGGCGGGCAATTTTTGATTCGTAAAGAAGTTTATAGCCGGGTACAAAAAGCGTTTGAAGCCAATGGAATCGAATTCGCGCGAAAGGAAGTGCGGGTGCAATTACCGGAACACCTGAAATCAGATGATTTAAATGAAGACCAGAAGAGGGCCATTTCTGCGGCGGCTAGTCAGGGATCGGAAGCCCCTGCGTAGTGAGTACAATGTCGGTGCAACCACAGTCAAGCATATGTGCTTTAAGCCTGGGCAATGCGGATATTTCTGTCAGATACCGGGTGATTACCTGCCACCCCAAATACGCAGCCCGTTATTGGCTGGCCAGGTCCTTCGTGAGATACTCGCCGGATTAGAAGAGGAAAGATAAACATGCACAAAAACATACCATCAGTCATCACCCCACCAGGCATGGGGCAAATAATAAAGCTGCTGAAAACCTCCGGCGCCTCCAGCGAAGAGACCATTCGCCCGCGACCTGACAGTGATCTACCAGGCTGGCGGGACGGATTGGGCATGAGACGCAGAACGAGGGTGTTCCTGACAGGCTTTATGCTAACGTTGACCCTGGCCGGCTGCGCGTCTACGCCGCCGCCGCGAGTGCTTTCCACAAAGGTGCCAACCTACGCCGCGTTACCGAATGGGCACAATCCGATGAACCCGGATCAGGTTTCACCCATGTACGTCGCAACGGCGTCCGGGGCTGAAGAAAACGTTGCTCGCAGTATGGAACGTAAACACGGTCATGCGCTCAATATGCTCTCCCTGTCAGGTGGTGGTCAAAACGGTGCCTTCGGTGCCGGCTTCCTTATCGGATGGCGCGAGAGCGGTCAGCGACCGGAGTTTGATTTCGTCGGCGGTGTCAGCACCGGCTCATTACTGGCGACGCACGCACTACTGGGCACTCCTGCCGACGACGCGATACTCGAAGAGATGTACACGCAGGTCACCGACAAGGATATTTACGAGGGCAGGTCGCTATTTGGCATCCTGTCTAGCGATTCCCTTAGAGATACCTCGCCGCTGCAAGCGCTCATCGCCAAATACATCACCGCCGAGACCTTGCAGCGAGTAGCTGCCGCCTTCGATGACAATCGACTGATAATGGTGGGCACAACCAATGTTGATTATGGCCAGACCTGGGTCTGGAATCTGTCACTCATTGCGAAGCACGGCAAGCTCGACCTTTATCGCAAGGTATTGCTCGCCTCTGCGTCGTTCCCGATCGTTTTTCCACCGGTGGAAATCGATGGTCATCTCTTCGTCGACGGGGCCGCCCGTTCGAATGTAGTCGTTATTGGTATGGCCGGGTCGGAGCAAGCCGCGCCGCCTCTGTATGGACCCGGCAACCTGTACCTGATTTCTAACGGCAGGTTTCAGCATCCTCCCTCAGCTTTACGCAGGGCTCTCGGTGACGTCGCCGCCACAACTGTTGGTGTGATGATGGACCAGTCGATGCAAACCGCTTTGACGCGGTCCTACATCGGCGCACAGTTCCTGGGTTACGACTTCAATATGGTCGCGATCCCGGATGAGGTAGAGATTGGTAACGACCCGCTTGCCTTTGATCCAAAACAGATGCGTGCAGCCTTCGATGCGGGACATGCGCTCGCGCAACAGCCCGAGCCATGGTCGAGCGAGCCGCCCAACACAGGGGACGTTCCCCCCTGGGTAATGGACGCAATAGATGATCTCATGTGACAGAACCGTAAGGAGATCGGTGACATTTGCGAATAATTATCATTTGTCACCGACCCCTTAACCGTTAACCGCCCTGCGGCGGTAAAACACCACCACAAACTGATCTGGGTCAGTAAATTTCGCAGATTGATCGTTAAAATTTGTGGCCAGTTAGCCTTTAAGTGGAAACCGGTATGTCGGGATCGATCGACCTCGAAAGCAGGGTAGTATCACGCGTCGCATTATTGGGGCGCGATTACCGGGGCGTCAATTTCGAATTGCTGTGTCAGTCGGGCGACGTGGTCCAGACCGGTGCCGCGTTGATGCGCGATACGCGCCGCCCCGAAATCATGTTTACTGCACCGGTTGCAGGCAGAATTGCCAAAATTGAACGTGGCGCACGACGCAAGCTGATTTCGGTGCAGATCGATATCGATGAATCGGCCGGGGCTATTCGTTATGAACCTCCGACGACCCTGTACAGTGCTGCACTGCGCAGTTTCCTGCTCGAGTCGGGTGCCTGGAGCAGTTTACGCACCAGGCCATTCGGGAATATCCCTCATCCCGACGCGGCGCCCGCTGCAATATTTTTGACTGCACTCGATGCCGAACCGCAGGCGCCAGAACCGCAACCAGTAATCGAAGCCTTCGTGGAGGAATTTCGCGCCGCGGTAAATGCGTTGGCAGGCATCAGCGATGCCCCGCTGTATGTTTGCCATGCGCCAGAAAACCCGCTCAGTTTTGCAGATTCCAGCCAGGTTCGTTGCGTTCCGTTCAGTGGAGGCCATTCCATAAGCTTACCCGGGGTCCACATCAACGCGTTATGCCCGATCGGATTTGGTGGTGGCGAGGTCTGGCATATCGGCTACCAGGATGCGATTGCGCTTGGACATCTGTTACTGCATGGCTCTCCCTGGTTGGAGCGTGTCGTCTCGATCGGTGGGAGCGCGGTGAAAAATCCCCGTCGCCTGCGTGTATACCCTGGTGCGGCGATTAGTGAATTGCTCGCCGGCGAGCTGGATGACGGGCCAGTCACAATCCTGGCGGGCTCGGAAATGTATGGCCGCGAGCTCGCCGCGGGTGAAGACTTTCTCGCGGCGGGGCAACGGCAGATCACCGCGCAACGCGTCGCGGCCGACCTGGCGTCGTCAGATACCGCGACAGGAAGCGGCGTTTTGATTCCCGGCGAGACCGTGGAAGCCCTGTCGCCCCCCGGAATTTACCCGGTGCCACTGATGCGTGCGCTGCAGTTAGGTGACGCCGAACGAGCGCGCGAGCTCGGCGCGCTGGAACTGGTGGAAGAGGATGTGGCGCCCCTCAGCCAGGCCTGTCAGTCAGGTTGTGACTACGGGCTGTTGCTGCGCAATGTTCTCGACCAACTGGAAGCCCTGCGTTGATGGCTATCAGCTTCAAGCGGGGTCTTTCGAGGCATCAAATCCTGCAGTTGCAGCTTTTGGCGCTGGTGCCGGTTACTATCGCGGCATTGTTCAATACCGGGTATCAGTACTTACGGGTACTGGCAAATAATCCTGCGCTCGAAAACGACGATATCCGCAGCCGTATTGCGAGTGGGCTTGGCGCCAGTTACCAGGATCCGGGTGTATATGACATGCTCGCGGCCGGCCTTGCGCACCTGCTGCCGATACTGGGGGTGGCGTTGATAACCGGTGGTATCTGGGAACGCATCATTGCTGAAAAGCGGCAGCGGCCCTTCGAACTCGGTTTTATCCTCATCGCACTGCTGTTTACGCTGCTGCTGCCGGGTGCCGCAGCCTTCAGCCATGTGGTATTTGGCATGTCCTTTGCCATCCTGTTCGGCAAGGCGATTTTCGGTGGCGAAGGCAAGACGTTTCTCAGCCCCGCGTTACTTGGCATCGCTATCGTGCAGGTTAGTTATCCCGGAAGCGCGGGACAACACCCGCTATGGCATGGACTCACTGGCTATGGTGGTAGTGACGCGATTGCACTGTATCAGCGCGGCGGCGAAGCGGCGCTGGCTGCCGCTGATATAACCCCGTGGTCAGCCTTTGTCGGCAACACCTCCGGGCTTATGGGGACTACCTCGGTACTCGCGGTGCTTCTCGGCGCGGCATTGTTGCTGGTGACGCGTATTATTTCCTGGCGTCTGCTCGCCGCGCAGATTATCGGCCTGGCAGTATTCGTTACCCTGTTTAACCTGTCGGCTGCAGAACCTGGCGCCGGCATGATGCCGGTCCACTGGCATCTGTTGCTCGGCAGTTTCATGTTTGGCGCGGTATTCCTGGCCTGCGATCCGGTTGCTTCCTGCTGTACCAATCCCGGACGCTGGATCCAGGGCCTGCTTATCGGTGCGCTGGTCGTGCTGATCAGGGTCGCCAACTCGACCCATCCCGATGCGGTGATCCCGGCGATGTTACTGGCATCGATACTGGCGCCGCTGATCGATCATGCGGTAATCGCAATCAATATACGTGGGCGGTCGCGTCGACATGTCTGAAACGATTGTAACAGACAGTACCCGCCGCGCGCTTGGCGTGGCGCTCATAGTTGCCTTTGTCTGCGCAGTGCTGGTTTCCGTGGTCGCGGTAGGGTTGCGACCGCTGCAGAAAGCCAATGTGGAGGCGGAACGCATCGCCCAGCTTGAGCTGGTGCTCGTCGCCCTGTCCGACATCGGACGCAGCTTATCCATCGATGGCCTCGAATCCCGTATCGTCGAACTGGGTAGCGGGGCGTATGACGACAGCATCGATGTGGCCACTTTCGATGCCGAAGCGGCGGCTGGCAAGCCCGCTACCAGTGACGCTATTCCGGCCGATCTCGATGTTGCCGGGATCAAGCGTCGCGCACGGCACGCACGGGTTTACCTGGTGCGTGACACGGCTGATCGCATCGAGTTGATCATCCTGCCGGTATACGGGCGCGGTTACCAGTCGACGCTGCGCGCCTGGTTGGTACTCGACGGCGATACCCGCACCGTGCGCGCGCTCAAGTTTTACCAGCACGGGGAAACCCCCGGCGTCGGTGCGCGCATCGATGAACCCGATTGGGAGGCGCAGTGGCGCGACCTGTCGGCCTATGATGAAGAAGGTGTGCTGCGCATCGGTGTGCGCTTGCACGCCGGCGCCGATGATTACTCCGCCTTCAAGGTTGATGGCATATCCGGGGCAACCCGTACCGCCCAGGGGGTCGACGGCATGATGCGTTTCTGGCTCGACGAGTTCGGTTTCGCGCCTTATTTACGACGCGTGCGCGAGGAGCAACCTGATGCAGGATAGTAACTGGCGTATTCTGACCCGTCCGTTGATCGACGAAAACCCGCTGACCCTGCAGATTCTCGGCATCTGTTCGGCGCTGGCGATCACTACCTCGCTGGACACCGCGTTGCTGATGAGCGTGGTGGTCATTTGCGTACTCGCCTGTGGCAGTGCGGCGGTCAGCCTGATACGCCGGCAG
>Ga0316196_10001336_pt1 | contig 10773 bp, 10 predicted proteins | sample Eddsed2cm_MG_FD_204938 | JGI IMG/M metagenome (GOLD analysis project Ga0316196, IMG submission 204938) | Coastal sediment microbial communities from Maine, United States - Eddy sediment 2 cm | ecosystem: Environmental > Aquatic > Marine > Coastal > Sediment | place: USA: Maine | collected... | reverse complement strand
GATTCTTGACGCTGCCGTGAACTATCTCAGCGAGCAGGGTGTCCTGTTCATCGAGGTCGGTAATTCCCAGGCGGCGCTGGCGCAGAAATATGACTTTCTGCCGATGACCTGGATCGATTTCGAAATGGGCGGCGCTGGTGTCTGCTGTATTCAGGCAGAGGACCTGAAGCAGCACCACTCCGCGATCATTACGCTGGCAAGCCAGTCAGAATAACATGACAACAAAGGTAGATTCGCAAGAAGTTGGCCTGGTCGCCGGGCTCAACCTGTTGCTTTTTTCCTCGCTACTCGAGACTTGCATTACGGCTTATGGGGCGATGATCTCGAGGTTTCTATCCACAACCCTTCCTGGCTGGCAAAGATGATTTGCTGGAAATACGACGGGAAGATTCGCAAGATTCACCGCAAGTACCAGAGCGGCGAGCACAACGCAGAACGTTTCGCCCGTTTTAAGATCTATCGTTTACTGCTGTTAAGCATGCCGGAGCAATAATTATGTCATGGTGGGGTAAGGCGCTGGGTGGCGCTTTTGGTTTCATGGTCGGTGGTCCGTTGGGCGCGCTGATGGGGATTGCTTTTGGTCACAGTTTCGACCGCGGCATGGGCAAGCTCGAAGCTGCTGACTGGGGCGAGGACCAGGAGCGGACCCAGGCTGCATTTTTTACCGCGACATTCTCGGTGATGGGCCATATCGCCAAGGCCGATGGACGGGTGTCGCCGGAAGAGATTCGGCTGGCCGAAGCGGTGATGGAACGCCTCGGACTGAATTCAGAGATGCGCGCCTCCGCCCGTAAACTGTTCAACGAGGGTAAGTCGGCTGATTTCCCGATAGATGAAATCATGCGCCAGTTTCGCAGTGAAACGCATCGGCGTACCACGCTGATCCAGATGTTTCTCGAAATTCAGTTACAGGCAGCTTATGCCGATGGCGTCATGCACCCGGCTGAAAAAGAGGCGCTGCGCAGTATATGTGGTCACCTGGGTATTCCGGCGGCGCAGCTGGACCGGCTCGAGGAAATGCTGCGCGCCGGATTCGGTCGCGCTGGATACGACGCCGCTGCTGCCGAAACCTCGCTGCAGGATGCCTATCGTCTGCTGGGTGTGGACGAATCGGCCAGCGATGCGGATCTCAAGAAAACCTACCGGCGCCTGATGTCGCAGCACCACCCGGATAAACTGGTGGCCAAGGGTTTGCCGGAGCAGATGATCAAGGATGCGACCGAAAAGACCCAGCAGATCAAGGCGGCTTACGAACTGATTCGAAAATCGCGCGTTTGATGAAAAAAGTCTTCACTCATGAAAACCGCATGATTGTCTACAACATGCGGAATCTGTTGCAGGGTGAAGGCATCGAGACATTGATGAAGAATGAGTTTAGCGGCGGCGGGGTGGGTGATTTACCGGCTTTCGATACCTGGCCGGAAGTATGGGTGCGCGATGAGACGCAGGTGGAGTTGGCACAGTCAATCCTCAACGGCGTAACCGATGCCGGGCTAAGCGAAGACTGGTTCTGTGGTGGTTGTCGGGAGAGCAATGATGCGGCTTTTCGTATTTGCTGGAATTGTGGCCAAAGCCATGAATAAGCGGCGAGCATTGATGAGATCTTTGGCGATCATTCCACTATTGCTGTCGCCACTCGCCTTTGCCGGTGATGTCCGTATAGTCGATGTCAGGGTAGAGTGTGCGGATAGCTGCACCTTTGCGGTCACCCTCGAGCATGGCGATGAGGGCTGGAACCATTTTGCCAATCAATGGGATGTGGTGATGTTGAATGGCGAGTTGCTGGGTTCACGCGTATTGCATCATCCGCATGTCGATGAACAGCCGTTTACGCGCTCTCTTTCAGGGGTGATAATCCCCGCTGGTGTTAACCAGGTCAAAGTGCGCGCCAGGGACTCGATGCACGGTTACAGCGAGCAGGAGTTCCTGGTCGATATTCCCGGTTAGCCGTTCTGCCACAACAGTCGTAGCCCCAGAAAAACAAGTACCGACGCGGGAATTCGACGCTGAATCCATTGACTGTTACGCCCACCGGCACGTTTTGCACCCAGAGCTGCAAGACAGGCGATCGAGCTGTTTACGATTACGCCGGTCACCAGGAATACCGAACCCAGCGCCACCGACACCAGGAATCCCGGGGATTCAACCGCATTCAGGAACTGGGGAATAAAGGCCAGGAAGAACAGGGCGATCTTCGGATTAAGCAAATCGACCAGCAGGCCGCGACGAAAATATTGCCACGCGCTGGCGCCACGGGCGTAGTGTTCAGCATCCTTCATCGCGGCTGTATTCGTCTGCTCGCTGCGTAACAGGTTGATGCCGAGATAGATGAGGTAGCCAGCCCCCAGATATTGAATGACGGCAAAAACCAGCGGCGAAGTTGCCAGTAGTGCCGCAACGCCGCTCGCGGCGAGAATAATGTGGACAAATGCGCCTGCGTTCATGCCGAGAATGGCGAAGATGCCAGCTCTCAATCCGCGCGCAGCACTGATCGAGGTCACCAGTAATACCGATGGTCCGGGTGTCAGATTGACCGCCAGGCAAGCGACAACCAGCAGCCCCAGTGTCTCTATGCTCACTGGCCCTGGTTCCGGGTCGGATTCTGGGCCAGGGCGCGGGCGTCAACGAAAGCCTGTACCGACTGGGTAATGTCCGCGGCGGTAGTCGCCCAGGAACAGACGCTGACGCGAATCACGCTGCGCTGCTGCCACTGGGTGCCGCCGACCCAGCATTCACCGGAACGCTGGATTGCGGCAATGGTCGCGGTGGTTAGCTCGTCATCGGCACAGGCAACCAGAACCTGGTTGAAGACCACTTCGTTGAGTATTTCGAATCCCTGTTGTTCGAGTTCCGCGGCAAATTGCAGGGCGCGCTCGTGCAGTCCGTAAACCAGCTCGTCGATACCCGATTTACCGAGATACTTGAGTGCCGCCCAGAGTTCAAAAACTCGTGAGCGACGCGACATCTCGGGCGTATGCAACATACCGTCGCGTTCTTTGCTGTAGACGATATAGGCGCCCGCCGCGTGCAGTGCCTTTACCAGCGCGTCGCGATGCCGACAGATGATGACGCCGCTGTCGTAGGGCGTGTTCAGCGTCTTGTGGCCATCAAAGGACCAGGAATCGGCATGTTCGATACCACGGGTCAAATGGTTGAGCTTCTTACTGGCGGCCGCCCACAGGCCGAAGGCCCCGTCAATGTGCACCCAGGCACCGGCCTTTTTCGCCCTTGAGCACAGGGTTTTAAAATCGTCAAAGGCACCAGAATTCACATTGCCGGCCTGCAATATCAGGATAGACGACTCATCGAGTTGCGGCACCTGGTCGGCTCGAATCCGGCCTTGCTCATCGGCGTCAACCCAGTCCACGTTATCGGTGCCGAAGCCGAGCAGCGCGATGGCCTTGCTCACGGTGCCGTGCGCCTGCCGGCTTGCCACCACGCGTAACTTTGGCGCGCTGCTGAATCCCTTGCTATTGATGTCCCAGTCGAGGTGTTCGAACAGATGTTGACGGGCGGCCGCCAGGCCGCACAGGGTTGCCATTGATGAGCCGCTGACATAACCCGCAACGCAGGATTCCGGCAGATAAAACAAGTCGCGCAGCCAGGCCTCGGTAATCACTTCCAGTCGCGATGCTACCGGAGAGGATAGATACAGCGGGGTATTCTGATCCCAGAAGTCGGTTAGCCAGCGTACCGCCAGGGTTACCGGCAGTACGCCACCGTTGACCAGGCCAAAATAGCGTCCACCGATCTGCGCAACCGTGGCAGGCGATCCGTACTCATGCAGTTGCCGCAGTATTTGCATCGCGTTACCGGGTTTTTCCGGCAGGTCTTCTTCGAAGCGCGAGAGATCCGCAAGCGCCTCGTCGGTCGGAAATACATTGCGTTCCAACGCCCGATCGGCGTAATCATAGGCGGCGTTGCGCGCTTCATCGAAGACAAACTTCTGTTCCATTTCGTTGAACATGCGCCGGCGTATATCGTCACTCATGGGATTTCCTCAGTAGTTCATCCACCCGCAGCTTTAGTGCGGGCAGCAGTTCCCCTTCGTACCAGGGGTTTCGTTTGAACCAGCGGTTGTTACGCGGGCTTGGGTGCGGTAAGGGTAGCATTGTCGCCCCGTCGTGGTGCCAGTATTCTCGCCAGTTGCTGACGCGCTCGGTTAGCGAGCCCGCGCTGTTATTAAAATGATAAGCCTGGGCATATTGTCCGAGCACCAGTGTAAGCTCGATCTGCGGTAATTGATTCAACAGCGGTTTGCGCCAGGTGGCCGCGCATTCGGGGCGTGGTGCAAGGTCACCGAATTTCCCGCTGCCGGGGTAACAGAATCCCATGGGTAGTATTGCGATACTGTCAGCGTCGTAAAAAGTGGCACGATCGACTCCCATCCAGCTGCGCAGGCGATCGCCGCTAGCGTCATCGAAGGGGACACCGGAGGCATGCACCTTGCTACCCGGTGCCTGCCCCGCGATCAGGATACGGGCTCGCTGCGAACACTGCAGCACAGGGCGCACACCCTGCGGTAGCGCGGGTGCGCAAATTTCACATCGGCGGACCTCTTCGAGTAAAGCCGACAGTCCTGTCATATGCGGACTTCAGTGTGTCAGGAAGCGGCCGTGACGCAAGCCGGTTGCGGCAGCGTCCTGCCAGGCCGGTACGCCATTCACCCAGACACTAACAATTCCTTCGCAGAGCTGTTTTGGCTCGGCAAAACTGGCGCGGTCGATGATGCGCTCGGCGTCGAATAGCACCAGGTCGGCGAAATGACCGGTCTCGATGCGGCCACGCTGCTGCAGAGCGAAGCGGCTGGCGGTTAACCCCGTCATCTTGTGGACCGCGGTTTCCAGGGAGAACAGGTTTTTCTCGCGCACGTAGTGCCCGAGTACACGCGGGAAAGTGCCCCATAAACGCGGATGCGGGGTTTTCATCGAGGCGATACCATCGGAGCCGATCATGGCCGCTGGATGCGCCATGATCCGCTGCAGATCCTGTTCGTCCATCTGGAAATATATGGCGGTGGCCGGGTATAACCGCTCGCAGGCCTCTTCCGGCGAGCATTGCCAGTCAGCGATGATGCGTTCCAGTATTAGTCCATTGCATTCCGGGTGAGGCGTCGATTCCGCGACCAGCACCGATTCGGCATCGCGAACGTAATTGATTAGCAGGGAGGTGGAACTGGCGATATAGGGATAGACGTCGAGACTGACGACCTGTTGCGCGCCAAGTGCGTTGTCAATCATCGCCAGGGTCTCTTGCGAACGGCCGTAGTTATCGGGTCCGGCGCACTTGTGATGCGAAATAATGACCGGCACCTGCGCCTGCTTGCCGATGTGGAGCGTTTCGCTGATCGCTTGCGTCACCTGGTCGGCCTCATCGCGCATGTGGGTGACGTAAACCGCGTCCTTGAACTCTCGCAGTACCGATGCGACCTGCAATACTTCGGCGGTTGGCGCAGCCTGAGCCGGCGGATAGTCAAGGCCGGTGCTGAGCCCTATGCTGCCCTGTTGCAAGGCGAGTCTCAGCTTGATTCGCATTGCCTCGGTTGCCTCGGCATCGGCGGGACGGTCAAGTCGGTCGGGCATGCTGTCGAGACGCAAGCTGCTGTGACCGGTGAGCAGTGCGAGATTGACTGAACTCGGAGCCCGCTGCAGTGCATCGCGGTAGGCCTGCACGGATGGGTAGCGAAACACCTGCGCATCACCGAGCAACGGGAAGGGCGCGGGCAGGAGGGTCGTCGGTTGCAACGGCGCAAGACTGAAGCCGCAGTTGCCGGCGATTACCGTGGTGACTCCCTGTGACAGTTTACAGACCAGGTCCGGAGTATCCAGCACCGCCTGCTCGTCGTGCGTATGACTATCGATAAAGCCCGGCGCCAGCACCAGGCCGGTGGCGTCGATCTCGGTATCGGCCTGCCAGTCGCGGCACTCGCCAACATCGACGATGCGCTCACGATCGACAGCGACGTCAACGAATTGCGAGGCGCCACCACTGCCATCGATGACACGAGCGCCACGGATCAGCAGGTCACAGCTAGTCATTGGTCGAGTACCGGATCGGCTGGCATGAGGCCTGGCTAACCGGTCGCCGCATGGGTGTGAAGTGGAGGTTGAAGGTTGCGATCAGGGTAGTGCCGAGCCAGGCTGTTGGCGCCATCAGGGTGATGATCACGATGTTGAAGCGGCCGATTTTTGTCAGGAGTTGGATCATTGCCGATGCGCTTTGCCGGGTCGTTTTTGGTTATCAAAACACTGTAATTGGATATCGTGCGGGGTTCAAGTCAAAACGGGAATAGCGCCCGTCATGGCCGTAAAGGCGGATAGGTGAATGACTTAGCGGATGACTGGCACCGGAGATCAGTTTGGAGATCAGGTTGGAGATCAGGTTGGAGATCAGGGCGGCAATGGATGGTTTCGGGAGCCTGGGTCGGGCATTGGTGTTAAATCACGAGTTGCTGGTTGAGCGGCAAAGACTTGCAATGCGATCCAAATGGAACAATGCTGCGTAGTTTTTACAGGTAATCAGCTCGCGGATATCAGGTTGTTCCTGTGAATCGGAATCGAGCGTCAGTTTCCATACCTGCCGGTGGTGGGGCTGGGCTGGTCGTGATCGCAGCTCTGCGGCTGGTTACCTTTTTATGATTCGACCGGCCCTGAATCTATATGCATAATCTGCATAGCTATAGTCGATTACCACGAACCCTACAGGAAAGTAACAGCATGAAATTTTTATTGTTGATTGCCCACGGCAGTCGCAGGCAAGGTGCCAATGACGAAATCAGGCAACTGGGAGAGCGAGTCGCGGGCCTCGCCGACAACGATTATGATGGCGTGGTCACGGCTTTTCTGGAACTGGCGGAACCCGATATTCAGCAGGGAATTGCCAAATGCATCGAGCAGGGCGCGCAGAGCATCGTCGCCATGCCCTATTTTCTGGCCAGTGGTAACCACGTGATCAAGGATATTCCGGGCGAGATTGCCTGCGCGCTGGCTGGAAAGCCGGCGGTGGACATCGAAATTTCACAATACCTGGGTTCGAGCGATTTGATGGCAAGCCTGGTGCTCGATTGCTCCCGGCAGACGAGTTAACGCAAGACAGTTGAACGGGGTCGCAAACCAGGCTGATTCCCGAATTTCGGCACAGGTTGTTGGCCAGGGCGAACGTTCACAGGTAAAGCAGACAGAGAGCGGACTGGGCATACACCAGCCTTTTACGCGTTTGTTTCGCTCCTGTTTGCAGGGTGGTATCACGCAAACAGAGTGGTTGAAGCCTGGTCAGTTTGCTGGAAGTTGATGTAAAACAGGTTTATTCGGCTGCTGGATTCTCTATAATGCTCGCTCGATCGTGCCGCTGCAGCGGCCCCATCCAGACAGCGAGTTGATACTATGAATGCCCCTCTCAGCAATAGCACCCTGATCGACAAAGATCAGCAGCACATGATTCATCCCCTGCATCACGACCCGGGCCACTCCAATGCCAGGGTCTGGGTCAAGGGCGAGGGCTCGCATCTGATCGATGCCGATGGCAATCGTTTCATCGATGGGCTGTCCTGTTTGTGGAATGTCAGTTGCGGCCATGGGCGCCAGTCGCTGGTCGATGCCGCCACCCGGCAGATGGAGCAAATGGCTTACTGCTCGAGCTATAATGGCAGTTCCAACCGCCCGGCCATCGAACTGGCCGATCGCCTGGCCGAAATCTGTTATCCGCAGATCAATAATTTTTACTTTACCTCGGGCGGCGGCGAGTCAACCGACAGTAATTTCAAGCTGGCGCGCTCCTACTGGAAAGCCAAGGGCAAACCTGAGAAAACCAAGGTGATCGCGCGTACCTGGGGTTATCACGGCGTCACCTTCGCCGCCATGTGCGCTACCGGCATTTCCGGTTACTGGACGTCGTTCGAGCCGCGTATGCCCGGCTTCAGCCACATTCCCGCCCCGGATCCTTACCATTACCCGATGCCCGAAGACGGTAGCTCGCAGGGTATTGCGGCGGCCAACGAACTGGAGCAGGAAATCCTGCGCCAGGGTGCTGATACCGTGGCGATGTTTATCGCCGAACCCGTGCAGGGCGCCGGTGGTGTCATCGTGCCACCGGATGACTACTTTCCGCGTATCCGCGAAATCTGTGACCAGTATGAAGTGTTGTTCGTAGCCGATGAAGTCATTACCGGCTTCGGCCGTACCGGCAAGCTGTTCGCGCTGGATCACTATGGCGTGCAACCCGACCTGATGCAGTTTGCCAAGTCGATCACCTCGGGCTATCTGCCGCTCGGCGGCATCGGCATCAGTGATGAGGTCGCAGCGACCATCCGCGGCAGCGACAAGCCGTGGATGCACGCCTACACCTACAGCGGTCATCCGACTACCTGTGCGGTAGGCCTCGCCACGCTCGATTTCATCGAGAAAGAAAACCTGGTGGAGCAGGCGGCTAGCAAAGGCGCCTATCTGCTGGACAGACTGCATGCCGAACTCGATGGCCATCCGCACGTCGGTAACGTGCGTGGCAAGGGCATGATGTGTGGTGTCGAACTGGTCGAAGACAAGGCCACCAAGGCCTGGTATCCACCCGAGTGGGGTGTCGGCGGCAAAATGACGGCTGCGCTGATTGCCAATAAAATCTTCACCCGCATGCGCAGCGAAGTCGTGTGTATCGCGCCTGCGCTGACCACCGACGAAGCCACGATTGACGAACTGGTCGACGGCGTGCGCAACGCTATCGTCACCGTCTTCGGCGAATAGCTTTAGTGTTGCCCGGTACGCCGGGTCGCTCTGAGAAATCCGGGTGAGACTCGCAGCTGTGCGAAGCCTGGGATGACGGGAGCTTACTCGGGCATTTGCTTGATGTAGAGATCGTGCTTGGAGTAGGGAATTTCGACCTTTTCTTCGATGAAGCGTTTGTAGACCTTGCAATTGAGGTTGTCGAGCACGCGTCCGCGTAACACGGGTTGATCGATCCAGCACAGCAATTCGAAATCCATGCTTGAGGGGCCGAACTGGCGAAAGCGCACGCGGGGCTCGGGATCCGCACAGACATCATCAGAATTCAGCGCGATGTCCATCAGAATCTCCCTGACCTTGTCGATATCGGAACCATAGGCCACTCCCACCGCAACGCGTATGCGAAACTTCTCATGCGGGCCGCCCGACTCATTAATGATCTTGGTGTTGCCCATCACCGAGTTGGGCACGGTCACCTCGACATCGTCGCGCGTCTTCATTCGTGTGCTACGAATGCCGATGTGGGTGATTTCACCCCGCTCACCGGTATCGAGGACCACGAAATCGCCAATCTTGTAGGGTGCGTCGGCCATGATAAAGACGCCGGAAAAAAGGTTTGCGAGCGTATCTTTGGCGGCGAAACCGACGGCGATACCGATGATGCCGGCCGATGCCAGCCACGCGGTCATGTCGACGTTCCAGGCGGTGAAAATGACGTATACCGAGATCACCACGATGGCAATCAGTGCCATGTTCTGGAACAGGGGCAGGGTCTGCGGGTTAATTGCCGTGGGGCCACGGTCACTGCTGGCCATTGCCCCGAGCAGCGCGCGCGTGGCGCGAATCAGGAAGAGCGTCCAGATGACATAGCCGAGCGTTAGCAGAATCGAAAAGACGATACCGTCAAAGGGTTCACCGAGTTGCAGCAGGTTGACGGCCAGCGCGAGCCCGATCAGCACCAAAGTGAAATAAATCGGGCGGTGCAGGTGATCGATCAGGTAGTCGTCAACGCGAAACTGGGTGCGCGCCGCGAGCTTTTTCAGTGCGCCACAGATGACGCGATCAAAAATCAGCGCGACAATCAGGGAACCGACAACGGCAACCATCGCCTGCAACCAGGCGTTGCTACCGAATACGCCGAGGTAGGGTTCCAGCCATGTTTGCAGATCGCTTAGCATAGATGCCCTAACATTCGATTATGTTGACCGCGAGACCACCGCGCGAGGTTTCCTTGTACTTGGTTTTCATATCGGCACCGGTTTCGCGCATGGTCTTGATGACCTTGTCGAGTGATACGTAATGCTGACCATCGCCACGCATCGAAATGCGGGCCGCATTGATGGCTTTGACCGACGCCATTGCGTTGCGCTCGATACAGGGTACCTGTACCAGTCCGCCGACCGGATCGCAGGTCAGACCGAGGTTATGTTCCATGCCGATCTCGGCTGCATTTTCGACCTGTTCAGGTGTGCCGCCCAGAACTTCGGTGAGTGCGCCTGCCGCCATTGAACAGGCACTACCCACTTCCCCCTGGCAACCGACTTCTGCGCCGGAGATTGATGCGTTTTCCTTGTACAAAATACCGATCGCGCCTGCCGTCAACAAAAAGCGCACTATACCGTCTTCGTCGGCAGCCGGGTAGAAATGATGATAGTAGTGCATGACCGCCGGTATTATACCCGCCGCGCCGTTGGTGGGGGCGGTCACCACGCGTCCTCCGGCTGCATTTTCTTCGTTCACCGCGAGCGCCCACAGGTTTACCCAGTCGAGGCACATCAGCGGATCTTTATAGGTAAGGCCTGGCTGGTTGCGCATTTTGCGTGATAACTCCGCGGCACGGCGCTTGACCTTCATACCGCCCGGCAATATGCCCTCGTTGCGACAGCCGTTCTTGACGCAGGTCTGCATCACTTTCCAGATCTTGAGCAGGCCGCTGCGAATCTCGGCCTCGCTGCGCCAGGATTTTTCGTTGGCTAGCATCACGTCGCTGATCGACAGGTTGTGGCGGGTGCAGTGGAGCAGCAGATCAACCGCGGACAGAAATGGATAGGGCTGTGGG
>Ga0316196_10001334_pt1 | contig 10782 bp, 12 predicted proteins | sample Eddsed2cm_MG_FD_204938 | JGI IMG/M metagenome (GOLD analysis project Ga0316196, IMG submission 204938) | Coastal sediment microbial communities from Maine, United States - Eddy sediment 2 cm | ecosystem: Environmental > Aquatic > Marine > Coastal > Sediment | place: USA: Maine | collected... | reverse complement strand
ATTAGCGGATAGAAAACCAGGGCACAAATCAAGGCTCCGAACGGGATGAACACCAGCGAGTGGGTGAATTGCCGATGATATTCTAAAAACAGGATCGGGTCTTTCGCCGATTGAATGAGGATATCAAGATCCGGAGCCATACCCGCAAGTGCACCGATAAACAGCGCAACCGCCTGCTTAGAACCATCTTTAGCAAAGGACTGAGAGAGGCTGGCACCGAAGCTGGCTTGTGATATGGGATCCATTATTTTTAACAACTCGGTAGATAAAAAAACAAAATGTAATATTTCTCTGTCATCTCTCACAGGCGTTCGAGATGACAGAGAAAAGTAACTATACCAAATTGATTATATTAAATGGAATATTAGATAACTATAATACAGCACCCTTTTGGCCAAGCCACTGATATATCATGACCGAAAAAGAATTTACCGAGATATCACTGACGATCTGCCTGACCTTCGGCATCAGCTATATGCTGTTTATTGTCTATAAACTGGCTGAAGAGTCAAAAGCAGGGAAATACGGCATGATGATCCTTTTCGTCGGACTGGGACTTGGCATCTTTGGTTTTGTCGCAAAATACGGAATCAAGCTTTATCTTGCCAGCCAGTTAGCATAGCTGGCTACATTAACGCAGGCATTATTACTGCTTACAACTCAGTGCTGTGCAGGCATCTCCTGCTGGATCGTCTGCTCATCATGATCCATGCCGCCGTGCATTCCATGATTATGACCACCCATATGTCCACCACCTAAGGCTTTGCTTAATATCATCGCACCAAATGCGATCAGCAGGATACCGGCGATATAACGTGTCCACTTATGACGGGTAAAACGTTGCAGCTTTTCAGCAAAACCACCCATGGCTAACAGCATAGGCAATGTTCCGACGCCAAAAGCCAGCATCAGCATCGCACTTTTAACTGCATCTCCAGAAGTCGCTGCCAGTGCTAGAGTGCTATAGACAAGACCACAGGGCAACCACCCCCAGATAAACCCCATGCCCAGTGCCTGAGCCGGTGATCTCACCGGCATGAAACGCCGTCCGACAGGCTCTATCATTCGCCAGAGATATCCGCCCAGCTTCTCCAGTGGTTTCATGGTCTGTAACCAGCCGCCGATATATATACCCAGGGCGACCATGAAAACACCACCGACGATTCCACCGATCGGGAAACTGCCTATCTGAAACAGGCTACCTACCGAACTGCTCAGCAGGCCAACGATAAGACCCGCCAGCGAATAACTCAGCAGGCGTCCGGTATTATAGGTAAGCAGGTATGGCAACAATTTTAGATGTGACTGTCGAGTAGTTTCTGGCAACCCCATGGTCAGAGCGCCTACGATGCCACCACACATACCGATGCAGTGTGTCGACCCCAGCAGCCCTATCATGAAGGCTGCGACAAAAGTTAATTCACCCATTACAGTGTTGACCCGGAATTATTACAAGAAGCATTTTTATTATTATGCTTAGCATCATCTGGCCCTGCGTTACACAGCCCGACTGGCGCAGTCATCGTATCTTTATTTCGTAAATGATTCGCCATCGCACTTAATTCCTGCATGAGGTCATCACGTGCCTGCGGTGCCACATCCAGTTGATCGGCAGCATACCGGGCACACAGCAACCACTGGTCACGTTCCACATCACCGATCTCAAAATGCATATGCCTACGTCGCAGGCGAGGATGCCCGAATGCTTGCATATATAGCGGTGGACCACCAAGCATACCGCTAAGAAACATGAACAGCCTGTCACGGGCATGGGAAAGGTCAGCCGGGTGCATCTTGCGGACGTGTTCTACTTCCGGAGATTCGGTCATAAAATCGTACAGCAACTCTACATACCGACGTAGCACGGACTCCCCACCAAGGCGAGAATAAAGGCTATCTGTTGAATTCATGATTACTGAATATGCACTGTAGTAAAAAGCTGCCTAGAACTTCTTATACAGCGGAACATCCATAGGTTGCTTGATGCTTACCGCACCTCGCAGTTCACCTTCTTTATAGCCCTTTGCCTGATCGAAAGGATACAATTTGACCAACTCAGACTTAACTGGTGCAGGAATCTGTTCTTCACCTCCATGGCAGGTCAGACAAACAGGCTTGATCGCCAGAGGTTTCATATAGCGAAAATAGAACTGACCGTCTTCATCTACCACGGCGGTCTTTTTCATCTCTGAGTATTTCTCACCTTTGGCAGCTGCTGCTTCGAATTCAGCCAGGGTTTCACGCTCCCACACATCCGCAGTACCCAGTAGTGAATTACGTGTTTTCGTGGTTACACGTGACACGCTCCAGCCATTTTCATTGGATAGCTGGTTCGCGATCTCTGGCGCGATCTCTTTACAGACATTGATAGCCTGCACCGGCCCATTGGCCTGCATCTCTTTCTTCAGATGGCCACCCAGTTGTTTGATAAACTGCTCAGACACCTGATCTGCAGCCTGTTCACGCTGACTCAGTTCATCCGCAAAGACGGCAGAAGAAATCAGCATCAGGCTGACGAATATAATCTGATGTTTAAGAAAACTTTTTGAAATAAACACGTTAATCTTCCTGTTAAATTTACAATCATTCTAATTATATTAGAAATAACTAATATATACATTGATAAATATCATGCCTGTAATACTACTATCAGCAGTAGCACAGCCTATGACAGAGCTGAAGGTATTAAAGTGAAGGCTGTCTTACTGTGGACACTAGCTTTCGATGAGCGCTGTTAATCCTGCGATATCCAGTTCCAGGTGATTTGAGCGGATCTCTTTGATTAGATTCAACTTTTTAAATTCGGAAAGCGTCCTACTGGCTGTCTCTATGGTGATGCTCAATATCGAACCGATATCTTCGCGGCTGAAGAGAAAGCATTCATTAGAATCGTCCTCTACAAGACGGAGCAGTAGATTTGCCATGCGCTTCTTGGCTGAACCCGTCGATAATTTTGTCAGCCAGTCATCGGCAGCCGTCAGCTCTTTTTGCCATTGCTTTAGCAGATCTTTATGCAGCACGCTATTCGTCTTACTGAAATGATCGACTGTTTCCCTGGGATAGCGGCAGAGCTCTGAGGCACGTAGTACCACCGCTTCATGCTCATATGGCTTACCGACCAGCACTTCCAGGCCCAGTACATCAGTACTGCTCATAAGTCGAACGATACGTTGTGTTCCATCCGGCAGATACTGTACCAGTTTAAGTAAACCGCTGCGCACAGTGAACAAATGATGGCCTGCATCACCAGCCTTATAGAGCACTTGACCGGGTTTCATCTCAACCTGCTCAACAGGTTCATGCATCTGCTCAAAATCCTGTTTAGTCAGACCGCCAAACAATGCTGTACCACGTAATGAACAGTTGAGACAATCAGCTGTGCCTTCCCATGCCTGTGTTAAAGTCACTCTCTTAGTCACCCTGTATCCCTGAAAAGAAGTCGAACTAGATTCTAACCTTTATAAACCAGATAATGGATATACAATTTGATATATCTCAATTATTCAGTCATCAACTTCGCGATGGTACTTTTTTAACAGATCACGCGCAGCGTCGCCGTAACGCCGGACCCATTGCTGCAATACTTGCTCACTGATTTTTATACCCAGTTCGAGCTGTTTTTCGAGTCGCGCCAGGCCTTCATCTGAGATTCTTTCTTCACGAGACACACCAGGATCAGCCATTACCAGAACCACCAGCCGGAATTTAATTCATCCTCACAGGTCTTCAGCTGTGCACCATATTTTCTTGCGTTTTTATCCACCTTAGCAGCAACATTGATCAACCAGGGCTTGCTGTTATAGGTTTTTCGCTTATAGCCACCGTGGCCTTCGTGATAAGCGAGATACTGATTTTTTGCGTCCCACTTGGAAATTTTCAGGGTATCGTATGTCATCTTGCCATACCAGCCGATGAAATCGACCGCATCATCAAAATCATCCCGGTCTGCACCCCAGTTTCGCGTCGACTTTATATACCAGTCCCAGGTCTCGTCCTTGACCTGTGCATAGCCGTATGCTGACGATTTACGACCGATCGGAATGATCCATAAAAAATATTCCATCTCTGTCTTAGCGTCGTACTTAAAACGTGACTCCTGGTGGATGATGGCTAACTGTACCTGTATCGGCACACCCCAGCGCTCAAAGCTGTCTTTAGCATCATCATACCAGTCATCTTTTTCTCTGAAGATCTCACAGCTATCATTGATGTTTTTAGGCGGAGCGTTTGAACAACCGACCAGTAATACAGCAATTATAATAAGAAAAGATTTCAACATAATAACTGGAGTTTTAAATAATATGATTCAACTGGCAAGTTAAATTCGGAAAAGCTCAATTTATGTTTTCGAACTTACTATTCTATTTCTCTGCCAAAACACATCCAGTACTTTCAGCGCCACAACCACATAGATTGTCGCAATCGAGATAAGCAGGAGCCGTAAAACAAATGTTTCTGAAAAATCTGCGCCTTCACCCAGGCTGCTGTTAACCAGGATGATCATTGCCACCATGGCTGATGGCAGGTATTTCGCAATCGGCGAAGCAGAATATATGGCCGCACCAAACCCAAGACTGACAAATAACATGAGCAATACAAGAAAGTGGTATTCCGGTACAGCGACCAGTGCCCAATAAACAAAAAATGCAACAGCGCCACCGATCCAGGTCGATTTGATCGAATTAATGCCAGCTTCCTTACCTTTTGCCAGGTCGGGTGACAGGGTAAAAATGGCGGAAAAAATCATCACCAGGATCTGACCGGTCCAGTTATTGGCGATAAATAATATTGCAATCGGAAGTGCCACGACTGTACTTTTCAAAGCCATCTCAGCAGCCGGTGCCGAGTAACCCGGCCGGAACCCAGGGCGGGCAGGCAGCCCAGGAGAGCCTGGCGGATCAGGAACGATGAAATGAGATAACCAAAGCATAGCTAACGTCAGCCAGCTCGAGGTGACGATGCCAAATGCTACACCTATGGCAAGACCTTCACCTACTCCGGCCAACATCGGCATCAACAATAAACACACCAGCAACATCAATACCAGCCAGAATGAACCACCGCGGTTTAAATGGTAGTAGGTAAAGAATAATGCCAGCGCCAGAAGCGGCACGAAGATGACAGGGTACGGCAGAATAAACAGGGTAAAGATAAAACCGACAGCAAAGGCAAACAAGCTGTCTCGGATGTTACGAAGCCCTTGCGACAATGTTAGTTTCGGCAATGGTAAAGCCAGAAAAACTGCACACAGAACAGGAAGCAGAAAAGATAAAGGCCAGGCGATACCAAACGCCAGCGCCGATGCTATGGTCAAGCCAACGGCATATCGCAATATCTTTATCTGTTTCGGGTCTGTTAGCAAAAAACCTGTCCCCATACTAATCGTCATTGTGATCCCTGCATGGATGTAGGTTTTCAGGGTAATGCAGAGGAGCAATTACCGAGGAACGAAACAATCTCATATTAACAGCTCAGTCGCTTAAGGAGATTGCTTCGTTCCTCGCAATGACAGTATAAAATTAATAAATATACGAGAACCAGCTCAACACCCGTATCCAGATCCAGCCCAGCGAATTGATCAGCCAGTTATCCGTTGAATAAAACTGCACATCTGCCTGTCCGCCCAAGCGGAGATTACCTTTTACACTGTCATCATCAAAAGAGATATACACAGGGAAACGCTGAGCATCACGTAACCAGCCGGCACTACTTTCGATGGTTTCAAGATCACCGATTGCGCCGCCTTTTTCATGGCTTACCGCAAAGCCCATGCTGTTGACCTTACCCTGAAAGACCCTGCCTGGAGCCGAATCGAGTATGATGTCGACCGGTGTTCCAACTGCTACATTGGCAATACTGTTCTCTCGCAGGTTAGCCTTAACCCAGACATTTTCCACTTCGATGAATGTCATCAATGGCGCACCGACACTGGCATAATGCCCTTCATCGATCTTCAGGTTGGTAATGCCACCATGCGATGGTGCCAGGATGGTTGTTCTGGATAGATCGATCTGGGCTTTTTTAAGCTTCGCAATAGCAGAACGGATTTTAGGATTTTCTTTTCCTTTTACACCTAAGGCCTGTTTCGCTTTTTCCAGTTCTGACTTGGCACTATCCAGCTGCGCCTCAGCCTTTACCACAGCAGCCCTGGCTTTATCGCCACGGGCTTTTGAATAGATCTGCTTTTCCTCTAATTCAATAACTCGTCTGGCCTGTGCTTTGAGATGATCCAGGTTAGCTACTGCTTCCACCACTTTTGCCTGGGCAGTACTAACGTTTGCGGTACCGGCTCCAATATCCTGACCGGCAAGCTCCAGGTTAGTCTCGGCATTATCGACTGCCAGCTGATAATCAGCCGGGTCAATTTTTAATAACACATCGCCCTGCTGAACTTCCTGGTCCTTGCCGACATTAATTTCGATAACACGTCCTGCCACCTGGGAAACGATCGGCACCACGTAAGCCTGCACCCGTGCCTGATCGGTCCAGGGTGCCAGCCGGTCTGCAATCACATACCAGACAAACATGATAGCGATAATGATCAAGGCGATACGTGTGATCTTTTTAACAGGATCGCTAGCGTTTACTTCAGGAAGTGTTTTGTTCTCTTCAGTCATAATTTAACCGTAATTGTAGATATCTGTCATTGCGAGGAACGAAGCAACCTCTTTTAGTAGAGTACGCATCTGAACTAGATTCCATCCATTAGGTTCGTTAACGGTGCGGCCATGCACCACTACTGTCACGCTTCGCTCGCCATGACGTGAAATATTTTTATGGCTTTTGTTGCCAACTGCTAACTATTAACTGACGACTTCGCTCTTATCAAGCCACGCCATAAACAGCTCATAACCCAAGGCAAGAACAATCGCGCCGACGAATAACCCGATAATGCCAGACATCAGCATACCGCCGATGGCACCCAGCAATATCACCAGCATCGGTGTCGACATCCCGCGGCCAAGAAATAGTGGTTTCAGGAAGCCGTCGCTACTGCTGACGATAATACAATAGATCAGGAAGATGACAGCAGGCGTGGTTTCGGCGACGGAGAAAACGTAGGCGCAGACAAAACCTAAAATAACGATGGGCGGAATCTGTGCGATTGCGACAACCATTACAGCCAGCGTCCATATACCCCATGCCGGCACATCCATGACCATCATACCCAGTGCAGATAACACCGCCTGGATAATGGCCACGCCTAGCACACCTTGGGCAACACTACGGATGGTTGCTTTCGTCAGATCAGCATAAGACTGCCCTGATTCATTACTGGTCAGTCGTTTAAATATCTTTATGGTTACATCATATGCCCCACTTGCATTAGCCACCAGGATACCGGAGATAATAATGGATAATACGAACTGCATAATCGTGCCCGCGGCACCAGCCGCGCCAGAAATAAGGGTTTTAAGCACTTTCTTAGTTTCTGACTCGTATTTTCTTAATGTAGCCTCTAAATTATTGGACGCCTGCAACCAGACAGCATGCGTTTTTTCACCGATCAAAGGCCAATCTTGAACACGATCACTGGGTGGAGGTATTTTCAGCGTGCCTGATTCATAACGCTCAGTGATGAGAGCAGATGTATCGATTACCGAATTCGATATCATGACCGTTGGTGTAATCAGTAAGGCTAACGCGAGCAATGTATAAACTGTGGCTGCCAGTTTGTTCTTATCGCCCAAGGCCGATTTTAATTTCAGGAATAATGGGAAAATCGCGACTGCGATGATAACGCCCCACACAACGGGCACGATAAACGGCATGATGATTTTGAAACACCAGGTCGCAAGTAATAGTAACAGGCCGAGCCTGACAGCAGCCTCGATGGTATTCTGAGTAAAGTCCGAACTGTTCATGTTTTTCCCCTATTATTATTTTATTTCGTCATTGCGAGCGAGACGTGGCAATCTCTTTAAGCAGAGTACACATCTGAACCAGATTGCCACGCTTCTGCAATGACAGTTAATTAATTATTAGTATGTATAACTTATCCCGAAGGTTATACGATAATCGTTCGGCTCAGGTCTAGTGCCATCTGCAGCCTGGGTTGGATGAGCAGTCCTGTCCCAAATAAATGATGTATCGAAATCCAACGCACCGGTTATTTCACTTTCCATAGTCAAAATGATGTGGTGCGTATAACCACCTGATGCCTCATTACCGACCTGTATATTGTATCTGGCAATAAAATCTATGGTTTTTGTGAGTTCAAAATCGTAATTAGTTTTTAACACCGCCGCGGGTGTCGATTCACTGCTATCCTCACCAGCTGCAACAGAACTAAACTTTGTTTTCACGTAAGCCGGGCCACCAGAAAATGACAGTTCAGTTCTACCGTCATCAATTACGGTATAACCTAAACCGGCACCATACGTTATTTTTGAATCAATATTGGTAAATGGATCACGATAATATTCAGCAAATACCGGTGTGTAAAAGAAATAACGGGTTTTGTAATAGTCATAACTAGCATTCAGACGATGATTATTTAAAGTCTCAACAAGGCTGCCTTCACCACCGTTGGTTTTTGAAATATTACCGATATAATCCATCAAAAAACGGGTAGTTGAACCACGCCTTTTTATATTGACTTTCGCAGTATAATCTATCTGATCTGTGTTACCCTGTTTAACGTCGACACTCAGGGTCGCTTTTATCGCCCAAAGCTCACGCTCCTTTTTACCACCGGGCGCGAATGAGATTAAATCTGAACGATTGTAGGTTTTGTTTTCATAATCATTAATTATTTCTACGTTATCACCGGTAACTTCCAGAATACCAGAAGTAGCACCATTACCTTCTATATTGACATTGTTGACTCGATGGCTACGCAGGATTTTCACATCTTCCCAGTCGATTTCCAGCAGGTCGAGCTTATCACTATCAAACTCGAGGCTGTCCTTATACATACCTTTAATCTCACCTTTAAGCCACTCGTTAGAAGTTAACTGAAGCCAGTCATATTTCTCTGCTGAAGGAATCCACTCTTTGGTTTCTTTAGTAGAACCTGTTTCAGACGCCGCTTTAACCTGTTCAATGATAGCCTGCGATTCTTCAGCATCTTTCGCTTTAGCTTCGGCCGAACCCATACCTGACGTCTCTTCAGCGTGCGCCAGCAAAGAAAATAAAAACAAAAAGACAAAATTTGACAGTGATGCTTTGGAAATCATATGCTCATAGCGGACAAATCCAGGGAACATAGATTCTACAGAAACTGAATATGCACCGCCAGTCGTTAAGATTTATTAGTGAAAGGCTATAAAACAACCCTGGCTCGCGGACTAATAACCCACATCTCATCCTGTTGACTGAAGACACATGATGAGAGCAATACGAATAACACGCTTTTTATTCTACTCAATTATAAATACCGCAGCCATATCGAATGCGCATGTTTCGCTTTAAAACCACGATACCAGAGACAGAATGGATAGAGTAAAACCAGCATGACGATACTTATAATAAAAGTCGTTTTCAGGTCAGAAAAATGCCGTAATCCTGCATGTGTTGCTGTACCTTCCAGGATAAGGCGATGCACCAGGTAAAAGATCATCGCTGTTTGGCCAAATACCAGCAAGACACCGTTAGGCCGGTCACCAATCAGACGTTCCATCCATATCATCATTGCCATGATGATCGACATTACGCCTAACTCGAGGAAGGTAAATGCAGCAGACGGCGGGTATTTACTGACATGTAACCAGTGCTGCCAGCTATTGTCCTCTCGGTATAAGAACATATTGCCGTAGCCATTATTGTAACGGACCAGTGCAAAAGCTATAAGTGAGCCAACACCTAGCGTTAATAATAAAGTAATCGGACCGACCCTGGTATTGCCGTCTTTGTAGGACAGCAGATAACGACCAAACACCCAGCCCAGTATCATCATCGCCAGCCATGGTAATAAGGGATACTTGATGACCATAGTCGATGTCGCATAGGTCGAGACCAACAAAGCTGCGATAATCGAGTCAGCACCCTCCCCTGGTGGCCATACCATAGCGGTGAGCAGTTCACCTAAGACTATCCATGCCAGGGCACATAATATTAAGACTGTGCTCGAAAAGCGACGAAATAATGCCATGCACATCATCGCAACACCGATGGCATATAGAACCTGTATTGTTATCCGGCCTGAAAATAAAGAGATGATAGTAGGATCCAGTACGGCGATAAATGCGCCGCGAAGCAGGATATCTTTATCGATCTGCCAGCTATCGATACCCCTGGAAACTTTTCGCTCGACACTGATCGCCAATGCCGTGCCGGCCAGAAAAACAAAAACTGGTGCGCAAAGATGGCTGATCCAGCGGGTGAAGAACTCAAGGCCTGGTAGAGGGGAACCGGTGATATATAGAGCGGCCGAATCTGAAGAATCATGTTGCGCGTTATAAGCCATCGACACATGGTCAACGACCATCAGTATCATGACGAAACCACGCATCCAGTCGATCGCTGCTATACGTTTGGATTTCGTCATTAATACCGCCCTTTATTATCTATCGTTGTTTATGCCGAACCGTCAATGACCATTTCTTTTCGACTCATTGATACCTACACCGATCAGACTCGCAACCAATATTGCCATATAGAAGACACCCACCACCGCTTCCATATACACGAGGAAACGAGCAATGGGTGCGACAGGGCTGATATCACCATAACCAAGGGTTGTTAACGTGACAAAACTGTAATAGGCAACATCTGCAAAATTATCATACCAGAGAAGCTGCTCAAGCCCGTTAAAAGCACCAGGAACTGCCTGTGCGATGA
>Ga0316196_10001330_pt1 | contig 10791 bp, 8 predicted proteins | sample Eddsed2cm_MG_FD_204938 | JGI IMG/M metagenome (GOLD analysis project Ga0316196, IMG submission 204938) | Coastal sediment microbial communities from Maine, United States - Eddy sediment 2 cm | ecosystem: Environmental > Aquatic > Marine > Coastal > Sediment | place: USA: Maine | collected... | reverse complement strand
AAGACGGCCGGTCCGCCGATTTTGAGTTTGAAGGTCTGGCCAAAATCTACCAGAATATGCAAACCGTCAACTGCGCCATTGCCCAGCGACTGCGAGAAGCCACCGCCAACGATTCCTCTGTAAATGCCATCGTAATCCTGGACAGCTTTGCCCAGATCGTGCCCTTTGCCATCGAAGAATCCCTGGAAGAATTACGCTACTTGTTTTCACCCCATTCTGTATAAAAAATCTAACCCATATGATATTTTCGGGTTATCGTTTTTTCATCATGCTCAATTCCTAAATCATTACATTCCTGTAACTTGACACCCAACACCAGGATCTATATACATATAGATTGGGATAAAACCGGGAACAATTTAAAGGTAATGTAACGATTTATCATCATCGATCCAACTCTGATCGAGTCCTATCAATTCATGGCTATCCTGGAAGGTGGTTCGGGTCACGCAACTCTGGCCTACAACGACAAGGTTTACAAATTCAAAGTATCCGGAATGGTGCCGGCGGCTGGGGTGGCCAGAAAATATCGGGCAACCGAGGCGTCTATTAATTGTTTACTAATAACATATATCTGAAAGGCGAAACAAAAAATGGCTAAAGAAAAAGTGAGGCATTTAAGCGGCGTATTTGCATCTGTTTTTGCTCACCACGGACACATTACGAAGGAAGAAGCGAAAGAAATCAGCGGTCTGAAGGATCATGAGTTTGAAAAAGCCTATGATAAAGCATCTAACATCGCTGATAGCGTCATGCAGCATGAAGGCGAGAAGATGGATAAGTTCCTGGAACACTTTGCCAAAGAAATTGATAAATATTTCGATCACTATGGCGGGAAGTTGTTTAAATAGGACGCCTGGCCAAGTTTTCAGTGTTCAGGTGCCAGGACAGATGCAGGCGATCTAGTTTGATACTTGTCGTATTCATCCTCGTACTCGAGCTCGTCCTCGAAAAACCGAAACCGTGGGCAAGTTGCACAAAAAAACTGTCGAGTACGAGCACGACGACGAGGACTATTCGGCCAGTGTTCATCGGTTGTAACCTTTGAATTTTGAAACCTGCACCGCAAACCGATCAGTTTAGGATGAACCGATGCACTTTTTTTCTCTATTCACGGTTATGACCCTGGTGCATATGCTGATCATAATCGGCCTATCTGTTCGGGTCATCAAGGTGAGGCTTCCGGTGGCGGCATCTCTGGCCTGGCTGATTTTGATATTTTTCTTGCCTCTGGTGGGCGCAATTGTCTACCTGGTGTTGGGTGAGAAGCGTCTGGGCCGCCAATTCATGACACGCACCCGGGTCATTAAGGAGCGTTATGACAGCTGGTTGCAGGATCTGCCGCCGGAATTTCGTTCCGACCTTCAAAGGTTGAGTCCGCAAGCCCGGTCTCTCAGCCGCCTGGCGGAAACGACTGTCAATATACCAGCCATGTCCGGCAACCGGATCCAGTTGCTGGATGCAGCCGAACCGATTCTTCGCTCTATTACCAGCGATATAGACAATGCCAAAAGATTCTGCCACCTGGAGTTTTACATCTGGACTGAAGGCGGTAAAGCGGACGAGGTGGGGGCCGCCCTTCTGCGGGCGGCCGGCCGCGGCGTGACCTGCCGTGTGCTGCTGGATGCCATCGGAAGCGCTGATTTCTCAAAAGGTCGCCTGCTGGAGCAGCTTAAAAACGGCGGCGTCGAAGTGGCCTTTGCCCTGCCGGTCAGCGCGCTCAGCGTGTTCAAGGTGCGGCCCGATCTGCGGCTGCATCGCAAAATTGTCGTCATCGATGATGCGGCCGGCTACACCGGCAGTTTTAACCTGGTGGATCCCCGCTTTTTCAAAAAGGATGCCGGCGTCGGGGAATGGGTCGATGCCATGGTGCGCCTCGAAGGTCCGGGCGTCCTGGCGCTCAACGCTCTTTTCAGGTGGGACTGGGAAGTGGAGACCGGCTGTGATTTGGACGCCCAGGCCGAAAGCGGAGATCCCGGTGCCGACTTGCGAGCCGGTGAGACAGACGTGCAGGTGATACCTTCGGGTCCGGGCGTGATCGGCAACAGTATTTATCAATTGCTGCTGCTGTCCATCTATTCCGCCCGGCGTGAAATAATTATGACCACGCCTTATTTCGTGCCTGACGAAGCGGTCAGCACAGCCCTGTTGACGGCGGCCGAGCGCGGTGTCAAGGTGACGGTCATTTTGCCGGAACGCAACGATTCCCGGCTGGTGCACTACACCTGTCGTTCCTACTTCGATGACATGCTGGCCGCCGGAATTCAAATTTTCGAATTTAAAGGCGGGCTGCTGCACACCAAAAGCGTTGTGGTTGACCGGCAAGTCGCCTTGTTCGGTTCGGTCAACCTCGATGTTCGTAGTTTCTGGCTGGATTTTGAGGTGACCCTGGGCGTGTATGACCCGGATTTCGCAGAACGACTAATCGCATTGCAAGATCAGTATATCGCAGACTCAATTCCGGTGGACTTGCAAACCTGGCAGCAGCGACCTGGCAAGGAGCGCTTTATCGAAAACCTGGCGCGGCTCACCAGTCCGCTTCTTTAAAATAATCCACTAATTCGTTTTGCGGTGCAGATCTAAGGAAAGCGGTATAACCCGGGGTGAAGGGGATAGTAAAAAATGAAAAAAGAAATAGATGCTCAAGCGCCTGCAGCCGGCAAGCCGCCTGAAATGAATATTACCCGGCCGGCCAATGATACGCTGTGCTTGGGTCTTTCAGGAGACTGGTGCATCGGGCAGCCGATTCCATCGTTAGGGGAAATGAAACAGCGGCTTAAATCCGAACCCGGGGTGCAGAAAATTGTTTTTGATACACCACAGGTTACCGACTGGGACAGCTGTCTGCTGACGTTTTTGATGGACATCCACAATATTTGTTCGGAAAATAGTATGGCTGTCGATACGGGCGGACTGCCGCAGGGTGTCGACAAACTGATCGCCCTGGCGACTGCCGTTCCGGAAAGAAAGGGGGCACGTAAGCAAACCATCCGTGATCCCCTTTTGGTACGCGTCGGCGCATCAGCCATCGCGCTGTGGCAGGCCGCATCGGAACTGCTGGTGTTTATCGGCGAGGCGGTGGTCGCATTTCTGAGGTTTATAGCGGGCAAGGCCAGCTTTCGTCGCCGGGATTTGATGGTGCTGATTCAGGAATGCGGCGTCGATGCCCTGCCGATCGTGACCCTGATCAGTTTTCTGGTCGGCCTGATCCTGGCCTTCGTGGGCGCTGTTCAGCTGGAGATGTTCGGTGCCCAGATCTTTGTGGCCAACCTGGTCGGTATTGCCATGGTGCGGGTACTGGGGGCCGTCATGGCCGGAATCGTGATGGCGGGCCGCACCGGCGCGGCGTTTGCGGCCCAGCTGGGGACGATGCAGGTCAACGAGGAAATTGATGCCTTGAAGACCATGGGGGTCTCTCCGATGGAGTTTCTGGTGCTGCCGCGGATGCTGGCCCTGGTCCTGATGATGCCTCTGTTGTGCGTCTTTGCGGACCTGATGGGCATTCTTGGCGGTCTGGTTGTCGGTGTGGGCCTGCTCGATATCGGTCTCATTCAGTATCTAAACCAGACCAAAGCCGCCCTGAATTTGAACCACTTTTTTATCGGAATTTTTCAGGCCTGTGTTTTCGGCGTGCTGGTAGCCATGGCAGGGTGTTTAAAGGGAATTGGATGCGGGCGCAGTGCCTCGGCCGTTGGTGAAGCGACCACCTCGGCGGTGGTCACGTCGATCGTGGCCATTACCGTGGCAACGGCCATTGTTACCCTGGTGTGTAATGTGCTGCATATTTAGTGTTCAAGGATTGCTTGTCCTCCTGATTAAGTCGGATATGCCTCGGACGGGTTCTGGCATTCCTCGATAAGGTTTCAGTGTTCAGGTGTCAGGTGTCAGGAAAAAGAAACCCGAAATCTGATCCCTGACACCTGACACCTGACACCTCAGAGCGGAGCCCATGAACCTGCAAACGATAAATCTTTTTAATCGGAAAAATAAATCATGTCTGAGAACAAAGCAAACAAAGAGCCTCATATCATCGTCACTGATTTAACCATGGCTTACGGCACCTTTGTGGTTCAGCGGGATCTTACCTTTACGGTCAACCGCGGTGATATTTTCATCATTATGGGCGGCAGCGGGTGCGGCAAAAGCACGCTGCTGAGGCATATGATTGGATTGCAGGCGCCGGCCAAAGGCACGGTGAATTACGGCGACGTCAGCTTCTGGGAAGTGGAGCCGGCCGAGCGTGAGCAGCTCATGCGGCATTTCGGCATCCTTTACCAGAGCGGCGCGCTCTTCAGTTCCATGACCCTGGCCGAAAACATCGCTTTGCCGCTGCAGGAATACACGGATTTAAAGGCGGTTGAAATACGGAAACTCGTGTCCTTGAAACTGGCCCTGGTCGGCCTGGCCGGTTTTGATGATTACTACCCGTCTGAGATCAGCGGCGGCATGCAGAAGCGGGCCGGACTGGCCCGGGCCATGGCCCTGGACCCGGATATCCTTTTTTTCGACGAGCCCTCGGCCGGGCTGGACCCGATCAGTTCCCGACTGCTGGACGACCTGATTTTAGAATTGCGTGAAAGTCTGGGCGCCACGGTGGTGGTGGTTACCCACGAGCTGGCCAGTATTTTTACTATCGGGAACAACTCGGTCTTTCTCGATCCTGACAAAAAGACCATGATTGCCCAGGGGGATCCCAAGAAACTGCTGGCGGAATCCGAGGATCCCACGGTGCACCGGTTTTTGACGCGGGGAGAAGCGAGCTCATAGCTCATGGCTGATAGCTGATAGCTGACCAGATGGACATCTATCCGAACTTGGTGGGAATTAATGCTCGACTGTCAGTTTTAGTGGTTTTAAAGCCTGATCCTGAGTCTGTTGATAAATTAACCAGTATAAAAGATTAACGGGAAATCCTAGGTTTAGGAGGCGTTAAATCATGAGTAAACAAGCAAACAAGAAGGCAATTGGTGCATTTGTCCTGGCGGCGTTAGCGCTGGCGGTGGCGGCCATCATCGTTTTTGGCTCCGGTAAATTTTTTGCTGAAACCTATCAATACGTGGCCTTTTTCCAGGGATCGGTCAAAGGTTTGAGGGTCGGAGCGCCGGTGATGTTCCGGGGTGTCAAGATTGGGGAGGTCACCAAAATGATGATTTATGCCCACCGTGACGATCAGTCTTTTGATATACCGGTTATCCTGGAAATAGACCAGGGCAATTTTCAGAGCATCGGTCATGAAATCAAGGATGAAGAGCAACGGCTCCAGGAACTCATCAAAAAGGGACTAAGGGCCCAGTTACAAATGCAGAGCATCGTTACCGGACAGTTGATGATCAATATCGATTTTTATCCGAACTCTCCGGTTAATCTGGTCGGTACCCAAAACATAAAGATTGCCCAGGGCGTGTTTGAAGTCCCGACGATTCAGGCACCTCTGCAAAAACTTGAAAAGACCCTGGAAGAGGTTCCCCTCGGCGAAATTGTAAAAAGCGCAAACAACTCCCTTAAGGCTATCGAAGCCCTCGTGACATCGGAGGAACTCACCAAAAGCCTGCACTACTTTAAACAAGCCGTGAAAGATATCCGCGATCTTGCCCGCCATGTGGATGAAAAAATTGATCCGCTGTCGGTTGAACTCGATCAAATCCTGAAAGACGCTCAAACGCTGTTACGCAAGGTAGACAGTCATGTTGATCCGCTGGCCGTCAGCATCCAAAATACTGTTGATGGCGCCCGTCCGGCTGTTAACGAAGTTGAGAGGGCTTTTGTCAACATAGCGGATCTGACAGGTAAAGGTTCCGAAGAACGCAAACAATTGGACCGCACCCTCAAGGAGCTTCAAGCAGCGGCTCGTTCAATCAGGCTTTGGGCCGAATACCTTGAGCGACACCCCGAAGCGTTGATCCGCGGCAAGGGTAAATCAAAGAGGAGGTGAAACCGTGAAAGTATTTTTACGTCGACACAAACAGGTTGCAATAATCTTTCTGTCCCTGGCTCTGGCGGGCTGTCTGGGTGGCCGCTCGGCGCCGACAAGTTTTTATATGCTCAGCCCGTTTAGTCCGTCCCAGGCCGGGACGTCGGCAGCAATCGCAGAAGCCCGCATCCATATCGGGCTTGAAACGGTTGGGGTGGCCGAATATTTGAATCGAAACGAGATCGTCGTCAACCTGGATAATACGGTCTATCGGCTGGCAGAGTTTAATCGGTGGGCCGAGCCGCTGAGCAATAACCTGACACGGGTGCTTGAAGAAAACCTGACAAATCTGCTGCGTGACGATTCTATTGACGTCATCCTGGCAGCGCAAACCTCGATTCAACTTGACTACCGGCTGGAGGTTGACGTGATTCGCCTGGACGGCAATCTGGCGGACAAGGCTACCCTGGTTGCTCAATGGGCGCTTTTGGAAGGAGAGGAAGACGATTTGATGCTGGTGCGGCGATCGGAATATCAGGAGCCGGCCGCGGATAATACATACAAAGGACTGGTTTTGGCCAAAAGCCGCACGATTGAAAAATTGAGCCGGGACATGGCCGCTGCCATCAGAAAGGCGCTGGCAAACAGATGACAGAAGACAGATGACAGAGGACAGATGACGGAAGACAGATGACAGATGACAGATGACAGAAGACGGAAGATAGATGACAGAGTTCTGAAGTGTGAAGTCGGAATGCGGAAGTGGAAAAAAAGTAAACAGGCTCATAGTTGGAATTTCGGATTAGGGAAAGGAATCGCATGCGTTGGAAATGGTTGGTGGCAATCGGTGTTTTGACGATCGTTATTTTGATAGCGGCCGTCTATGCCTACCTGAAAACCTATGACTACAATAAACTCAAGCCACTGGTTGCTCGGATGGTTGAGGATGCCACGGGCCGCAAGCTGAGCCTGGGTGGCGACGTAAACCTCGAGATCGGGTTTGTGCCGGCCCTGGTGGTGACGAATGTGGCGCTTGCCAACGCCTCCTGGGGCTCGCAGCCGCAAATGATCGAAATCGAGAAGCTGCAGGTCCGGGTGCGGCTGCTGCCGCTGCTGGTTAGGGATTTGGATATAAAGTATATCCGTATAGTGGGTGTCAAGGTGTTGCTTGAGATTGGTCCCAAAAACCAGCAAAATTGGGACTTTCTGGCGGGGAGCAGCTCCGCCGGCAGCATCGGGGCGTTTAAACCAGCCGCCATAGAAGTAAAACAGGTCAGCATCGAGAACCTGCATCTGACATATCGTGAAAGTAGGGCAGGGCCCCCAACCCAGCTCACACTGGCGAGCCTGGAGATGAACCGGCAGGAGAATGAAGATGCGCTGGCGCTTAAACTCAAGGCTGATATTAACGGACAACCGCTCACCTTATCCGGTAAAACCGGACGCATTCGCGATGTATTTGGGCACCAGCGCTTTCCGCTGCAGCTGTCGGGGACGTTGGCCGACGCCGCGCTCAAAATTAACGGCACCATTGACGATGCCCTGACCCTTCAGGGTATAGATGTGGACGCCGAGCTAAGCGGCAAAAATCTGACCGAGTTTGGTGAGGTCATCGGACAAAAACTTCCGGCAACCGATGAGTTCCAGATTCATGGCCGGCTGAACGGCTCTACCGACGCACTTGCTTTGCAGAAAGCTCAGGGCAGCGCCCGCCGGGTCAGCATGCACCTGTCTTTAAGCGGTGCGGTCAAGGATCTGCTCACCCTTAGGGGCATGGACCTGCAGTCCAGGCTAAAGGGTAAGGAGCTGGCCGAAATCGGGCCGCTGTTCGGGACAAAACTGCCCGGGCTGGGTCCCTTTGATATAAAGGGCAAGCTGGCGGGTTCGGCGAAAGCCCTATCGCTGAGCGAGGTTGCAGCAACGGTAGACAAAAGCGATTTTGCCGGCCTGGCCAAATTTGAGCTTCTCAAGCGTCCCAAAATCACCATCCGCCTGGCGTCGTCGGTGATCGATTTCACAACTCTGATGAAAAGTATAGAGCAGGACGAACAAAAGGCTGCTAATAAGGACCAGCCAAAGCGTCGTTTGTTTTCGGATGATCCCCTGCCTTTAGAAGGCCTCAAAAAGGTCGACGCCGATATCGTATTAAAAGCCAAGAATATCCATGCCAAAGACGCGCGCCTTAAGTTCGGCAACCTGACGCTTAAACTCGAGAACGGTGATTTCAGCATTAAGAAGTTTGAGGCGACGTATAAGCAAACGAAAATTTCAGGAGACCTTCATACCAACCATGGTTCACCGACCCGGGTCGCCACCAAATTCCTGGTTCAAAACTTCGATCTGGGCGGCTTTTTCAAGGAAACCGGGATAAACGATCAGGTTCAGGCAACCGTTGACATCGCAGCCCATCTGAATAGCAGCGGTGATTCGGTTCACAGCCTGATGGCGAATCTTGACGGCGCCATCGGGGCAGTGATGGGTGAAGGTTATCTGACCAAATATCTCGACTTGCTCTCCGTGGATCTTACCAGTAAGGTCGTTGCTTTCTGGGGACGTCTTCAAAATGCAAGGCAGATCAAATGTGCCGTTGTTCAGTTCGACATCAAGTCCGGAGTTGCCGCCAGCCAGGCCTTTGTTTTCAATACCCGGGCCGGCATTCTGACCGGTGAAGGCGATATCAACCTGGACACCGAACAGATAAATTTTTTACTCGTACCAGAGCTCGACCATCCCAGCCTGAGCCTTTCGACAAAACTGCGGGTTAAAGGCGCAATAATGGATCCCAAGGTGAGCCCGGACAAGGTTGCTTTGTTAACCAAAGGCGCAACGTTGCTCAGCACCCTTGTGGTCGGCCCGCTCGGACTGCTGGCCCCGTTTGTACACCTGGGTGCCCTCCAAGAGCATCCCTGCGATATCCAGAGCATCGGAGAATTGGGGTTACAGAGCCCGGCCTCTAAATAGCCGGGCAGATCTATAATTACATTGATTAGCATTAATTCCTTCAGTACAGTATGGTGGGCTGGGCAAGAGAAAGTAGATCTTTACCCGGCGGCCGGGGGCGGTCTGGAGGTTTAACGTTCGCATAAGCAGGAATAATCGGATGCCGAAATTAAGAATATTTATATCGCTTCTGGTGGCGTTTTTAAGTTTGGCTGCCGCGCTAACGGCAACGGCAGCTGATGAGCTGAAGATCGTTTACAACCTGGGGGTGGCGCCACTTAAGTTTGAAGACGCTGCTTCGCGTCCAGCGGGGCTGTTTCCGGATTTGTGGCGGTTGTGGGCCCAAAAAGCGGGCAGAAAGATTGAGTTTGTCAGGGTGGAATCGTTTGGAGAGTCGTTGCAGCTGCTCAAAGACGGCACGGTCGATCTGCATGCCGGTCTTTTCAGGACCCCGGAGCGCGAGAAATTTCTGGATTATTCCGAACCGCTGTTAGCCCTCGACTATCACATCTTCACCCACCCGTCGGTTTATCCGATCAGGTTGCTGGAAAAAACATCGGGCTTTTTGGTCGGCATCCAGAAAGGCGGATATACTGAAAAATTAGTGCGCTCCAAAGTGCCTGCCAACCGCATTGTTGTCTATGACCGTTTCCAGGATCTTTTCCGGGCTGCTCTGGAAGGCGAGATAAAGGTATTTGTCGCAACGGAGCTGAGCCTTTTGTACTTTCTTAAAGAAAATTACCAGACCAACATCTTCGAATACGATCGCGATCGACCGCTGTTCTCCCAAGTGTATTTCACGGCTTCAAAAAAAGGAAACCCGGCGCTGATTCAACAGGTCAATGATGGTTTAAAAGCCATTGGCACCGAAGAAAGAAAACAGCTGGAGAATAAATGGATAGAAAAGCGGTTTCAAGATATCTCCAAAGCTTCGAGGGTTGCGTTGCCTGAAAATGAAATGATCGCCCTGACTGATGCGGAAAGGCAATGGCTGGCAACCCACAAAAAGATCGTGGTCGGTGGCGAGACGGATTGGGCGCCCTTCGATTTTGTTGACGAGACGGGAGCATATGCGGGACTGGCGAATGACTATTTGAAGATTATTGGCAAAAAGCTGGGCATCGAGGTGGAGATCGTCACCGGTCCCCCCTGGGATGAGCTGTTGGCCATGATCCGCCGCCAGGAGATCGATGTCCTGCCGGCCATCTATCACTCTGCGGAACGCGAATCTTTTGTCAATTTCACCACCCCTTACCTCAAGATCACCGAGTTCATCTTCGCGCGCAGCGACAATCAAACCATTTCCAGTTTTACGGACTTGAAAGATAAAACCACCGTCGTGGTAAACGGCTACACCATCGAAAGCTATCTGCGTACCAACTACCCGGATTATGATCTGATAACGGCCCCTACGATCCAGGATGCGCTCAAAAAGCTCATTACCGGGGAAGCCGATGCGTTTATCGGCGATATCATTTTGACATCCTACAATATCAAGGAACTTTCGCTGGTCGGCATCAAACCCATCGCGCCGGTCACAGATGAGGGACCAACGGTCCATATGGCAGTCCGCAACGACTGGCCGATTTTGAGAAATTTGATCGATAAAGCGCTCAAAGCGATACCGGAGAGTCAGCGCGATGCCATTAATAGCCAATGGATTTCATTTGCCGAAAAAAAGATCGTGCAAAGCCAAGTTAAAGTCGCCTTAACGGCCGAGGAACAGAACTGGCTCAATCAGCACCCCGTGATCCGCGTACACAATGAAAAGGATTGGCCGCCGTTCAACTATTTTGAGTATGACTCCCCCCGGGGACTGTCCATCGATTATATGAATCAGGTGGCTGAAAAGCTTGATATCAAAGTCGAATATGTAACCGGGCCAAGTTGGAACGAATTTTTGGAAATGGTAAAACGCAAAGAGCTGGATGTGATGCTAA
>Ga0316196_10001328_pt1 | contig 10795 bp, 5 predicted proteins | sample Eddsed2cm_MG_FD_204938 | JGI IMG/M metagenome (GOLD analysis project Ga0316196, IMG submission 204938) | Coastal sediment microbial communities from Maine, United States - Eddy sediment 2 cm | ecosystem: Environmental > Aquatic > Marine > Coastal > Sediment | place: USA: Maine | collected... | reverse complement strand
CAGTCAGGAAAAGAAAGGGATCGACGCCCTGGGCGTCCAGCATCCGGACCTGCCCGTCAATTCGCATGTTGCCAAGCTCCACCAGAATGACCGATCCGCTGCGCGCGATTACTGTCAGTGCCACGAACAACGGTGCCACTTCACGCACCAGGACCGTAACCAGTACGGGAGCGTTATATTCGGTCTGGCCGAATAAACCCAGCCAGTAAATTGCCTGGTATACGACCCCAAATCCGACGAGACTGCCGGTGATCAGAATAAACGGCAGCGCGTGTATACCGACCTGATGGCATTGCTCGAACAATTCCGCCCGCACCGTGCGCCGCCATGTTAACGGTCGTAAACTCTGCCGGAAGACTGCAACAGCAATACCGGTGAACTGAATCAATCCCCGCACCTGATCAATCGCCCGCTGACCGACACTTGCCGCAAAGCCACCCGACCTCACCTTAGCAGCCGTTTGCGATTCATGAATCACAGCCGGCACCTGAGATCCGCTCATATTCGCCCCGTTAACAAATAGGTTGAAATTTCACCGATGTTCTGCAGATAAAAGCGCCCCCGGACTTTAAAGAGGTAGTTTTGCCGCAGACGCCGATAGGTCGTTTCACTGACTTGAATGCCGCCGCTTACCCCATGATCGGCCATCATGGATGCCGTGCTGACAGCTTCGCCCCAGATATTGTAGGATTTCTGACGTTGCCCGACCGATCTGCCAATGACGCCCCCCGTATCAATTCCGATTTTAAATTCCATCGGTTTATCGAGATCTGCGAAAAGATGACTGCAGGTATCCTGAAAGCCCAGAGCCAAATCAGCGATCGCATCCACGGGGTGATTCGAATTATCCTGCATGCCGGCTGCACATACCATCTGATCGCTGAATATTTTCCAATAATCAAGCCGGCCAGCCTCAAAAAGATCCTCAAAATGGCAGATCAGATGATCAACTGCCGCGGTCTGTTTATCCCCACCGCCAAAATACTGAGCGAGGGAAAAAGGGTCGGTAAAGCGCAGCACGAGAACAGGAACATTATCGTATACATCCGCTTTGATGTTGCTTTGGGTAAGACCCTGCTTCAGCAGACGCTCTGCAAAGCTTATTTTCGGAACATTTCCTGTCTGATGCTCACCGGCCTTTTGGGGTCCGGCTGTTTCCTTAGAATCGGTTTTATCGACAATGGAAATGCCAGCTGCACTATTTGAGGCGGAGGTACGGTTATTTAAATTACCGGCCTTTTCCTCGCTTTTTATCGGGTCGGCAACTTCATCCGGCACCCCGGTTGCCGCCAGTCGCAGGGCCAACATGCCTGCAATGGCCCGCGCAAACGATATATCTTCAGATTTCCAGGCGCGAATGGTCTCCTCGTGTTCGAACCAAATGGCCCCGGCCAGCTTTCCGCCGGGCATGACCGGAATTGCCAATAGCGAAGTGCAGCCGAGGGGCCCCAGGTAAACCCGATGCAGCTCTGATGTTCGGGAATCGTCGGCGCTATCAGCGATAATGACATCATCGCCCTTGATTAAATCCTGCAAAAGCTCAGGGTAATCGTCTAAATTCAGCACGGTTCCCCGGGTATGGCCGTTTGACCCGCGGTCGTAACTATCTTCACACTTTAAACTGTTTTCATCCTGATAGTATCCCCATACGCTGGTCCTTCTGACCGCTATGGTACCAGACACAATCTCAGTAAGCTCTTGAAGAGATTGAATATCATCAGGATCCCATAGGGCCGTTTTTGCGGCCAGCTCGGAAAATGCTCGGCTTTGCGCCTCGATTTCCTGTTTGCGCTCAAGTACAAGCTGCGCGTTGCGGTCGGCCCTCAGGCCCTGGCGGACCAGCAAAACAGCGAGAATGCCGGCGACAAGGACAATAATGCTGGTCATCAACAACACCTTTCGCAGATCGTCTCTGAGAAAGCCGACGAAATCTTCTTCGGGAACGATGATCATTACCGACCAGTCCCGACCGACGGTCGACTTCAAGGAGGTGATGGTATTGAGATATCGCCGGTCGTCAACGCTTAGTACACGCATGCCGTGGCCATCGATTTTAAAGCGATTGAACGCACGGGTCAGGACCGGATCTTCGAGTTCATCCAGCATCACCGTCTCCAAAGAGTCGCCGGAGCGTTTAAACGTGCGATCCATCTGCGGGTAGGCCACAAGCGTACCGTCATCTTCAATGATCATTGCCCGGCCGTTGATGCCAATTTTTAGTTTAGCCAGAAATTCACTGATCTCCTCCAGTTTAATGTCGATCCCCACCACGGCAAGAAGTTGGTCATCTTGCGAGAAAATCGGATAAGATACGGTGATTCCGGGCTTTTTATCCGTAAAAAAAATATAAACATCAGACCAAAAAAAATTGCGGTTTTGCACCGCCCCCTCATACCAGGATCGCTCGCGCGGATCGTAATCATCATGACCTGAAGTTTCTGTTTTGACCACATTGTTTGCCGCATCCCGCCGTACCCATGTGACTTTTACGTTTGACGGTTGGCGCTCAATGACTTTTGTGTCGATGGTGCCATCCGGATTTTGCTTGTGCATGACAAAATTGCCCTGCGGATTGGCAGCAAAAAAACTGGACAGCTGCGGGTAGGTTTTGATCAGCTGGAGCCCAAGGGGAGTTCTGTTCGGCGACCAAACCTCGTCAATGCGTTCTCTCAATGTTTCAGCGCCAATCCTGACAAGGTTGGATGCCGGCATCAGATAAGCGTCGGCTTCGCTGCGGATTCGCTGATCCAAAGCTCTCAGCATATCTTCCGACAGGGCCAGCGTATCCCGACGGTTGTTGTAGTAACTCACCATGGTGATCGTCATGATCGACGCCAAGATGAGAAAAACACCTCCTACCGGAATAATTACACGCAGCAGACGGCGCATTAATCGCTGCCGACGGGTATTGGTGTCCAGGTTGATGTCAACCAGCTCTTCGGCGTGCAAAATATTACTCCTTGGGTGCTTGGGCCTCTCGTAAAAACAGCACGAACTTAGCTCGCTTCGCTCACAATTGCAGTGCAGAATTAGAATTGAATGATGATTTTCTTAGGATACGAAAAAAATCGCCAGCCGGCGGTCGTCATTCCGGCTGGCAATATTTTTGTCTCCCCTCGCAAATCCGGACGGTATTCTCATCATCCGGTTTCACTGTTTTATCCTGCCAGCGGGAACTTGGGCTGAATGATGTTGTAATATGCCTGCTCGGATACGGTACCCCAGGTTCCGACCACCTTTTGGTAATTCTTAAAGGATTCGTTGACCTTTTTGGCCATAGGGCTTTTTGCCGCTTCTTCCTCACGGACTTCTTCCGCCATGGGTCGCAAGGCATTGAGTACCTCGTCCGGAAATTTAATTAGTTGGACTTTATGCTTATTGATCAAGGTTTGCAAGGCGGCGCCGTTGTTGGCGTCGAATTGGGACAGCACCCAATGTTCGTTTTCCATGCAGGCCACGTCGACAATATGCTTGAGTTCCGTCGTGAGGGAATCATAGGCCTTTTTGTTGAAGAAATACTCCAGGTATGTTCCTGGTTCATGCCAGCCGGGATAGTAGTAGTACTTGGCTGCCTGATAGAGGCCAAGGCGTAAATCGTGATAGGGCCCGACCCATTCGGTGGCATCGATGACGCCCCGTTCGAGGTTGGTGAAAATCTCACCACCCGGTGTCAGTACCACGGTTCCGCCCGCTTTGGCCACGACTTTGCCGCCCAAGCCGGGGATGCGCATCTTCAGGCCTTTAAAGTCATTGATGGTATTTATTTTCTTGTTGAACCATCCGCCCATTTGAACACCGGTGGAACCAGCGGGACGCGGCACCAGGTTAAACGGTGCGTAGACTTCTTCCCAGAGCTTCAAACCATCGCCGCCATGGAACCAGGCTGACATGCCTTGGGCATTCATGCCAAAAGGTACGGCCGCAAACCACTGGGTCGCCGGTTCTTTTCCGGCCCAGTAATAGGAGGCGCCGCTGCCGACTTCCACCGTGCCGTCTGATACGGCTTGAAAGCTTTCCATAGCCGGTACCAGTTCGCCGGCCGCGAAGACCTGAATCTTGAGTTGTCCACCGGTCATTTCATCGAGTCTTTTGGCCAGCCGCTCACAACCCTCCTGCAGCACCGGCAGCTTGGGCGGCCAGGTGGTGACCATTTTCCATCGGTATGTTTTTTGGGCCAGCACTGCAGGGGCATTTATGGTGGTGGCGGCGACCGCTGCCGCTCCCAAACCAGCTTTTTTCAGAAAATCACGTCGTTTCATGAAGAACCTCCTTTTTCGATTAAAGATGATTTTAAGAGTGCGAAACTTACAATTTTACAAGCCTCTCTCATATGCCGTGCACTTTTGGTTTGCCCGGCGCTACATCCAGTAAATAAATTTTTATTTGCTGTTCGTCAAGGTCTACTTGAATACTATTAATTACTTTTTTAAGGTCCGTAAACCAATTCGGGCAGCCAGGTGGCGAGCTGCGGAAAGAGTACCACGATAGCAAGCCCGATCATCTGAAAAAGAACAAACGGAATGATGCCCCGGTAAATGTGGCCGGTGGTCACTTCCGGAGGTGTCACCGCTTTGAGATAAAAAAGTGAGAACCCGAATGGCGGCGTCAAAAAAGAGGTTTGCAGATTGACCGCCAGCAAAATGCAGAACCAGACCGGATCGTAGCCGAAGTCAATCATAATCGGGGCTAAAACCGGTACGTGAATAAAGGTGATTTCAATGAAGTCCAGGAAAAAGCCGATAAAAAAGATAAGGAGCATAACGATGGCCAATACAGCTGTATGACTGTATTTGTCGGCAATACCTCCCAGAAACTCACGGACAATCGTATCGCCGCCAAGACCCCGAAAAACCAGACCGAAAGCGGCCGCACCGCATAGGATGATGAAGACCATGCAGGTCAACCGTGTCGTCGTGTGCATGACCTCGCGCAGAGTGGCCATGTTGAGTTTTTTATTAGCGATCGTTAAGACGGTTGCTCCCACTGCACCCACGGCGGCCGCTTCGGTGGGTGATGCAATGCCTGCAAAAATAGACCCCAACACCGCAACTATCAGGAAGAGTGGCGGAACCAGCGCCTTCCCAACACGAACTGCAAGCTGTTTGGGGCTTATCGCCGCTAATTCTTCTTTTGAAATTGCGGGGGCCACCCCGGGGCGCAAATAGGCAGCGATAAGAATATATATGATAAAAAGACCCACCAGAAGTAGCCCGGGTAAGACGGCGCCCATAAACACATCCCCCACGGACACCCCGACGATATCTGCGATGAGCACGAGGACGATGCTTGGCGGGATAATTTGTCCGAGGGTTCCGGAGGCTGACACAGTGCCGGTTGCAAGCTCCTTTTGATAGCCACGTCTTAGCATCGTTGGAACAGCCAGAAGCCCCATGGTGACAACGGTGGCTCCCACGATACCGGTTGACGCGCCCAGTAGCATCCCCACCACGACGACCGATATCGCCAGACCCCCCTTCAGGCGGCCGAACAACAGGCCCATGGTATCCAACAGCTCTTCGGCCAGTCCGGAACGTTCCAGCATCACGCCCATAAAGACAAACAGGGGCACCGCGGCCAGGGTTACATTGGTCATTCGACCCCAGATTCGCAATGGCAGCAAATTAAAAAAATCCCAGCCAAAACCGATCATACCGAAGGTCAGGGCCGTGCCCAGCAACGTGAAAGTAACGGGAAAGCCGGCCATTAATAAAATGGTCAAGGCTAAAAACATCCAGGCGGCTAGGTAATCCATCAGGAATGCTCCTCCCCTGATTTTTCTATTCCCAGAATCTGCATCAAACTATGCAGGCCCAGGGAAATTCCCTGCAAAAGGAGGAGGGTGAAGCCTGCCGGGATACATCCCTTTATAATAAATCGAAAGGGGATACCGCCCGGATCCGGCGACCCCTCGAGCATCAAAAATGAAGTCATCGTAAACTTCCACGAAGTAGTAATCACCATGAGACAGCCGGGGATGAGAAAGAGAAGTACACCGAAAAAATTGATCCAGGCCTTACCCTTTAACCCCAGACGCTGATAGATGATATCGACCCGCACATGCCCATCGTGGAGAAGGGTATAACCGGCACCGATCAGGAAAATAAAGCCAAACAAATGCCATTCCAGCTCCTGGGTAAATACAAAACTGGTATTGAGGATATAGCGCATGAGGACATCGACGAAGACCACCATTACCAGTCCGGCCGTTATCCAGGCGACACCACGGCCGACCCATTCGTTCAGGGTATCGATCCAGCAGCTAACGGTCTTGAGTGCATTCATTTTTACAATCCGTGTTTATCAAAATTGAATTTCCCGCAAAATGAAAATATTAAACTTAGAAGATATAGATAAAACTTGGTCGAGAGTCAAGAACTAATGCCGATCATTTCCATCTTACCCTTGCCAATTAAACCCAAATTATATTATAAGCTTTGTGGCTTAGTACCTTAAAGGCATTAAAAAATATCAAATTACAAGCACCAAATTACAAAAAAATCCCAAATTCCAATATTCAATGACCAATGACCAAATCATTGGGTTGTTCTTTCTTCAAGATCATAGATAGGTTTGGAATTTTGAATTTTGGTCCTTGGAATTTGTTTGAGATTTGGTATTTGTGCTTTGTAATTTAAATTTGTGAACTTATTTCATACTTATTATTTACTACAACTCAGCTAAGTGTCTTAGTGGCTGAACTATTAGGTAGGATTAATGATAACTCGGGCTTTCTATTACCCGGATAACATCTTTTTTTGCACTAAAGGTGCATTGAGGTTCCGACAAATCATAGCAAGGAGACTATCATGGCGCCTTCACTTTATTGGCCGGATAAATATGTTGAAAACAAAAAAAAAGTTGCCGAAGCGCTGAAAATCATTCGGCCCGGACAACGGGTGTTTATCGGCTCCTCCTGCGGTGAACCCCAGCATCTGGTCCGCGGATTGTCTGAATTGTCGGACTACTTTAGAGATATCGAGATCATCCGGCTGCTGACCCTGGAAACGACGCCGCTGACCTTGATTGCCAACAAACCCCATGATCAGAATATTAATATTCGATCCTTTTACCTGGGTTCGGCCAAGCCCAAGAGGATCGCCCGCAACCAGCGCTTCATTACCCCTATCAATATGTCGGCGATTCCACGACTGTTTAAAAGCCGCCTTTTACCGATTCATGTGGCCCTGATTCAGGTTTCACCGCCGGATGATTTCGGTTGGATGAGTCTGGGGGTTTCGGTTGATATCACTTTGGCCGCTGCGCAATCTGCCGACATGGTGATTGCTCAGGTCAACGCCAATATGCCCCGGGTACTGGGACGCAGTTTCATCCACGTCAATGATGTTGACTATTTTGTGGAATACGATGAGCCCCTGTTGACCATCGGCGCAAACCCCGAAATGGCGGCTGCCAATGATATCGGCAGATTGATTGCCAGAAGGCTGATTGACGACGGATCAACGCTTGCGATCGGCTTGGGAACCACATCGGAGGCCGTCATGCTGGCATTGTCGGATAAAAATGATCTTGGCATCCACACGATGTATATGACCGATGATATCATGCACCTGTTTGCCAAAGGCGTCATCACCAATCGCAAAAAAGGTTTTAATGACGGCAAGATGGTTGCCCACAGTGGCATTGGTTCAGAGGATCTTTATGAATTTCTAAATGATAATCCGGCCGTCGAGTTTCATCCCGCCGACTATGTCTGCAAGCCGGCAATCATTGCCGCCCATAATAAAATGGTCTCCATGAGTGTGGCCATGTCGATTGATTTGACCGGTCAGGTGGCGGCCGATGCCATGCCGCAGACTCATTTTTCGGGAATTACCGGCATCTCTGATTTTATGAGAGGGGCGGTCCAATCACCGGGCGGCAAATCGATCTTAATGCTGCCATCCACCAGCATGCAGGGTAAGAAAAGCCGTATTGTCCCGATGCTTGAGGATACCGCTGTGGCGGCTTCCAGGGGAGATGTTCATCTTGTCGTCACCGAGTTCGGGGCGGTTAATTTATTCGGCAAAAGCCTGCAGGAGCGGGCCATGGCCATGATCAGCATCGCCCACCCCGAGTTTCGCGATGAACTTTTTTTTGAAGCGAAAAAGATGGGGCTTCTCAGCACCGAGAGAACCCTGAATGAATCCATCCACGGGGTCTATCCCATCCACCTGGAAGAAACCATCAACATAGAAGGCGGGGAAGTGACGGTGCGGCCCGCCAAACCTGTCGATGAAAGAAGAATTCAAGAGCACTTTTATAACCTGGACAAGGATGACGTCGTGGCTCGCTTTTTCCACGAAAAAACCAGTTTCTTAAAAGAAGAGGTTGAAGGGGTTTCTCAGATAGATTATGTGAATGATTTGACCATTGTGGCGGTTGTCGGCGAATTTGGTTTCGGCCGGGTGGTGGCTATTGGAGAATATCTGATCGATCCGGCCACCAACATTGCCGAAATTGCATTTTCCGTCAGCAAAGATTATCAAAAAAAGGGGATGGGCAAGATCCTGATCAGAAAGCTGGCTTCGGCCGCCCGGGAAAATCATCTTTCCGGACTGGTTGCCTTCACATCTCCCCGCAATCGCGGCATGATCAAACTGTTTAACGAGTTGCCTTATAAAGTGCAGTCCTCTTTCGACGGGGATATGCTGACCTTGCGCTGTAAGTTTGATGTACCGGAGTGATGCGGGTTGCGAGCTACGGGGTTGCGAGTTGCGGGCAAATAGGGCATAGAGTACGACATCACGCAATGGAAGGCGCAAATGGAGCAAATCTGTTATCTGCCATCTGTTTGCTGTCCTCTGTTCTCTGTAATCTGACATCTGACTTCTGTTTTCTGTCATCTGCCCTCTGTAATCTGACATCTGACAATGAGAGGATCTGAAAATGGGTACGCATACGATTCGATTTTTACCTTACGAGACGACAATTCAGGTCCAGGACGGCGATACCGTTATTCGTGCGGCCCTGGAAGCCGGTGTGCATGTAAACGCATCCTGTGGGGGTGAAGGCGTCTGCGGCAAATGCCGCGTTCTGATTGAAGACGGTACCGTTGAGGGTGGGATTTCGGAAAAACTGAGCGAAGAGGATCGCGAAAAAGGCTATCGTCTCGCCTGTCGGGCGATCGTCAAATGCGATCTTGTGGTGCGTATTCCCGTTGAATCCACCATCGACGCCGGTGTACTTAAACTGCAGGCCGCCCCACGGCGGATGGCCCATATCAGTGAATTTGACTTTGAGGAGCTGAAAGAAAAGGGTCTGTTTGACGCACCCGTGGAAAAAAAATATTTACAGCTTCCCGCACCCACCGCCCAGGACAACCTGCCCGATATTACCCGATTGATCAGCTTTCTAAAACTCAAATATGATGAGCATCGTCTGGAAGTCGATCTTTCCGTGATTCGCAAAATACCGGATGTGATCCGCCAAGACGATTTTAAGGTGACGACAACCCTGCTCCGGCCGGTGCGCCAGGTCGGCAATACCCGCCTGATTAATGTTCAGCCCGGTGATACGACCCGTCAAAATTATGCCATTGCCATGGATATCGGAACCACAACGATTTATGGCCAGTTGATCGATTTGATCACCGGGGAGGTTCTGGCCGAACATGGGGAGTTCAACGGGCAAATCAGTTATGGTGAAGATGTCATTTCGCGCATTGTCTTTGCGGAAAAACCGGGCGGTCTGGAAAAAATAAACGCGGTGGTGATTGAAACCATCAATAAGATCCTGAAAAGGATTGTGAAAGAATCCGGCGTCGATCCGGAGGATATTGCCACCATCACCTTGGCCGGCAATACCACCATGACCCAGTTGATGCTGGCCGTCAATCCACGGTCGATCCGACGTGCCCCATACGTGCCGGCCGCCACCCTGTATCCCCCTATAAAAGCCGCCGACTTGGGTATGGATCTGGTGGGGCATGTCACCGCTTTGGTATATCCTGCGGTTTCCAGTTATGTGGGCGGGGACATCGTTGCCGGGGTGATGGGATCCGGAATTTATCGCAGTGAAGCCCTTACCCTCTATCTGGATGTCGGTACCAATGCTGAAATTGTGATCGGCAACCAAGAATGGCTGGCATGTGCGGCCTGCTCCGCCGGCCCGGCCTTTGAAGGTGGCGGGTTGAAATTCGGGATGCGTGCTGCCAAAGGGGCCATTGAAGATTTCTCCATGGATCCGGTTACCCTTGAACCGATGATCATCACCATCGGGAATGTCCGTGCCAAGGGTATTTGCGGATCCGGGCTGATTATCATGGCAGCCGTCATGTTCGAGATGGGTATTATTAATAACCTGGGCAAATTTGATCGCGACCTGGACACCCCCCGTATCCGTGAAGACAACGGTATTTTTGAGTACGTCCTGGCATGGAAAGATGAAACCCAGATCGACCGTGATGTTACCCTTACCGAAATCGACATCGAAAATCTCATCCGGGCCAAGGGCGCCATTTACAGCGGTTGCATGACCCTGCTGACAGAGGTGGGAATGGGCATTTCAGACATTGAGCATATTATACTGGCCGGCGGATTCGGCAGTTATGTGGATCTTGAAAAAGCCATGACCATCGGACTGCTGCCGGAAATGGACACGGATAAAGTTACTTTTATCGGTAATGGCTCGTTGATGGGTGCCAGAATGAGTTCCCTGACCAATCGTATCCGGCAGGATGTAGCGGAGGCTACTAAAAAAATGACCAATTTTGAGCTGTCGGACACACCTTCATATATGGATAATTATGTGGCCGCCCTCTTTTTACCGCATACAGACATGAACCAATTTCCAAAGT
>Ga0316196_10001327_pt1 | contig 10795 bp, 11 predicted proteins | sample Eddsed2cm_MG_FD_204938 | JGI IMG/M metagenome (GOLD analysis project Ga0316196, IMG submission 204938) | Coastal sediment microbial communities from Maine, United States - Eddy sediment 2 cm | ecosystem: Environmental > Aquatic > Marine > Coastal > Sediment | place: USA: Maine | collected... | reverse complement strand
TGCCCAAGCTCCGGCAGCAAGACTTCGCAGCGATGCATGTCTGCGATAAAAGGCGTATTGCGTTCACGAAACCCGACCAGTACCCTGCCCTTCTTTTCCACATACTTGACTCCGAGCCGGGCCTTTTTGCGATAACCCCATGCACAGGCGCGCAGCGGGGGCAAGAGTTCCCCGAAGTCAATGCCAGTATGATCCATCATATCGAGCAGCGCTTGCTGCTTTAATTCCACCTGGTCCCCACTGTCAAGGTGCTGCAGACTACATCCACCGCATAGCTGGAATGCCTCGCAACGAGGGGTAATACGCTTTGCCGAGGGTTCGATCACTTCCAGGGTGGTTGCCTGATCAAACTTGCGCGTACTCTTCAATACCTGGATACGCACGGTTTCACCCGCCAACGCGCCAAATACGAACACGGTTTTACCATTCACCCGCGCGATGCCACGCCCTTCATGAGACATTGAATCAATGCTGACTAGCTGCGGTTCTGGCAGCTGTCTGCGTCGTCCGCGCCTAGACATCGATCCAGGCGGATTCGAAGTCGAGTAAATGTTGCATCGCGGAAGCTTTTAATTCCTGCCTGGCAAGCTGGCATTCAGCCAGGTACTGGGTTTGATCCAGGTTGCCACGGCTGCGCTCGAAATTAAGGTATACGAGGTAGGTATTGAGTACATCGGTTTCACAATAGTCACGAATTTCCTTAATCTGCCCTTGCTGATATGCCTCCCAGACCTTCGAACCGCTCATTCCCATTTTGCCCGGAAAACCGCAAAGACCGGCAATTTCGTCCAGCGGCGCGTTGGCCCTGGGTTGATGTGCTGCAAGCACATCCATCAGGTCCGTATGGCGATCGTGGAAACGGCTCAGGTAATTGTTATAGCGAAAACTGGTATCGTTTTGCCCGGTTTCCCAGTAATGCCCGGCATTGATCGGATAGAGCAAACTGCGATAGTGAATCACCGGCAAATCGAAACCGCCGCCGTTCCAGGAAACCAGGCGCGGGGTATAGCGCTCGATGCCGCTAAAAAATCGCTGCAGTAAATCCTGCTCGTCAGATTCGATATCCCCGAGCGACCAGACTTTGAACTGATCCCGGGTACGCAGCACCGCGGAAATAGCCACGACACGATGCAGGTAGTGGCGCAGGAATTCGGTGCCCGACTGTTGACGCCGCAGCTGAAACACGGCACGGGCAACGTCATCGTCCGACAGACCATGTAAATCGTATATCCTGCGACAACCGTCGATATCAGGTATGGTTTCAATATCAAACACAAGAACATTCATAAGCGGCCCGGATTAAAGACTGGCGAAAACATCGGTTGTCAGGTAGCGATCACCCCGATCGCAGATTATGCTCACGATATGGGCATCGGACAATTCCTGTGCAAGGCGTAAGCTAGCACAAATTGCACCTCCCGATGAGATTCCACAGAATATCCCCTCCTTTGCGGCAAGTTCACGGGAATAGTGTTCGGCTTCTTCGCGCGACACATCGATGATGCGATCGACTGCTTCGGGCTCGTAAATCCGTGGAATATAATCCACCGGCCAACGCCGAATTCCGGGAATCGAGGAACCGTCGGTGGGCTGTACGCCAATAATTTCAATCTGCGGATTTACTTCAGCAAAATATCGCGAACAACCCATTATCGTGCCAGTGGTTCCCATGGAACTGACAAAATGGGTGATTTGCTGATTGCTTTGCTGCCAGATCTCCACCGCAGTCGTTTCATAATGCGCACGCGGGTTATCCGGATTAGCGAACTGGTCGAGCATCTTTGCTTTTCCCTCGGCGTGCATCATTTCGGCCAGGTCACGCGCTTTCATCATGCCTTCATCCCTGGTGACCAGGATAATATCTGCACCATATGCACGCATGGTAGTGAGTCGTTCCTCGCTCATATTATCCGGCATGATCAAGGTCATTCGATAACCACGCATCGCCGCCACCATGGCCAGGGCGATACCGGTGTTGCCACTGGTCGCTTCGACAAGAACGTCACCGGGCTCAATTTCACCCCGCGCCTCGGCATGTTTAATCATGCTATAGGCAGGCCGGTCCTTGACCGATCCGGCTGGATTATTGCCCTCCAGCTTCACCGATATCCGGTTGCGGACGCCAGCGCTGAGACGCTGCAATGTGACCAGCGGGGTATTTCCGATATAATCCTGCAAAAACATAATATTAAAAGCTTATCAACCAGGGACGAGGGCTCCGCACGCATTTTACGTTAATGAAGAATCACGGATAAGCTATTTCTGGTCACGGAGGGAGAAATCTTTGCCTGCCAAACACACAACCTGTTTACTGATGCAGCTAAAACAACCCGGATTCAAAACGGGTTTTCACGGCGACCACGCCACTACAGTCGCCTGTCCTGTCCTGCACCGGGTGATGTATCTCGACTTACCCTGGTCGGATTTGGGTGTTAATACGGTATCGAAGCACGCTCATGAGCTGGTTTAAAGGACTAATCCTCGGCATCTTACTGGGCCCCCTTCCCTGCATGGCTGCGTTCGAGCAGATAACGATCGTCAAAAGCGGCGACAATACCTATTTTGATCAAACGATTGCAACCCTGGTAAATCATGTCGATCCGTCAATGCGATTCAAGATAGTGATGGCGCAGGAGGTAAACAGTGATTCGATTGATCCGGGCAGGAAAAATCTACTCGTCGCGCTCGGGCAATCTGCCGTAGAGGCGATTAAAGGGCTTAATAGCAGGGCCAATTCGATAAACGCCTATCTAACCCTCGAGCAGTACAACAAGCTCGAAATTGAGCACCAGGTAACGGTGTTACTGGATCAACCACTGTATCGATATCTCGCATTTTGCAAGCTCATACTAGGGATCGAATCGATTGGGTTAATTGAAGGTAGCGAAGCGAAGCTGAATCCCAGGGAAGTGAGCACACTGGAAGAATTCAGTCTGACACTAAATCGTTACCAGCTTGATCCTGACAACAAACTGCTGCCGGTATTACGCGACCTATTGCAGCAAAACGACTCTCTGCTAATGCTGCCGCAACAATCGATTTACAATCGCGATACTGTCAAGGGAGTGCTGCTCACCAGTTATCGCAGCCGCAAGCCGGTAGTCAGTTATTCACCGGCCCATGTTAAATCAGGTGCCGTGGCATCCATCTTTTCTTCCCCGGTTGATATAGGCAGGCACCTGGCGATACTGATCAACCGCTTCCTGCAACATGAACCCGGCGCCAGCTCTCCGCTCCATTTCGCCAGGTTTTACTCAATCAGCACTAACTCCCGGGTTGCGAGTGCCCTTGGCATAAATTTACCGGCTGAGCATAGTTTGCGCTCAAGACTCGACAAGTTGGGACTATGAAAAAACTGGGCATCAAGTATCAGATATTAATGATCACCCTGATCCCGGTGTTCCTGATCGATCTTTTTTTTACCTACACACATATCGACAGCAGTATCGAAGAGGCGAGCAAACTTCTGCAGAGCAAAGCACAGATCATAGCCCGGCAGATCGCGGGGGCCTCCGAATTCAACCTGTTCACTGGGAATGACAGTCAAATTGAATATCTTCTGCAGCAATCTGTCGATACCAACAACATCGTGCTGGCGTCGGTTTATGACCAACAGGGAAATCTGATTGCCGAATCAAGATCCGCAGACTTTAAACAATCGGTTACGTCCGATTATTTTTACTATCGTCAACCTATCCTGTCGCACAGCATTGAATTCTCGGATGTGTTTGCTCCTGATTTCAATGATGTGGGCCAGTCCAATAGCCTGGGATGGGTGCATCTGTACATCTCGAGACAGCAGCTTCAGCTGACCACCAGGCGCATCATAATCGACGCGAGCATATTTTTTGTCACGATTCTGTTCATGGCGTTGATGTTGACAACGTTAATCAGTCGCAGGATCACACAGCCAATTTTCAGGCTTATGGAGCATTTGAAGTACGTCGAGACTGGAGAGTTAGGTAAAACAATAAACCCGATTGAAGCGAATGAAATTGGCGCCGTGCAGCAAGGTTTCAACCAGATGACCCATTCTCTACTGACCAATCGTCGCCATTTGAACCACCGAATCCAGCAGGCAACCCAGCAACTGAATGAAGCCATCACTGACCTGGAAACAAAAAACCGTGAACTCGGTTTTGCTCGTGACGCGGCACAAAACGCCAATCGGAGTAAATCCGCATTTATTGCTAACATGAGTCACGAAATACGTACGCCCATCAATGGTATCAAAGGTTTTATCAGCTTGCTGAGCCAATCGAAACTCGATCCGGCACAGCAACGTTATGTCGATATTGTTTTGAAATCGACCGCCGACCTGACAAAAATCATCAATGAGATCCTGGATTTCTCGAAACTGGAATCCGGCAAATTACATATCGTCGACGAGGAGTTTGATCTGTATGAAGTCATCGAGCAGACCCGCGACATTTTGTTTATTAATGTCTTAACCAAAAACATCGATATGAATCTTATCATCTACAGCGACACCCCGCGCCGTGTGCTTGGCGACAAGCTGAGGCTGAAACAAATATTGCTTAACCTGATTGGTAACGCGATCAAGTTTACCGAACAGGGCCGGGTTTTGATAAAAGTGAGTTTAACCGATACAGACAATGAGCAGGCCGGAATCGAAATTGCTGTCGAAGACACCGGGATTGGCATTTCTGAGCAGGATCAGCAAATCCTGTTCCAGGCCTTTAGCCAGGTCGAAAGCTCTGCCACGAGACGCTTCGCAGGAACCGGACTCGGCCTCGTGATCAGTAAGAACCTCGCGACATTAATGGGTGGCGATATCATTATGCAGTCCAGCCCCGGCGAGGGTTCGAAGTTTACCCTGCGCTTACCTTTCGAGTGTGCAACAAAAACAGAAGCTGAAGCTCCCACTGGCGCTGACGTCTTCAAGGCGTTAATTTTAGGTGCTGATAATTACTGCCTGATGGAGGCCAGGACTCTTTTTGACCGGGCAGGAGCAAGCACCGAGTACAGCCTGATAGATAATAGTAAAGGCATCGAGCCGGTCATAGACTGCATCCAGCGTAACCTCGCTTACATCGATTTACTGGTTTTCGATTTACGACATCTGGACATTGACCTGGAAAAGGTACTGAACCAGGAAATGACCGATGCCGTGCGCATCATTGTGTTGCACTATGATCAAGCGATTGCACTATCGCCAACACTGCAACAAACCGAATTCGTTTCGATCATTAGTACCAGCCAGGCAATTTCCCGATTGTTAGCCCGGGATATGCCATTAACATTGACAGAAGATGATTCCAGGACCCCGGCAGAGGTCCACCGCAAGAGCGTACTCCTGGTTGACGACAACGAGATCAATTTAAAGCTGGCGAGCGAATTAGTAAGTCTCTGGGGACATGATGTCACCCCGGCGAACCATGGCAGTAAAGCGCTCGAGCTGTTTAATAGTCAGGCCTTCGATCTGGTGATTCTCGATATACAAATGCCTGATATCGATGGCGTAACCCTATTGCATATGATGCGCAGTCATAAACCTGGTGAGCAGACGCTATTTGTCGCGTTGACTGCTAATGTATTAAATGACGAGGCTGGGCGATTAATCGAACTTGGATTCGACTATTTTCTCAGCAAACCCATAGACGAAGATAAATTTCGCAGTCTGCTTGGTAGCGACACGCTACGCCAGCATGCGGGTTCAACTAGCAGTACTGCCAAAGAATCGGATTGCATCGTCGACTATGCACGGTCGCTAGCCTTGTCAGCCGGCAACGAGTCTTTACTAAGGCAGATATTCGAAATACTGCAGCGCGATATTCCGGATCAACAGATCCAGTTGACTAGTGCCCTGGCTCAACTTGACCACGACAGGCTGGCAGCGATTGTCCACAAACTGCACGGCGTCACCTGCTATGCGAGTCTGCCACGACTCAGGCGTAAGGTAGTTGCCTTTCAACAGCGTCTGGCACGAGATAGCAATATACCGCTCGAGCAATCGGTACAGGAGCTAAACGAGGAACTGGATGCGGTAAAACAGGAGGTTGATCTTTACCTGGAGCGTCTGGATGCAGAGGGGGTTTCCAGCTAGGACTCCAGGACTACCATCGCAACTACGTAGTGTTTTTCATCAGACAATGAAATCATCGCATTGTTGATATTGAGACCAGCAATCAAATCGACCGCAGTACCCATGAATCGCAATAACGGTTTACCCTGATCGTCGTTATCGATCTGTACCGAGTGAAAACCCAACTGCTCACCAATTCCGGTTCCGAGCGCTTTGGCCACGGCTTCCTTGGCCGCAAATCGTGTTGCCAGGTAACTGCTGGAATGCTTACGCCGCTCAAATTCCAGCAGTTCATCTGCAGTCAAAATTCGTCGGGCGAAACGCTGGCCGAATTTCGCGCTGAGTTTCTCGACACGGGCCGTTTCTGCGATATCGACACCTATACCGAAGATCACTGGCTCTGGGCCCTTGCTGCCAGCATGAGTTGTTTAATGTCGCGGATCGATTTCTCGAGCCCAAGAAAAACTGCCTCGGCAACTATTGCATGCCCAATATTCAATTCGCTCACTAACGGATTAGCTGCTATCGGAGCTACGTTGTGACGATTGAGTCCATGCCCCGCATTGACTTGCAGTCCTTTCTCATGGGCATAGGCAATCGCATCATTTATCCTGGTCAGCAAAATTGCCTGTGCATCGCCCTGTGCGTCGGCGTAGTGACCGGTGTGAATCTCGATACAGGGAGCACCACAATCGATAACGGCGTCAATCTGTTCACGGCTGGCGTCGATAAATGGTGACACGCGTGTACCGACATCTGCCAACCGCGCGCAGGCGGATCTTACCTGGTCGATCTGGCCTACGACGTCGAGTCCACCCTCGGTGGTCAGTTCCGCACGCTTTTCGGGGACCAGGCAAACATCTTCGGCCTTGAACGCGCAGGCAAATGAAAGCATTTCGTCGGTAATCGCGATTTCCAGGTTGAGCTTGGTATTGACCACCTGCTTGAGTAGATGCGCGTCGCGTTCCTGGATATGGCGACGATCTTCTCGCAAATGAAAGGTTATCGAATCAGCCCCTGAATACTCTGCTATCTGCGCCGCATATACCGGGTCAGGAAAGCGAGTTCCTCGCGCCTGACGTAAGGTTGCAACATGGTCGATATTGACCCCCAGCGTAATCGGATTAATCATTTTCGTCTCATCATTTCCAGGCAAACATCCCGGGATTTTAACGCTTTTCCATGCAAGTTAAAGTCGATAGTGCTGCGCAGCACCGATTTCGCCAACCGCAACACAGAATCCAGATGATATTTTCCCTCGGCCCAGTCGCTAACGACCTGCCCACTGACCGAGTCCCTCGCCGAATCGGGGCAGGCGACAAAACCTCTGTTGATTACAAACTGATAATGCGTATCGTCTCGAATCGCCTTGCCCGTCGTCGCATCGAGGGACACATCCGGGAAGTAGCCCAGCAATTGCATCAACTCGAGTTCAAACCTGCGCAAGTTGACTTCATCAATTGCCTCTACAGACTGCTGTAACAATGAGAGATAGCTGGCGAAAACCCGAGGATTGGGTTCACCCTGGGGCAGCAACGCTCCAATCAACTCGTTCACATACAATAGCGGCAGGTAATTTTCCTCACTGACCGGCAACGCCTGGCCTTCGATCGCAGTCAGGGTTTTCAACTCATGTTTGCCGCTCCAATTGATACTTAACATCACGAAGGGTTGATACGACGCTCTTGCCGCATTACGCCGCGCACCTTTGGCGATTGCGCGGATGCAGCCATAGTCCCGGGTAAAAAAGTCCAGCATAAGGCTCGTATTCTGCCAGTCACGTCGACGTAGCAGAAATGAAATCTGGTCAGTGACCCTGGTTTCCATCAGAGTAACCAAATGCCGCCAGGGATTGTTCATCGTCTGCCCAGTCTTCACGCACTTTTACCCAAAGCTGAAGATAAACCTTTGCACCGATAAGCCGTTCGATATCTCCGCGTGCGAGGGTACCAATCTTTTTCAACAGGCTTCCATTCTTTCCTATGACTATCGCTTTTTGCGATTTTCGTTCTACCCAGATGGTTGCTGAAATACGAGTGATATCGGTTTCTTCCACGTAATGGTCTATGCTGACCGTAATCGAGTAAGGCAGTTCCTGCTTGAGCACGCGGAAGAGCTTCTCACGCACAATTTCCGCACTGATGAATCGCATCGACTTATCAGTTAGCTGGTCATCAGGGAAATGCGGCACGCCGACTGGCAATCGAGCAACTATCAATTGCTCCAGACGATCCAGGTTTTCGCCACTTAGTGCGGATACCGGTACGCATTCGAAATCAGGGACCTGCTGCGATATCTTCTGCATCAGCGGCAGGCAGGCCGACCTGCTCAGTTGATCAATCTTGTTGATCACCAGTAAAACCTTTTTGTAGCTACTGACACGCTGGAGGATCTTTTCATCGTCCCGATTAAAATGTGCAACATCGAGCAGAACACAAATCAGGTCCGAATCTTCAAGCATACTGGTGGCGGCACGGTTCATATAACGGTGAATAGCTTTCTGGTTATCGTCATGAATGCCGGGGGTATCAACAAAAACACACTGGTACTCCTCGGTCGTTTTGATGCCGAGGATTTGATGCCGAGTGGTTTGTGGTCGATGTGCGGTGATGCTGAGTTTTTCACCCACCAGCGCATTCATTAAAGTCGACTTGCCGGTATTCGGTTTGCCGATTAAAGCTACATAACCACTGCGAAACTCGTTGCTCATATGCCTAATTTGTCTAATATTTTTTGTGCGGCCTGCTGCTCCGCCTTCTTGCGACTGGATCCCTTGCCATTGCTTTGCATATCGAGATCAGTCAGTTTGCAACTCACGGTAAAAACCTGATCGTGAGATTTACCGGAAATTTGCTCCACCTGGTAACTGGGAAGGCTATTTTTGTTTGCTTGCAGGTGCTCCTGTAAGCGAGTCTTTGGATCTCTTAAATTGGCGTCAGCATCGACGTTTTGCAACTGCTCCTGATAGAGGTGTAAAACCGCAGCTTCGGTTTGCGCATAATCGCTATCAAGGTAGATCGCGCCGATCAGGGCTTCCAGCGCATCCGAAAGAATCGATGCACGTCGAAATCCACCACTTTTAAGTTCACCACCGCCCAGGTGGATGAAGTCTCCCAGGTTAATCTGACGAGCTACCAGGGCCAGGGTTTCCTCTTTGACCAGCGAGGCCCGGATGCGACTTAAATCGCCTTCATCGGCAGCGCTGAAGCGTTCATAGATATGATTGGAAATGATTAGATTAAGAATACTGTCGCCGAGAAACTCGAGTCTTTCATTGTTAAGCTGGCGGGAATAGCTGCGATGAGTAAGAGCCTGTTCCAGTAGGTTCTTCTGTCTGAATTGATATCCGGTAAGTGCGCATAATTTGTCTACATTCACCGATCGATCACTATACTTTCGACGAACCTTCCGCCGATAAACAGGTTCCCAACATAGTCATCTCTGGTCTCATAGCTGACGGTCACAGTCGTTTTTCCATCCTTGCGCTCCATGGTTACGTGTTCCCGTTGGATGACTCTGACTTCGTTAATATAAAGTCTTTTTTGCAGCGAAATCCAGATATCTCGTTTGGATTTTGCATCTACCGACTCATCCAACCGAACAGCCTCCAGGGCTGATATGAGTTTGTAATTCCCGTAATACATCGGAAAAACCTTGAAAAAAGTGATCAGCAAAAATGCGAAAATTCCCGCCACGGCAATCCAGCCGAAACTTGACATGCCTTTTTGTCGATGCCTCGAGTTCGTTAATCTCTTCATTACCATCACCTCAGTTCTAAATTTTTCGGCCTACGCGTGACAAATCCAGTCCACTGCCATCATTCCGCCAATCCCAGTGCATCCATATTCTAACAGCCTTGCCGACCAGGTTTTCCTCTGGCACAAAGCCCCATACTCTGCTGTCATTACTGTGGTCGCGATTATCACCCATGACAAAGTAGTGACCTTCAGGAACAAAAATCTCACCACTAACACCATAAACCGAGCCGGGATTCGTCATGATTGTATGTTTGGACTGGTCTATCTCTTCAATATAAACCTGACATTTGGCATCGATCCGATCGCATCCACCCGCATTTTTCATCTTATTGAGGTCACCCAGTCCCAGGTAAACATGGTCAGACGTGGTGTTCATCGGTTCGTTATTGATCGTTAAACGACGATTATAGTAACCAACATGATCCCCGGGCAATCCGATCACCCGCTTGATATAATCCTGCGACTCATCCTGAGGATAGCGGAAAACAATGACATCGCCACGTTTCGGCTTGTTACCCTCGGTAATTCGATTTTGCCAAACCGGTAACCTCAGGCCATAGGTAAACTTGTTGACCAGGATGAAATCGCCCACTAACAGCGTCGGCATCATCGATCCCGAGGGAATACGAAACGGTTCGAATAAAAATGAGCGTAGCACAAGAACTGCTATCAATACCGGAAAGAAAGCCCTGGAATACTCGATTAAAAGCGGTTCCTTTTTGGTCTTGCTACTTGCCGGCTGCTGCCGCAGGCGCGCAAACAGGAGCACATCGGCCAGCCATAGCGAGCCTGTCACCAGTGTCAGAATTAACAATAAAAACTCAAAATCAAAATGCATCATTCAATGCCCCTGCATCGTGCAACATCGTAAAACCTAATTGTCTACTTTTAACACCGCGAGAAACGCATCCTGTGGTATTTCAACGTTACCTACCTGCTTCATACGCTTTTTACCGGCTTTTTGCTTCTCAAGCAATTTTCGCTTGCGCGT
>Ga0316196_10001325_pt1 | contig 10797 bp, 8 predicted proteins | sample Eddsed2cm_MG_FD_204938 | JGI IMG/M metagenome (GOLD analysis project Ga0316196, IMG submission 204938) | Coastal sediment microbial communities from Maine, United States - Eddy sediment 2 cm | ecosystem: Environmental > Aquatic > Marine > Coastal > Sediment | place: USA: Maine | collected... | reverse complement strand
TAAAAACTGCTTTTTATGTGTGGTCTAACCACATGTGGTCTAACCACATGTGGTCTAACCACATGTGGATTAAAACTCTAAATTAAAAATTAATGAATTAATTTTATAAAAATTTGACCTTAATATTTTCAAAAACAGCTATTTGTGAATGGGATGAATTTAAATCGATAATCTGTAAAACCTTATTCGATGAAAGATCTAAAACTTTATCCTGGAGCTTTCCTTCTTGTTGTAACATTTTTATATAATGGGTAAAATATTCTTGTATTTGTCTCTTATGTTGATTACTTAAAACAGATGGATAATTTTCCAAGAATTGTGCTATATTAAATTCTTTTCTGAGATGGATAGAGCTGTAAGTTTTAATAATCTCAAATAATACTTGAAATTGGTGCTTATTTAGCTTTTGTTGAAAAACATCAGAAAATAAAAATGGATGTAAGTAATCAAATAACTCTTCTGCAAGCCAAATCTCAACCATTAAAATATTTTGTTCTGACTTGTAAACGGATACTTCAGGGACGGTAACAAGCATCCGATAATGCTTATCCGAAAACGACTCAATAACAAAATTATTTTTTACCATATCAAAAAAGGTTTTAAGCTTCTTAACTTGGTAATAATTAGGAGTTAGATTGTTATAATTTAGAAAGTCGCGAAGTGAGAATCTGTATCGTCTAAATTCGGATGTTAAACGTTTGGTCGTGTACTTTAATTTCTTAACATAAGCTAATAATCGTAAAAGAGTAATTAAATGCTGTTTTTCTTTCAATAGCTTGTAATCCATTTGATTGAGGTAGTGAGAATGAATAGCTAATTCCAGAGATAATGCGCTTCTATGTTGATAGGGACGTATTTTAGTGGCTAGCCAATCTATATGAGAAGGCTGATTTAAAGAACTAAATATTTCAAAAGAATACTTAAAAAACTGATAAGCTATCTTACTTTCAAATTCGTATTCTTCAAAGGAAGATGTGATCAATAAGTCTTGAAAATCCTTAATAAGATCACCTTTCATCTCAGCTTCAAATCTTAAAAGATTATTTTTTTGATTTGTATAAATTCTATAATGTTTAGAACTTCTTCGATTACCAATTTTAAGAATTAAGCCTTTTTGATTTCGTTCAGAAAGAAGGTTTTTAGAAGAATGTAGCTCTTGAAATTGTATGTAACAAGAATTAATAAAATCTATAGTCGAAATTGGATCAGTGGATTTGGAAATTTCTTCCATTGAATAGCCCTTTGTTTAATAAGTTTATAAAATTGTTTTCCGCTAACTCCAGGAAATTGAAGTTGGATAATTTCTTTTTGATAAGGAATTTTCATGATAAAATAAACTTCGAATTGATTGTAAAAACTATTATTATTGTTTATATCTTGTCTAGATTGATTGGAATCTAATTGTTTTTGATAAGAATTAAATCCTAAATTTTGGAAATAAGAAGCTAAGCGGGTTATTTGTTGAGGAGTAATTCGCTTAATGTTGAAACTAATAAAATCAACTGAGAGTAACTCAGTTTCGAACAATCCAAAATCGTGATGAGTGATCTGATTCATAAATTTTCTCCTTATATTTGAATAAAATTGTTTGTAATTTTGGTAAGTTTTGAACTAAGAATAACAGGTATTGTAACTAGAACACAGAACACCTAGATTAGTTAAGAATGATAAATAGTACTCAAAACACAATTAGACAGTCTTATTGGCCTTTATTTCGTCGCTACGAGCTATATTTATTACTATGTATAGGAGAGAAAAAATGACTCAAAATAAATTAAGTTTTGAATCCGAAAATTTAGTTGTTGATTATATTACATTTAAATTTCAATATTTAGACAATCGTAATCAAACAAGAATTGCAAAGTATCTTTTTCAACTAGGATTTAATTCTTATCAAGAATCTGGAAAATTGGCCAAACCAATCAAGGAATCTATTTTGGCTAGTGCGAATAATCAATTTGAAGTACGTTTTGTTGGAAATAATTCTCATTGGCAGGGCACTTTACTTAATTTTTCTGGATCAAGTGCTTACTTTTTTTACAGTCTTACTAAAAAAGGATTTATCGATTGGGAAATCTTTTCTTCAGGAGTTCTTTGTCGATTTGATCTCTATTACTCTCGAAAAAACAAAAGTCAAGATAAGATTTCTGGCAAAGATTTTTTAGAGAATTGTCAAACAAAATTTAAACAAATCAATAAAAACTTTAGTCTCGAAAAAAATCGAAAAGGGTGGATTTTAAAAATTGGAAGTCGCAGAAGCAATAATTATTCTCGGATTTATGAAACCAAAAATTATTTAAAATTCGAACACGAAATGAAAGGAAAATTTCTTCAAAAACATCATCTTTTGTTAGTCTCAAATAATTTAGAAGAATTTGAGCAAAAACTTTCCTCACATTTCTTAGTCTATTTTGGAAAATTATTGCCCCTTCATTTATCTTATCTGGATTGGTTAGTTCTTAAGTTGCGACCCATTAGAAAACAACACATCTTTCAACCTGGTTTAAATTCTGATTACATAAAATCAGAGAAATTCCTGAATAAAAAAACTTTTGTTATGTTTCTTCACTTTTTAACTTATGTTCAACATCTAGATTTTGAAATCGAATATTTAGGCAAAACTTCTTATCGACAAGTTATTTTTAAACTACGAGATTTTTTACAATTTCAAAATCCTAGGGTTAAATCTACTAATCATTATCAATTAGAAAAAGTAAAAAACTTTATTCAACAACTCCAAACTGAAGTATTTCTAATTTCATTTGATGACAATCATTTTCAAAGTCTAGTAGCTATACCTAAAGTAAAATTGGATAAATGTCCAAAACAAAAATGTTGGGTAGGAAGAGTTTGGTTAGTTGAGGAATTATTTTACTATCGATATCCGTTTTATTTACTTAATTTTTTTCAACAAAAACTTACAAAAGATGAATTTGAAGTTCGAGTTAAATTTATTCAAGTTTTTTACTCTCTAGATGTTGAAAAAGAATTTTTTATAAAAGAATTCTTAAATTCTTATTCATCTGTTATTTCCAATCAACGGGTAAACAATATTAAAAAGTATTTTATTCAATTGGTTCGACTTTTTAAAGAACACGATTTGATAGAAGACAATTATAAAATTATTTCTAATGGCTATTACTATTCTACAAAAGAATTAAATCCTTGGCATATTTCAGAAGGATTTGTTATTTACGAAAAATTTAATTTTTAAGCTTAATATGTTTAGGATTTGTACGGGCTTAGAGTAATCATACAAAATTGATTTAATTTATTTTTTTATAACTGCTTATTAACCTTTTAATCAGTAATTATCAGGCTTTAAGCTAATTCTGATAAATAAAACACACCTTTAAAAACAGTCCGTATCAGGGACTGTTTTTAAAGGTGAGATGGACTTATAAATAGAAAATAAAATTTTAAGTTGCTATAATTAAAAATTAATAATATTATTAATTTTTAATTTTATATTCTCGTAAATATGATAAATATTAAAAACGCACTTTCACGTCTTAAAGGAAATGTTAAAAATAAAATAACAAATATTAAAAATGGTGCCCAAAAATTTAAAGAGAATTTTTCTGAAGCCAAAAGTAAACCAAGATCGAAACGAAAATCTTTATTCTTAGGTTTTACAACTGTTCTCGGTATTTTTGGAGTAACATTACTTGCTCCAGTATTGCCAGCTGTTGCAAAAGATGTTCCAAAAAATACACCAAAACCTGGTGAGGTGTGTCCTGCTCCTCCCCAACAACCGGCGTTAGTTCCAAGTCAACAAATTATCGGTGGGTTGTCTGGTGCGGCTGCAACTATATGTGCTTTAGCCGTTAGTTCCGGTTCTTTTATAGTTGGCGCAGTATGTGGTGTAATTGTAGTTGTTGGTATTTTAAAAGCTCAAGGAAAATAAATGGTTGGAAAAGTGAAAATAAATTCACTTTTCTAAAACCATAAAACCAGTAATTTTACCTACCTAATATTAAAAGCCTACCGATTTTTTTTATCTTTCATCTTCACCACTAAAACCTGCTTCTTTTCAACTTAATTTTAGCCATATTTACCTAAAACTAATCTATTTTCATTATAGGCCATCTTAGAGTCATCTCAGACGATATTTTAATCCCAGATCTCTAAACAGAAATATTTCAATTTTTCTACTTCTCTCATTCTAAAAATAGGGTATACTCTATTTTTATAAGAGGATAGGGAGAAATCAATCAGAGATTTCAATTCAGGGATATGAGATTGAAATATCGTCTGAGAGGGCCTTTATGATCGATTTAAGGGCACTTAACATGTTGAGTAGGAATACTTATGTAGGTATATTTGAGTCAAAATAGGTAGGTTTTAGTGGTGAAGATGAAATAAAAAATAATTAAGAAGGGTGATAGAAGTTATCACCCTTCTTAATTATTTTTTATTTTGAAAAAAATTTTTTGAATCGAATCGCGAAATGTATCCTCTGACATTGCGTCCTTTTGATCTTCAAACTCAAATGCATAAAGACACGTTTCATGTATGTTTTCAAATAAAGAACAAAATTCATCTAATTCTAAATCAATCCAAAAAGTAGATAATTCTTCAAAATTATTAAGAATTTTGTGAGACTTTTTTAGATCTTCGTTTACCATCTCTATAAATTGAGCTCGAAATATATTGGGATTAATTGTTTCATTTAAATATTTTTGAATTAAAGCAAAATAGTTATTTTTGTTATTATAGAAAACTTGAGTTTCTAAACTTGATTCAAAAGACAGTAACTCTAGAAATATAGGGTCAGCAAAAAAATCCTTATTTTTTTTTGTTAAAGAATCTTTTTTTGCTAGTAATTGTCGATACCGTGATAAGTTAAATGTAGCCATTGAAGTTTAAATTTTAAATTTAATAAATTCTATATTATTTACCCGCATTAGGGAACAAATGAAAATTATTTTTAGCTAAGTTTATTAAACCAATTCGAGTTTTGATAACAGTCGTTCTCCAGGTATTAGTTCTAGCATTAACAAAATGAACTTGCCCGCTTTCTTTGTTTATATACAAGCTGCCCGGTTCTTTTTGTGCGCCAATAAACCCAGGTACTTCAACTAGATTTTCAGTACTCAGTGACTTAGCATTTGCAATTTGAAATTCAATAACTTTGTCTCGTGGTACCGTTTTTTTCAAGTACTCGATTCGATCTTTAGGTTTTAAAGATCGTGCCTCTTTAGAATCAAAATTTTTTGATGTTTCAAGATTATAAACATCTTGATGGTAATACTTTTCGAGTGCTTTGTCATATGTCAACAAAACCTCTGATCCAGTTTTTGTCTCGACCCTAAGAATAGGATTGCCATTTTTATCGAGTTTATAAGCAAACTCACCGTACTTTTTATCTTTTTTAAATTCTTCTTCCAACTGACATTGTTCAGCTGATTGCTTTTTCTTTTTTTTACTCTTTTGAGTAAAATCGTCATGATGAGTACTAGGTTCTTTTGATTTTTGCTCTGTTGAAACCGGACACTGATCATCGAAACTAGCTCCTTCACCTGGACCTGGATTGCCTGCTCCATTCAGTCTTGTTTGTTCTCGTCGTGCGCCAGTCTGGGGACGATTGGTGATCAAACCTCGTGGAGCTTTCAAAGCTGGCGATGGCGTAACCCTTCCTGGTTTTAAGCCCCTTGCTCCTGCTGGACGATTCACTGGTGAGTGTGACGAAAATCCTTGAGCTAACCCTGGTCTTATTGTTGGTGAACTCGAATTATTGCTTGCCAGAATGACTTGTTGATTATTATCTTCAAGCAGATTAAACTCTAATTCGCCATTAACTCTTGCATCCAAACTGAATAATACAGCGAAAATAATACCAGCTGATAGTATAATTTCCTTATTCTTAGAAGTAATTTTATCTTTAATAGTACAAAAAATTTGACCATTTCTATAACTAACTTTTACAACTTCTTCGCATATTACATCAGACTCGCTTTGTAAAGGGAAGAAAACTTGCTCTTGAATCTTTCCTTCTTCTTGTAAATTTCTTAAATAACGTAGGAACAATTCTTTAATCTTTTTCTTTCGTGTACCATTTAGCTTAGACGTATATAATTTAGAGATATCAAAGTCCTTCCTAAGGTTGGTAACACTGAAATTCTGAATGATCTGGAATAATACAGAAAACTCATCCACTGACATTTTCTTTTGTTTGAAATAATCGGTGAATAAAAATGGTTCATAATAGTTGAATATTGTATCGGCTACCCAAACCTCTGCCATCCATTGATTTTGAACCTTGGTTGCATAAGCCTCTGGAATTGTTACCAACATTCTATAATCTTTATCAGACAAAAATTTCAAGACTATATTGTGCTCCAGAGAATTAAAAAAGTCTATTACTTTGGCTAATTGATATTGATTTACTTTTGTGGTAGGATTAGCGAAATATAAAAATTCTCTTACCGGGAATTGATACCGCCTAAACTTCGACTTTAAGTTTGCTATCTTATAGCCATCCAGTGTTTTCAGATAGGCTAAAAGTTGAAAAAGCCTGATCAATTCTTGCTTTTGAATCTTTTTCATTGGGTACTGCTCCATATAGTGGATGTTGATTGTTGTGCCTGAGTCAGCTAAGCCGTTTCTAGTTTGTAAAGGGCGAAGGCGTTGAGCTAGCCATTCCACCTTTTCAGTCTCCTGAGAATACCTAAACAGCTGGTAGGTTTGCTTCAAGAACTCATAAGAAATACGCTGTTCTAACTTACTAAATTGTTTTGTTGCTAATAAACTGTCATAGAGGTTTAGTGTTTTTCGGTGCTTGTGCTCAAACTCAAATCGTAAGACCTCACCTTTTAAGTACACACGGTAATATTTATCACTACTTCTGTGTCCCACGTTTATTAGTTCGCCACTCCTATTCCTTTTATATTCAAGGTTATTATTCGGAAAAACCTTTTTCAAGTCCTTTAACGTAGCTTCGAAAAATGTATCCTTGCTTACCTTGTCAGTTGATTGGTGAGTACGATCATAACAGGTGTCAATACGTCTTAGAAAAGCCCCGTACTTTTTGAGTAGGTTCATGTTGAATTTGTTGCTTTTGATAAGGGAATACAGCTGATTTGCCGATTCTCCTGCAAATTCTAAGTGAGTTCCGTCATGATAGGGAGTATACAATACAAAGGTAACCTCGAAATACTTATCATCGAAGATTGAAGTGCGTTTTTGACTCTTGTCACGTTCTTTTTTATAGGAACTAAATCCTGAACGTCTGAAATAAGTTGCTAATGTAGAAATCTCACTATCACGTAAGGATGACTTCAGATTAAAGCGTAAATAATCAATCTTTAATGACTCGGCTTCCAACGAACCAAAATCTTTAGTATAAATATAAATCTTATTACTTATTGTTTTTTTTGCCATTGTTTTATTAAATTAAGAATTTTTAAAAAAGGGAATCGAACTTGTTTTCGTGAGGTTACAGAAGACCTCTTCAGTAGCTATTAAGTTACATATTACCATACATTAATCAATAACCCCAGATGAACGTAGAAAGCTTAAGAATAAAATATGGAAATTATCTATAAATTTAATCATATGAAAAATCTTTTAGAACATTAAAAGCTCCTTTTTAATTTTTTTTTTTTTTTTTAATTAAAAACTTGTGTTTTTTTTTCATTAATGTTATCATTTGAAAAACAAAATTCAATTATGTTATTTCAAATTATGAATAATATTTATCAAGGGCCGGTAATAAAGATTGTCGGAAAAGTAATTCTTACGGCTGCCCTTTACGCTGTTGCTTATGGATTATCAAAAAAAATCTGGAGGTAAAAATGACCTATCAGCAGTTTCAGTTATTAATGATATTTTGGCAGATGGGTATAGTTGATACATTTAATGTCCTTAAATTGTGTGTTAATTGCGGTTCACAATACGTGGGTATCGTCTTATCCTCGGCTGCTGGGAATTTTTCCGATATTGGTCCAAAAGTTTTATTGGAACCCGTTCTTGGACTCGGGACGGGTTACCAGTTTGTGAAGGCAGCTGCTACTGCTGCTGAAAGACGTCAACGAATAGCAACGTTAGCTTCTTTTTTAGCAGCTTCAGGAGGAGCTCTAAGCACCGATCCGACAACGAATGGTGCTATCGGAGCAGCAGTAGCTTCGAAAATAGGTTACATGAGAGCTATTCTTGCTAGGGGTGGGGGTTCGCAACACATTTTAAATCCTTCATTGAAAGATTTTACAATCGTTGTTGATTCAATAAAAACTCCAATGGTTCATCCTTATCGAGCACAATTAACTGACAATTGCAAAATAACGATCAACAATATGTTTCAGGAACATACAGCTCGTCGTTTTCTACAAGGTTCCACACAAAAATTAAAAAACATAGGTCCTACTTATCTAGCTCCAATTGCTTCAACTCAAATAAAAAATACGGCATTAATTGGTTGGACATGTTTTGGTGTTGGACTAATTGGCTTTATAACTTTTGGTGCATTATACTTATTTCAACGTGCAGAACGTAAACGTTGGCAAAATCAAAATGAAGGAGTTATAATTGATGTAACTGCTTCTCTTAGTGACTAGTAATAGTTAATTATTGCTAGCCACTAAAATTATTTTATTTTTTATCTTAATCACTCAAACCTTCTTATTTACGACCTCATTTTGGTATCCCCTACTCAACCTACCAAGTGGGCTAAAAACGCATTTAAAACGCCTCTCAGAAGTTATTCCAATTGGTCGATACGTTTCTGTCGTTCTTGATCAGATAATTGATTAACGTAAGCAGAAGTAGTATCTAATTTTCGATGACCAATGGTTTGTTTAACAAATTCAATATCTTTGGAATCTTTCCATAACTTGGTGATGAAGCCAATCCGGAAGCTGTGACTAGTAATATTGGGTTTGGTAGGAAGTCGATTGGAAACCTCCCGCATCACTTTATTGACATCTCGGGTAATTGCTACACGATCTAATTGTTTTGAATGATTGGCTTCAGCTGTAAAAAGATAAGAATCTGGTTCTTTGATTAAAAAAATAAGTTGAAAATCTTTTTGTCGGTCTTGAATAATTTTTTTCCCTTCCTTGGTTAAAAAGGCTTTGTGATTGCTAGGCCCACGTTTCGATCGATCAATGGCAATCCAATTTTCTTTGAAGAGTGTTTCAAGCTGGCTGACCTTTAAAGGCAATAATTCATTGATGCGGATCCCTGTCACTGCTAAAATACAAAGAGCGATTCGTGTTCGTAATTGAATGTAGGTAGGCCCTTCAGCAGCCCGCATTAATTCAGTATAAATTTCGGCTGTCATCGGATCACGCTTTGGTAAACGCTTCCGGTTTGTCCAAGCTTCCTTCCGAGCTGCCTTTTCTTCACGTTCTTGTTTGATTGTATTTAATTCTTTAATAACGTCGTCTAATTGCTGCTTTAGTTGGTCGTTTGACTTTAAAAGTTCTTCGTTTCGTAATGCTATCCCAATAAATCCTCTTTGGGTAGTCTCTAATATTTGATCTTGTTTTTTCTTGCTAATTCTTTGATTTTCTAAAATTTGAGAAAGTTCATCTTTTAAAGTTTCATAATTTTGCAAAGCTAAATTATTATTATTTTTTTGAATTTTATTTTCCATTTTTATTTTTTCGTAGTGAATATTTAAAGTAACATTAAATGTAACTTTAGAACATTAAAAAAGTGACTTTTTAATATAAAAAAAATGACTTTTGAAAGTCACTTTTTTAATGTTCTAACTTAAGATGTTTTCGCGTACTTACAGCTTATGTGCAAAAAGTAGTAAAATTGAAGAGTTAAAGTTTATTTGTTATTAACCGATAGAACTTTATTATTGAGAAATTAGCTTATTGTTTAAAAAATTCCATTTCTGTGTTTCAAATTTATTTCAGAAAGAATAAAATTATTCCACAAAGTTAAGCTGCAGGACTTCAAAAATAACAAAAGGTTCCACTAAACGTTCTGGGTTTAAGTCAGAGATATAAATTAACCGATTCGGATTAGACTCGCTTTGTAAAGGGAAGAGAACTTGCTCTTGAATCTTTCCTTCTTCTTGTAAATTTCTTAAATAACGTAGGAACAATTCTTTAATCTTTTTCTTTCGTGTACCATTTAGCTTAGACGTATATAATTTTGAGATATCAAAGTCCTTCCTAAGGTTGGTAACACTGAAATTCTGAATGATCTGGAATAATACAGAAAATTCATCCACTGACATTTTATTTTGTTTGAAATAATCGCTGAATAAAAATGGTTCGAAATAGTTGAATATTGTATCGGCTACCCAAACCTCTGCCATCCATTGATTTTGAACCTTGGTTGCATAAGCCTCTGGAATTGTTACCAACATTCTATAGTCTTTATCAGACAAAAATTTCAAGACTAGATTGTGCTCCAGAGAATTAAAAAAGTCTATTCCTTTGGCTAATTGATATTGATTAACTTTTGTCGTAGGATTAGCGAAATATAAAAATTCTCTTACCGGGAATTGATACCGCCTAAACTTCGATCTTAAGTTTGCTGTCTTATAGCCATCCAGTGTTTTCAGATAGGCTAAAAGTTGAAAAAGCCTGATCAATTCTTGCTTTTGAATCTTTTTCATTGGGCACTGCTCCATATAGTGGATGTTGATTGTTGTGCCTGAGGCAGCTAAGCCGTTTCTAGTTTGTAAAGGGCGAAGGCGTTGAGCTAGCCACTCCACCTTTTCAGTCTCCTGAGAATACCTAAACAGCTGGTAGGTTTGCTTCAAGAACTCATAAGAAATACGCTGTTCTAACTTACTAAATTGTTTTGTTGCTAATAAACTGTCATAGAGGTTTAGTG
>Ga0316196_10001324_pt1 | contig 10798 bp, 8 predicted proteins | sample Eddsed2cm_MG_FD_204938 | JGI IMG/M metagenome (GOLD analysis project Ga0316196, IMG submission 204938) | Coastal sediment microbial communities from Maine, United States - Eddy sediment 2 cm | ecosystem: Environmental > Aquatic > Marine > Coastal > Sediment | place: USA: Maine | collected... | reverse complement strand
ACCCTGATGAAGTCATTGATACTGGCAACACTATTAATCAGTGCCCTGTCTGCAGTTGCTGTCCCTGCTGCGGGTTTACCTGCTGGCTTTCAGCAAGTTCCGGAACCTGCAACCGTACCCAACCCGACCAGGGTCGAGGTGATTGATTTCTTCTGGTATGGATGCCCCTATTGCAATCTTTTCGAGCCACAGCTTCAAGACTGGCTGGCCAGCAAACCCGATAATGTCGACTTCATCCGGATACCGGCAGTCATCAGGCCAGGCTGGTCAAACCAGGCACGCGTTTTCTACACAGCCGAAGCCCTGGGGGTACTGGATCCATTACACAAGCAGTTGTTCGATGCGCATCATATAGATGACCTGGACGAACTGGCAGCGATGTTTACCGAACAGGGGATTGAACGTACACGCTTTGAAGCGGTCTTCAACTCCGAAGAGACAAGCCGGAAGGTTCAGGAGGCAGTGATACTCACCCGTCGTTATGCAATTGACAGTGTTCCGGCCATCGTGGTCAATGGCCGGTACCGCACCAATCCGGTACTGGCAGGTGGTGCCAGCCGTATGCTGGACGCCGTCAACGGGTTGGTTGAGTCAGAACAAACGAAAGCGCCCTGAGCAGGGTCGCAGCTATTTCCTGTCGGTGAGATGGCAATGTCGGCTGAACATCAGGTTCGATACTCGGCATTGATCTTCACGTAATCGTAGGACAGGTCACAGGTCCAGATTTCTTCGCTGGACTCGCCCCGGTTAAGCACGACCCTGATCGTAATGTCTTTCCTGTTCATTACCTGCTGCCCGGCTGCCTCGGTGTAATCGGGCGCACGCCCCCCGTCACGGACAATGCAGACATCATCAAGATAGATCTGGACATTTTTCAGTTCCAGCGCGGTTACACCGGCGCGACCAACGGCGGCCAGTATTCGTCCCCAGTTAGGATCACCGGCAAACAGTGCGGTCTTCACCAGGGGTGAATGTGCAATCGTATAGGCGACATCCAGGCATTCATCACGACTGCGGCCACTCTCAACAGCAATTGTGACAAAACGTGTAGCCCCTTCACCGTCCCTGATAATCGCCTGCGCCAGTTGTGTGCAGACATCAGTCACTGCGCTGCAGTACAACTCGTAATTGACATCATTTTTTGCGATGGCAGGTGCCGCACTCTTGCCGGTTGCCACCAGGACGCAGGCATCATTGGTCGATGTGTCACCATCGACGGTAATGCGATTGAATGATTTTTCCGTGGCCGCCAGCAAGCAGTCTTGTAATACATCACGCTCAAGCGTCGCATCCGTTGCGATGAACGCCAGCATCGTCGCCATATCCGGCCGGATCATCCCGGAACCCTTGGCAATACCGGTTATCGTGATGGTCTCACCATCCAGCACGATCCTTTTTGATGCCCCTTTCGCTACCGTGTCTGTGGTCAGGATTCCGGTTGCTGCATCTGACCAGCCATGTTCATCGAGCCTTTGCATTGCAGCCGGCAGGCTTGACTGTATTTTCCCGGCAGGTAGCGGCTCACCGATGACGCCGGTCGAAAAAGGCAGTACTTCTTGTGCCGAGCAGCCGGCATGTCTTGCCAGAGCGGCACAGCACTCCCGGGCATCCCGCATCCCCGCATCCCCGGTACCGGCATTTGCATTACCGGTATTGACCAGCAGGTAACCCGGTTGCTGCCGGACGAGATGCTCGCGTGCAACAATGACAGGAGCGGCACAAAAGGCATTCTGCGTAAAGACAGCCGCTGTGTTTGACCCGGCAGCCATTTCCATTACAACAAGATCCGGGCGCCCGGGGGTTTTAATACCGGCAGAAGTGGTGCCCAGACGAAACCCCGAAACGGGATATAGCTCTGGCAAGCCGCTACTCAAGTCAACTTGCCATGGCATTGCTTGTATTTCTTGCCGGAACCACACGGACATGGCTCGTTCCGGCCGATCTTCCGGCCCTCACGGGTAAATGGCTTGTGTTCCTCTACACCGGCATCTGCCTGTGCTTCACCCATGGCGTTCGCCTGATCATGCTGGTACTTGACCTGTGCCTGACTGCGCCGTTGTTGCTCAACGGCCTCGACATCGGCCTGGGCACGAACCTGCACCTTCGACAGCACACCGATTACCTCATGCTTGATACGCTCAAGCATGTCTGTAAACATGGCGAAGCCTTCCTTTTTATACTCCTGCTTGGGATCTTTCTGGCCATAGCCACGCAAGCCGATACCCTGTCGCAGGTAATCCATCGCAGCAAGGTGTTCTTTCCAGGCACTATCCAGTATCTGCAACATGACGGCTTTTTCAAAATGCCTGAGTACTTCCGCGCCTGACTGTTTTTCCTTCTCCTTGTACGCCGCCACCATCGAGTCAAGGATCCGCTCGCGCAGTGTTTCCTCATGCAGTTCATGGTCTTCATCCAGCCATTTTTGCAGCGGCAGTTCCAGCGCATACTCCTGGACCAGAGCTTCCTCCAGACCAGGCACATCCCACTGCTCATCCAGTGAACCCGGTGGTAGGTACTGACTGACCAGGGAGTTGACAACGTCCTCACGGACTGCATCGATGATGTCTGAAATGTCATCTGTTTCCATCAACTCGTTACGCTGTTCATAGACCACGCTACGCTGGTCATTGGCAACATCGTCATACTGCAGCAGCGTCTTACGCAGGTTGTAGTTGTGCTGCTCAACCTTGCGTTGCGCATTCTCGATTGCCTTGGACACCCAGGGATGCTCGATCGCCTCACCTTTCTCCATACCCAGCTTTTGCATCAAACCTCCCACCCGATCGGAGGCAAAGATACGCATCAGGTTGTCCTTGAGTGACAGGTAGAAACGGCTGGAACCCGGATCACCCTGACGACCTGAACGACCGCGCAACTGATTATCCACACGCCGCGACTCATGCCGTTCCGTACCCACGATGTGCAGCCCGCCGGCCGCTATCACCGCCGCATGGCGTTTCTTCCACTCTTCGGTATGCTTCCTGATGGTTTCTTCATCAGGATTCTCAAGATTGTCTATTTCAACCTGCAGGTTACCGCCGAGCACGATATCGGTGCCGCGACCGGCCATGTTGGTTGCAATGGTAATGGCGCCTGGCTGTCCGGCCTGTGCAACGATGTGTGCCTCCCTTTCGTGCTGCTTCGCGTTCAGTACCTCATGCTTGATATTTGCCTTCTTCAGCAGATTGGAGAGATATTCCGACGTATCAACAGATGCCGTGCCGACGAGCACCGGCTGACCGCGTTGCTGACAATCACGCACATCATCCATGATGGCCTCAAACTTCTCCTCCATGGTGAGATAGACGAGGTCACCCATGTCATTCCTGATCATTGGGTTGTGGGTCGGAATCACCACGACTTCCAGGCCATAGATTTGCTGTAACTCGAAGGCCTCGGTATCAGCGGTACCGGTCATGCCGGAAAGCTTGCTATAGGTCCTGAAATAATTCTGGAAGGTTATCGAGGCCAGTGTCTGTGATTCATTCTGGATGGGCACCCCCTCTTTCGCTTCAACCGCCTGGTGCAGACCTTCAGACCAGCGCCGCCCTGGCATGGTACGGCCGGTGAACTCATCGACGATAACAATCTTGCCGTCCTGAATGATGTAATCCACGTCTTTCTGGAACAACAGATTTGCTCGCAATGCCGCGTTGAGATGGTGCATCAGACCCAGATTGGCCGCATCGTAAAGGCTCTCACCCTCATTCAACAGACCCTTCCGCGTCAGCATTGCTTCCACATGCTCGTGCCCGGCATCGGTGAGATATATCTGCTTGTTCTTTTCTTCCAGGGTGTAATCACCCGGGCCGTCTTCCTCTTCCTGTGGCTTCAGTTCAGCCATCAGTGCATTGATTTTTGTGTACAGATCAGAACGTTCGTCAACCGGGCCAGATATGATCAGCGGTGTTCGCGCCTCGTCGATGAGAATGGAATCGACCTCGTCGACAATGGCAAAATTGTGGCCCCGCTGAACACGGTCATTCGCTGTGAATGCCATATTGTCGCGCAGATAATCGAAGCCGAACTCGTTATTGGTGCCGTAGGTGATATCCGCTTCGTAGGCTGCCTTTTTTATTTCATAAGGCTGGCCCGAGACGATAACGCCGGTGGTCATTCCCAGAAATTCGAATACCTTGCCCATCCAGCCGGCATCCCGCTGCGCCAGGTAATCATTAACCGTGACCACATGCACGCCCTTGCCACTCAATGCGTTGAGGTAGGCCGCCAGGGTCGCGACCAGCGTCTTGCCTTCACCGGTGCGCATTTCGGCGATTTTCCCCTGATGCAGCACCATACCGCCGATCAGCTGTACATCGAAGTGCCGCATCTCCAGCGTGCGCCATGCCGCCTCGCGCACAGCCGCGAACGCCTCTGGCAGCAGGTCATCGAGGCTTGCTCCATCAGTCAGTCGTTTGCGGAATTCGTCAGTCTTCGCCCTGAGCGCTTCATCAGACAACGCCTTGAAATCGGTTTCAAGACCATTGATTTGGGCAACCACCCGTGACATACGCTTGAGCTGACGTTCATTGCGGCTGCCGAATAGCTTGCCGATAATATTAAGTGCCATGAATTTCCTGAAAAAAGCAGTGATAAACGAATCACGCATAATACCGCAAGTCCCTGCAAATTAGCAGTTCGAAACAGCGTTAGCGTTGCTGATTTGAGGGGCGAGGTGCCGACCCGGAGATCGGGCTAAGCGGGCCTACTCGCCGATAAACTTGGAAGGATTTACCGATTTACCATTATGAAGTACTTCAAAATGCACATGCGGCCCGGTTGAACGACCGGTCGATCCCATCAGTGCTATTTGCTGGCCTTTTTTGACCGTTTCACCGACCTTTACCATGTGGCTTTGATTGTGGCCGTAGCGTGTGGTGTAGCCATTTCCATGATTGATTTCAACCAGCTTGCCGTAACCGGACTTGTTCCCGGCCCAGCTGACGACGCCATCACCCACGGCAATCACCTCGGAGCCCTTCTTGCCGGCAAAATCCAGGCCCTTGTGAAACTCCTGTTTCCCGGTAAACGGGTCGTTGCGCTTGCCATAGCGGGAAGAGAGCCAGCCGTCCTCGACCGGTCGACCGGAAGGCATCACACGTTCACTGAGACTCCTGCTTATCAACAGTGATTCCAGCACCGACAGTTTTTGCTCCCGGTCCACCAATTCCGTCTCTAGCTGCTCCAGCATCGAGAGAAAATCGGCCAGTGGCACTGATTGCCTGTTCGTGACATTTTCCGGACCACCCACGGCCGGCACCGCATCAAAATCGAATTCGCCCTTGTCCAGATCGCTCTGGCTGACCAGCCGCCCGCCGAGGGCATTCAGGCGCAGCATTTGCGCTTGCAGCTGACCGATACGCAATGTCAGTGCATCGATATCAGCCTGAACACTTTGCCTGGCCGCTGCAATCTCGGCCTGTTGCCCACTGACGACATCCTGCCAGTCCGCTACATATTTAAGCTCATCATTACCGAGGCGTACACCGGTATAGACGGCAGCGGCGAGTAACGCAATCAGTCCAAAGACGAACGTGAGTGATGCGTGCAACAGGTTGATGTCATAATTCCAGACCTGTCCGCGCTTGTGTGTAAACAGTATGATGTTCATATTCAAACTCAACCAGATACTTTATGAACAGTCCCTTGCAAATCAATAAACTGCTCCTCGGGAGCCAGTATTCTCGTCTTGTCTCCCAGGCCAGGGCCCTGATGGCACTGGAAACACAGCTGCAGGCGTTATTGCCCGAATCCCTGAGAGCGCATTGCCGACTGCTCGCCATCCGTGAAGATACCCTGGTGCTCGCAGCCGATTCACCTGTTTGGGCAACCCGCCTGCGTTTCCATGCACCTCAATTAGTAAAGCAATTCAACCGAAGTCAAACTGTGAAGTTGCACACAATTCAAATTCGGGTTCGCCCACCGGAGAGGATTGTTCCCACACAGCGCCGTAAATCCATGTCCCTGCGCAGTAAAAACAGCACAACCGCACTGCAACAGGTCGCACAGACTGTATCGGACCCCGGACTGAAAACTGCACTACTGCGGCTTGCCAATCGGCAATTATCCGACTGAACCGGGCAGGCAGAGCGGAAATCAGTTTACTGTGAGGAGCTTGCTAGCTGACGGGTACCGGCTGCAGAAATGAAATCGGGGCTTCATTGACATCGTTAAACGTCACTTCTTCCCATGCCGATTCATCCGCCATCAGGGCACGCAGCAGTGTATTGTTCAATGCATGCCCGGATTTATACCCGCTGAAGGCACCGATCAGGCTGTGTCCCAGCAGGTAGAGATCACCAATAGCATCCAGGATTTTGTGTTTCACGAACTCGTCGCGATAACGCAGGCCATCCTCATTCAATACCCGGTATTCATCCAGCACCACGGCATTGTCGAGGCTGCCACCCAGGGCCAGCTCGCGCTCCCGTAACTGCTCGATTTCGTGCATGAACCCGAAGGTTCTTGCTCGACTGACTTCCTTCACAAAAGACGTTGTGGAGAAATCAATTTCAGAATGCTGGGTATTTGACTTGAACACCGGGTGATCAAATTCAATGGTGAAACCGACCTTGAAGCCGTCAAATGGCTCAAAGCGTGCAATCTTGTCTCCATCCTCTACCTGCACCGGACGCTTGATACGAATAAAGCGCTTGGGTGCATTTTGTTCCTCAATTCCGGCCGACTGGATCAAAAACACAAAGGGTCCGGCACTGCCATCCATGATTGGAACTTCAGCCGCGCTCAGATCAATGTAGGCGTTATCAATACCCAGACCTGCCATAGCTGACAACAGATGCTCTATGGTTGAGATACGTACATCACCACGGACCAGGGTTGTTGACAGGCGGGTATCACCGACATTTTCAGGACGAGCCTGAATCTGTACCACCGTATCCAGATCGACGCGGCAAAACACAATACCGGTATCAACCGGTGCCGGTCGCAGGGTCAGGTATATTTTCTCGCCAGTGTGCAGACCCACGCCGGTGGCGCGAATCACATTTTTCAGAGTACGTTGTCGAATCATGGCTTTAATCCTCTAATTTCAGCCGTGTTCCTCAGACAAGTACCAGAAAAGCCGAGGCGATCGTATCACAGGTACATGGCTGTGCATAGAAGCAACCCAAATTGGTGCATAAACCCGCCATTAAATGACAAGGCCATGCATGCATCTAATGTGCCCATAAGCAATATATATAGATAAGCCGGGAGACTACGCTGTCCTGGCTGTCAAGCAGCCAGGACCCCTTCTACATATGCTTTTTGCGGACGTTAGTCTGCCTGGCGGCGCAGGAAGGCCGGGATATCCAGGTAGTCCATATCCTCCGCAGAATTACCACCGGCTGCCTGTGCGCGCTGTGCCGCTTTATTTTTATTACGCAGTACGGTCGGGCGATCCAGATCCACCCCACCGGTCGTCTTGTCAACATCCGGTGTCTTGTTAACGTGTACCAGTGTCGGTTGATGCTCAACCGATTTTGCCCTGGCTTCCGAACCCAGACCGGTTGCCACCACCGTCACGCGCAGTTCATCGCGCATATCCGGATCAATCACGGTACCGACGACCACGGTGGCATTTTCGGAGGCAAATTCCTTCACGGTATTACCCACCTCTTCAAATTCACCGATGGCCAGATCCATACCGGCTGTCACATTGACGAGGATGCCATTGGCGCCCATCAGATCAATGTCCTCCAGAAGAGGACTGGCGACCGCCGCCTCGGCAGCTTCCCGTGCACGATCTTCACCCTTGGCAGTACCTGATCCCATCATGGCCATTCCCATCTCCGCCATAACGGTGCGCACATCCGCGAAGTCGACGTTGATCAGACCCGGTCGGGTAATCAACTCGGCGATGCCCTGAACCGCACCCAGCAGTACATCATTGGCAGAGCGGAATGCATCCAGCAGACTGATCTGCTTGCCCAGTACCGACTGCAGTTTCTCGTTCGGAATGGTAATCAGGGAATCCACGTACTGGCTCAGTTCCTTGATACCGTTATGCGCTACATGCAGTCGCCGGCTGCCTTCAAATGTAAACGGCTTGGTAACTACCGCAACCGTCAGGATACCCATTTCCCTTGCAACGGAGGCAACCACAGGTGCCGCGCCGGTACCCGTTCCGCCACCCATGCCGGCGGTGATAAACAGCATGTCAGCACCCTCGATGACCTCTGCGATCCTGTCACGGTCTTCCTGCGCAGCCTGGCGTCCGACATCCGGATTGGCACCGGCACCCAGTCCCTTGGTGATATCTGCGCCGATTTGCAGCGTAGTCCGGGCCGACATGCCCTTCAACGCCTGCGAATCCGTATTCGCACAAATGAACTCAACGCCGTCAATATTTGCATCTACCATGTGCTGAACGGCATTACCGCCACCGCCGCCGACTCCGATCACCTTGATTACCGCGCTTTGTCCACATGTATCCAGAAGTTCAAACATGATGTCTCCTCCTTAACAGAAACAACAAAATAGCCCAACGATTAAACAAAAATTAGAGTGTTCTTGTGACAACCTCTCGGAACACAAGCGCACCACCACAGTCAATAACAACAACCTAAAAATTTCCCTGAAACCAGCCCTTCATCCGCTCCCATACACTCCGCACGCCCTTACCCAAACCAATATCCACCGACCGCTGATCACGGTTGTGATGACCAAACAACAGCAGGCCGACCCCCGTTGCATAAATCGGATTCCGCACAACATCGACAAGACCGGTGACGTACTGGGGCACACCCAGTCGTACCGGCATATGAAAAACCTCCTCCGCCAGGTCAACCAGACCCTCGATCTTGGCACTGCCGCCTGTTAACACGATGCCCGCAGCGATCAGGTCTTCAAAACCGCTGCGACGCAGTTCCGCCTGGATCAATGTCAGCAATTCCTCGTAGCGTGGCTCAACGACCTCGGCCAGTGTGTGACGGGCGAGTCGCCGCGTGGCACGGTCACCGACACTCGGTACCTCGATACTTTCCTCGGCGCTGGCCATATGGGTCAACGCACAGGCGTACTTGATCTTGATTTCCTCCGCATGCTGGGTCGGCGTGCGCAAGGCAACGGCGATGTCATTGGTCACCTGGTCGCCGGCAATCGGTATCACGGCGGTATGGCGTATTGCACCCTCGGTAAACACAGCGATGTCCGTGGTACCGCCGCCGATGTCTACAATACAAACACCCAGCTCCTTTTCATCGTCGGTGAGCACCGAGTAACTGGATGCCAGCTGTTCCAGGATGATGTCATCCACTTCCAGCCCGCAGCGGCGCACACACTTGATGATGTTCTGCGCGGCACTGACAGCACCCGTTACCATGTGCACCTTGGCTTCCAGACGCACACCCGACATACCGATCGGCTCGCGTATGCCTTCCTGGTTATCAATCACAAACTCCTGCGGGAGAATGTGCAATATTTTCTGGTCTGCAGGTATCGCCACGGCCCGCGCGGCATCGATCACGCGTTCGATGTCACCCGGCATGACTTCCTTGTCACGGATGGCAACGATGCCATGCGAATTAAGGCTGCGGATATGACTGCCGGCAATGCCCGCGTAAACGGAATGAATCTGGCAACCCGCCATTAATTCAGCCTCTTCCACCGCACGTTGAATCGAGTGCACGGTCGACTCGATGTTGACGACGACACCTTTTTTCAAGCCACGCGAAGGGTGCGAGCCAATGCCTATCACCTCAAGTTCGCCTTCAGGCATCACTTCGCCCACGATGGCCACCACCTTGGAGGTGCCAATATCCAGACCCACGATTAAATTTTTTTCTGCTTTTCTCGGCATTCCGATAAGTCCCTGCTTCCTAACCCTGTGTGTCCGTTTCCGGATTCGCTGCCAGCTGCTGCCAGTACACTGAAAAACCATTGCTATAGCGCAAGTCGACGCGTTTCAATTCCTCGATACGCGTGGCAAATACCGTCGGATAGGCACGTATAAAACGCTGCAGACGTTCCCGTGTATCGACACGACCAAGTTCCAGCAAGACGCCGTTTCCGACCTGCAAGTGCCAGGCACGGCGACTATCGAGTTCCATGCTGGCAACCTCTATCCCCAGTGGTGCAAGTGCCCTGGCCACGCTCCGAAAATTCTTCAGCACCTTCAGTTCATGTCCCTCCGGACCGGCCAGCGATGGCAACGGCAGGACAAGGCCGGACGCTTCCGGGAAGAACGGTTCGCCGTTACTGTTCAGGTAACCCTGTTCACCCCAGCGCGCGATCGCCTGCTGCTCTTCTATGGAAATACGCAAGGTTGCCGGCCACACGCGTTTCACTGCGGCCTTGTACACCCAGGGCAACTGTTCTGCCGCTGTGCGTATCGCATTGACATCGACGGTAAAGAATCCGCCTTCTACATGAGCGGCCACGGCATCCTGCAAGCGCTGCTTGTCGAGGTAGCGGAAGTCACCCTTGACCTCGACCACCTCAAGCGGGAAGCGGTAGGGGTCCGACAACCAGTGCTTCGCCAGAGACATCATGGCAAGCAGTATGGTAATCAGCACCAGACCGTTGACGGTGCGCACATTGTCTTTCAACAGGGCGGCGACCATCTTGACGGTTGATAGTTTCTCAACAGGCACTGTCAGCCTCCTTTCGTGGCGCCGTTTCAGCAGCCAGACTGGCATCCAGTATCCGGCAGACAAGCTGGCTGAAATCGATTCCTTTTGCAGCCGCTGCCATCGGTACCAGGCTGTGATCAGTCAGTCCGGGAACCGTATTCACCTCGATTAACCATGCTTTGCCGGCGTCATCCAGCATGAAATCAACACGGCCCCAGCCAGTCGCA
>Ga0316196_10001315_pt1 | contig 10834 bp, 7 predicted proteins | sample Eddsed2cm_MG_FD_204938 | JGI IMG/M metagenome (GOLD analysis project Ga0316196, IMG submission 204938) | Coastal sediment microbial communities from Maine, United States - Eddy sediment 2 cm | ecosystem: Environmental > Aquatic > Marine > Coastal > Sediment | place: USA: Maine | collected... | reverse complement strand
GAAATACCAGCTACTGTTGAAGACGCACAAGCCTGATGTGCCCTGGTACGTGTTGCGATCGGATGACAAGCATCATGTACGAATCGAGGCGATGAAGCTGATATTGCGTTCCTGCCCTTACCGCGGCCGTAGCCGGACACTGGATTTCTTACCGAACAAGAAAGTTTTCATCAGCGGAGACCAGGAACTACGTACCATGCAGGCGCAGAAGAGGAAACATGGTAAGTTCCAGGGATGAATATTAAATGTCATCTAACAAGTCATCCCAGGCGGACGCGTGAACGCACAGCTGAGCTCAACGTTAGATAAAAAGCAGCACTCCCTGTTGCAGATGAGCAGAAATCAAAGAGGGTAGAATCTGAGATGTCCAACATGTCTACACTACGTCTATATTAATATTTTCCCTGCTTTTTAATTACACGGGAATACTTGGCGACAATGTGTGCAAAATATTTAACTATGGTGGGGTCCGGAATCGAACTATCACTTTTTACTACACTAGTTGGTATATTGATTATTCAATGTCATATATAACCCCATTTATACCCCATTATGTTAGTTATTGAATGCCACCTTTCGGCTAATAGTGCGGGAAATCACACTTTCGCTTTACAGGTAGAATAATTAAAGTAATTGAAAGAAACGTGATCAGGTTTTGAGAAATAGAAAACTTTTGATTGATGAACACAAATCCTGGATAACGAAATTAGTTCTATTCTAATGTCAAACATCCAGCCAATTCAGCTTAACGCTCTTTTTCATACAGGATATCAGCGCTACCCTCATCGCCGCTTATGCCTTCCAGTGCCCAGTTCTGGTTGAGATGGTAACGAAGGATAAGGCGGTTGGTTTGCTCCCAAATATCAACCCGGTATTTTATGAACATGCGCTGTGTGAGCTGTTTACTTAGTCCGACACCACCACTGGCCAGATCAGTCTCTACATTGACACCCGTCATTCCCATTTTATCAAACATTCGCTGCATGAATGATTCTTCTTCTTCGCGACCAAGAGCGGTCTTTATTGAGCTAGCCAGCAATGCTGTCGAGGCAGCACTGCCACTACCTGCGCCACGTCCGTATAGCAGCCAGGAGAGAATCTCGGACTGATCCATTGATGGGTTCGAAACCAGTGTAACGACAGGTGTTTGCAGGGTCCCAGTCACATCGAAGCCTACCTCACGCTGCTCGACGCGCCTGCGGCTTTCGATTTGTATCGCCGGATCATCGATTGCACCACCTATGAACTCAAGTCTGCCGCTGCGAATTGGTACCGTGGCGCCAAAGGCCCGGTAAGTGCCCTCGTGTACCGTCAAGGCTCCCGTACCGGAGGCAAGTTTTCCCGTTTCGCTACGCACCCGCACGTTACCACCGAGCAATCCGTTAAAGCCTGCCACACGCAGACGGTTTTCACCGGTCAGGCGCAGACCAATATCTGTCACTACACGCCAGGGCGGCGACGTTGCCCTCTCTTCTCCGACAATACGTATATCGCTTGATGGCCTTATCGTCGAAGATAAATCTCGAATCACTATCTCACTGCCTTCGATCACTATATCGCCACTCAACTTAATCATGCCGGGCTCAATGAACAACACCAGGTCAGGACTGGTCTGTATGCTGGAGCCAAAAACATTATCTAGACTTATGGATTCAGCCGTTAGTTTGAGTTTTGTATTCCACTCGTCAACGGACTGCAGCTGAGCCCCCCCTTCAAGCAACAGGGGACGACTATCAATCTGGCTACTTCCCTTTACGCTCAGTTCATTACCGTTAAGACTGATATCCAGGTGTGTATTGTCGAAGCTAATCTCCGGTTCAGTCAGATCCAGCCTTGGCACATCGAGGGATGCCTTACCTTTCAGCAGTGGTGATGCAGAAGTGCCCTTAACAGCAATCTCTGCCGAGAATCGCCCTGCGGGCAAGCTAACATCGTCAAGAAAGATAGCGAAAGCTTGCAGACCTGGAAAATCTGCTGACAGCTGCCCGTCAAGATCAAGGTCTGTTAGAGAAAGCCGATCGAGTTGCGCCGGCAGCTTCAGCTTCATATCTAGACGGCCATCACCGGCGTCCTGTAGTTGACCTGATACAAGAAGCAGATCTTTTTCACTGCGAGCCGTAATACGCATATCTCGAATAGCAAGCTCCTCTTTTTCCCCATCAACAAATGTGCGTGTGAGCTGTCCATTGTCGAGAGCAACTTCAGCGTCAAGCCTTTCTATCTTTAATTGATTGTCGAGTGAAGCATCAATTCTTACCTTTAAGCTTCCATCGAGAGCAAAATCATCCTGCAGAATGATCACCGGAATATCTGCAAGCTGAATCCCATCTGCTTGAGCTGTAAAATTGGCATGCCAGTCATCGAGACTGGTATAACGACCGCGACCATCCAAACGCACTGGCCTTCCTGCCAGCTCACTTAGTCCTTGCAGCTGGATATCAGAGCCATCCAGTTGTAGTTTCACACTGCTCTTCCTGAATACCGTTGCTGGTTCGCCAAGTTCGATGAGCGGCACTTGCAGAACGGCTTCACCGCTGAAGCGTGGTGCCTGCCGACTACCATCAAAACGAATATCGGCTGTCAGTTTTCCGGATGGCAGAATGGCCTGTTGCAGAAAAACATTGAAGCTTTCCAGCTGTGGCAAATCAGCATCAACCTGGCCAGTAATATTAGTATCCGGCTTCTGCAGCAGCTGCAGATCGGCAGGCAGCTCTACTTTTGCATGCAGCAGACCTTCATGAGCGTCGTTCAATTTCAGGTCTAGCTTTAGCTTGCCATTCTCATCTGTTCCATTCAGCGTCACGGTTCGTAGCTTCATGCTGCTAAGCTCGCCCGTTGCCGTACGATGTGTCAGCGCACCATCAGTCAACTCAATCGCAGTCGAAAACTTCTCCACACGGCTGCTGTCAACGGTTGCATTTAGCTGGCCATCAAGTCGGCCAGCCAACTGGTAATCACTTAACTGTGCCATAAACGGCACAGTCGCAAGCTGCAGCGACCTGATATTCAGCTGTGTGTCGAAATAGTTGTGCTGCCATGAAATGTCGCTGCAGATACTGGCATCTTTGCGCTGCAGACAGGCCAGGGAGAGTTTTCCGGCACCTTGCCTGAGCATCAGCGCAGCACCCTGCTTAGCTGACCACTGTCCCGAATCAGGGTGGTTCAGTACCAGCTCTTCGATAGTCGCCGTTAGTGTTTCATTGGCGATGGAGCCTTTCAATCGCAGTTGTATGTTACCCTGCCCCGCCTCGGTAAGCTTGAGCTTAAGACTGGCGTCCTGCGGAGTTCCCTGCAATTGTAAATTGCCATCGATCTCGTAACCGGCGATATGCGCCTTCTCAACAATGGTGGTTAACTGTAAAGGAACATCGGGTGGCAAAGTAGAATCAACCTGCGCTTGCACTTCAATCCGCCTGATGCTCTGCACACCGGCAACAAGATGACTACCATCCATAGACAGTTTGACGGTAGGCCTGGTACGCGAACCCAGCAGTTCACCGTCTCCCTTAATCTGGCCGGACAGGCCAGGCCACAACTCAGCAAGATCTGGAATATTGAGCTTGAATGTTGCTGTGTCCGCGCGTACCGTGTCTGGAGTAATGTTCAGCTGCGCCTGCCCTGAACTGATTGCCAGCTTCGGATAACTGTCATCTGTCAATGGCACGCTGGCGTCAAATTCCCAGGGCCGCTCAACACCTTCGAAAATCACACTGCCCGAGGCATCAACACTGGCTGTCTGACTGTTTCCTTTACTGTGTCCCTGTAGCAGAAGATCTACATCAGGCATCTCTGCAGACACGCTGTGCTGTAGATTTAATTGTGCCATCGAAAACTCCGCCTGCCAGGTTGGGGTCGTCAGCAACTGCTCTATCTCAGCACTGATCAAACTGCGTGTGGGACTGTCCAGGGCTGCTGTTAATTTCATTTTTTCAGCGTCGCCATTCAACGTCGCTGATCCACGAACTGGCAGCAATATTGCAGGTGTCTGCCAGTCCCATTGCAGTTGTAAGTCGGCGATTGAAAAATGCTGTAAATTAACTGCACCGGTTATGCTCGCCGCCAGACCAGGCATCACAAGTTGAGTATCTAGCAGCGTGAGTTGCCCTGATTGCAATTCAGCCTGAGCACTGATGCTGTCAATTGTGTAGCTATCAGTATCAGTTTTCACCTGCAGTGATGAGATTTTCAATGCATCAAGTGCAATATCCGGCAGCCATCCTGGTTCACTTTTCGACGGACTATCATCCGTTTTACTGGCAACCAGGCTTAACTGGCCATCAGCAATAATCAGTTGCTTGATGATAATCTCACCTTTTAGCAATCCGCTGGGGTTCCATACCAGCTCAGTGTAGTTCAGTTCGATAGCCAGGCCTGGCGTTTCCAGCTTTGCCTGATGCAGTACGAGACGCCCCAACAATCGACCTTCGACACTTTTGGCGGCAATAGTTACCTGTTCACCTGATAAGTGGTTCGCCATGGTCAATGCTGTTTTGAGTCCCGCCGTGGTTGCTAATAGAAAGGCCAGGCCGGCAATGAGAAGACCTGCCATAATGAACATCATGCGCCAGAACATTTTCACAAATCCGGTCTCAACGTTATATGTACTCGCCACGGCCGATCCGGTTTGCTGAGGGCATTCGCGACATCAAAACGGAATACCCCGAAAGGCAGATTAAGGTGTAAACCAACTCCAGCACCATGCGCCAGATCAATGTCCTCTCCGGCAAAAAAGGCATTACCGGTATCCCAGAATATTGCAGCAGCGATCTCGCGCCAGAAATAATGTTCATATTCAACTGAACCGAAGATCAGTGAATCACCACCAACCAGGCTGCCATTTTCGTTGTAAGGAGCCAGCGACTGGTAGGAATAACCTCTAACCGAATTGTCACCACCGGCATAAAAACGCAGTTGCTTTGGCAATACTGAAAAGTCATCAACTACGGTTCTGCCAAGCTGACCACGCAATATCAATCGATCACGCTTAAATGCCGGCAGGATCACTGTAGTGTTGAGACGAGCCTGAAGAAAAGATTCGGTAGAGATCACCCCCTCATAAGCACCGACCATCCTTATTCCCAGCTGCCATCCCTTCCTCGGGAACAAAATATTGTCGGCACGAGAACTCGACCAGCTTGCGGATGGGGCGAAAAACTTACCTGAACTTGTCTCACCATCGAGTTCGTTATCCGCTGTAAATAACCAGATACCGTATTGAAAGTCATGCGCGCCACGCTTCCAGACCCGTGTGGCATCGATACCATTGACCCGGCTTTTCAGATCTTCATCTCTACGGTCGCTGAAGCGGTAAGACAATACCAGGTTGTCGTTATAGGGTTGTGTCAGTGGTATATTATAATATAAGCCCACACTCCGCCTGAGCTCGGCGTAATCGAGTAAGGCAGAAAAATGGTGCCCACGTGCGTTGGTGAAACGGCGCTCCATACCAAGTTTGCCACGCAAACCGAGGTCGGTCGAGTAACCGATACCAGCAAAATAGCGGTCGCGTTTGCGTCGTTCCAGCTCGATTGAAACCGGGATTTCGTCGCCGTCACGTTCGTCGAGAAGTGGTGACAGACGAATGCTGCTGAAATAGTTGCTGGAAGAAAAGCGCCGATGCAGCACCTGCAGGTCATCATTATTAAAAGGCTGGCCGGGCTCAATGTTAAAGTAACGCTGCAGGAAATCTGTATCAAAATAATCCTGATCGAGGCGAATCTCACCGTAACGAAAGCGTGACCCTGACTCAAATACGATGTGGATATGAGCCTTCAGAGTGGATAGATCTATGCCGATTTCACGAGTGCTAATTCGGCTGTCGAAAAACCCGTACTTGCGTGCAGCCCGCTGCAATTCAGTTAACGCATCTTCGTAGCGCGTATCGACCAGAACATCCCCCGGATGCAGCGGGAAACTCTTTTTCCAGTTCTGGAATTCTCTGAAATCCGCTCCTTCGCCGATGATGTCGAGTTGCAAGGTCCCAATCCTGACTGGCTCGCCTTTAACAACCTCGAAACGGAAGCTATGCTTCTCGCCCTGCTCTAGTACATGTGGCGTTATTTCAGCTGCATAGTAGCCGTTGACCTTTAACGCATTATTGATTTGCGTTACAGCCTGGCGCACCCTGCGATCCAGTGCCCGCGGTGATGTAGCTGCTGCCAGTTCACGAGTGACTGTTATGTTTGCGGTGGCCTGCTGCAGCAGTTCACCCTCAATACCTGTAATCTCAATTTTCGCAACTTCCTGGCTATAAACGATAGCGGGTGTCAGCCAGATGAAACAAGCCAATAGCAGAAGCACAAAATTTCGACTCATCTGAAACAATCCATTTTGTTGCCGATATCGTCGTGATGGCTGCAGTTTAGGGCCGTATTATCCGGTAAATGAACCGCATAGCTTGCGATTGAGAGATGATTTTTGGAAAGATAATAACATGACACCGCTAACAGAATTCTATTGATTTTTATATGCTGCACCATTGCTAAGTGTTATTTATCTTTGTTGTTGGGCTCTAAAATCAATCTGTTTTAATCATAGCCTGATGATTCAGGAAATGCAGTAGTAGTCCGTTGCTGAATTGAAATTATTATTAGAGGACACTGACTAAGTGAGTACAGAAAAAACCGGCAATAGTCTGCAATTTGCAGGAGTCAGGAGAAGCCCTGTCTGTTTTCAGCAGCAGCTTTATTTTGTAAGGCGCGCCGATCGGAATTTAAACACCCAATCGCCCGCTTTGTTACTTCAATAAATTTTAGTTTTTTTGTTAAATTTATTTCTCGTCCTTCCCTTTGCCTGCTTAGCACCCTGCGTAACCGTGCGTGGCTGCAATCGACAAAAAAATCGAGAAAGATTCTTAATTGTATACTTGTTATGATGGTAATTGCTTAGATATCAAATTATTCAAATTCGACTGTTATATATTCTATTCGCAGTAAAACTGCAGTATTTTTCGAACTCATTAACCTTTTCCAGGTTTTGAGAACATCTCTATAATACAATTGAAATATCGAAAATAATTCAATCCACCGGAATTCTATAGATGACACAAATACGCGAAATTGAGCTTGATGTACTGAAACCACATTTACCGAATGTACTTGAGTTTTCTGATGCGATTGCAAGTCTTGGCGCTGACTACGAAGTTTTTCTGGATGTCGTTCAGATGGATGAAAAAACTGAAACACTAACAGTACTCATAAAAGGACATTCGCTTGATTATCGTCGCATTGAGGAAACTATCAAAAATCTCGGGGGGTCAATTCATAGTATTGATAAATGTCACGTGGTCGGCGAAGCAATAAAAAATTAATAACGATTAGGATTTACTAGTGTTAGACAGGTTAACTCTGGCATTACGCATTAGCCGATCCAAGGTAATTCTACGGCGATATTTCATAACAAACGGTTTTGACGGCGTACTAACAATGCTTGGGCTACTTGTTGGATTTCGCGTGAGCGGCAGTGTCGCTATTGATATTCTACTTGTCTCCGGTCTTGGTACTGCGATTGCTCTAGCAGTAAGCGGTGTTTCCAGTGCCTATATCAGTGAATCAGCTGAACGCAAACATGAACTTGATAAGCTACGTGATGCAATGATGGACAGGCTCGAGGGAAGTGCCCATGAAGAAGCGGCGACAATTGTTCCAGTTATGGTAGCACTCGTGAATGGTCTTTCACCATTTATATTTGCCATGCTAATTCTAGCGCCCTTATGGCTCGCCTCATCAAACAGCATGGTTATTGCGGCACCTGTAGATTTATCGATTGGTATCGCTATGGTCATGGCCTTCCTGCTGGGCATCTACATCGGCCGTCTGAGTGGTACATTCTGGCTATGGGCGGGTCTTCGTTCCTCATTGCTCGCTATCGCCATCATATTTCTGATACTTCTGTTTAATTGAATATAGACAAAACCCATCAGATGCGACTGACAAGTGCAGCTGTTACCTTGAGATAGCTGTTTAAGTTCAGTAGCTTACATGCTGGCCTCAGAGCCAGGCTTCGGTTGAAACCTGATTCAAGCCTGGAACACATATCTATGGCGATGGCGAATGAAAAAGCGATTGAGTGGCTTGCGGCTGTGCCATATACAAAGGTTGGAAGCTAATGCTAACGGTCGAGCCAACCGTTACATGCTGCAATAAAATCAACTGAACATCTGAAGTGGATTTACAGCAAATTCACGATTCAGACTGATTTATTCTTTTTTCTTTCTCAGATAGCCGGTACGGATCGCAATTAGCAGAACAATCCCTGCTAACAACACTAACAGCATAACAATTTTCACTTTTGTTTCTCCGGTTTTATACAGACAGTCGCTTGTCCTGCGTCTGTAGATGTGTGCTTAATATATTTTATGAGTACTAGGACCAAAACGCCTTTTTTAAGCCGCTTCAGTTCTCTGGGCTGCCTGAAATAAATTAAAGAAGTTCGTTGTAGTAGCCAACGCGATTTCTTCCTTGCTGATGCCTTTTACTTCTGCAAGAACATCGGCCACATAGCGGGTAAAAGCAGGTTCATTGGTTTTTCCACGCATAGGGACAGGCGCAAGGTAGGGCGAGTCAGTTTCAACGAGGACGAGATCCAGCGGGACCTTTTTCGCCACATCACGCATGTCCTGTGCATTTTTAAAGGTCAGTATGCCGGAGAAAGAGATGTAGAAGCCGATATCCAGCGCCCGTTTTGCTGTTGCCCAGTCTTCTGCAAAACAGTGCATCACCCCACCGCACTCACTGGCCTGCTCTGATTCCAGCATATCCATGGTGTCCATGGCAGCTTCACGGGTATGGATAATCAGTGGCTTATTAGACTCTATGCCGGCATGGATATGGCGCGCGAAACGGTCTTTTTGCCATGTCATGTCACCCGAGCTGCGAAAGTAATCCAGTCCGGTCTCACCGATAGCTACCACATCCAGATCTTGCGCATGCTTTACCAGTTCTTCCACGCTGGGTTCCCTGCCCTCGTCATGATTAGGGTGAACACCGACAGAAGCAAAAATGAAATCGTGCTGTTTTGCCAGCGCAAGCACCTGCGGAAAGTCTTCCATGTTTACTGACACGCAAAGCATGTGCTCGACACCCATTTCGCGGGCGCGCTGAATAACACCATCAGTGTCTTCAGATAGTGGATCAAAATTTATGTGGCAATGTGAATCAACGAGCATGAAATTAAACCTTTGGGTATTCTGAAATTCAGTCTGACAAGTTGATTTTTCTATTAGCCCAAGGAACTAGATGATCATGAAGTGAAATTATTCGAATACTGCGCTTCGTTCGCAATGCAGTGAAGTAAAATATGACAATCTGTCAGAGTGTATGAGTAGGCCGGGATGATTTTAGCGCGCCACCAAGTAATGTTTCTATTTTATTTCTGGCAGGTCCGGAGTCTTTCTGGTTGAACTGTATCCCGACACCGGCATGTTTCTGCCCTTGCGCACCCTGTGGTGTGATCCAGACCACGCGTCCGGCAACAGGGATTTTATCAGTACTGCTAAACAGGTTGAGTAGCATAAACACTTCTTCGCCTAGTTTGTAATGTCTTGTCGTGGGGATAAACAGACCACCATTTTTAATAAAAGGCATATATGCAGAATACAGGGCATTTTTATCCTTTATCGTCAGGGATAATACCCCTGGTCGCTTTAATATATTGTCTTCGTTAGACATGAGTTTTCCCTCATCTACTCTCTGATCCATTTTCCTGTCCGCTTATATATCTGCTATCCGCTAAATAGATTTTGCCAGCTGATCAAGTTATCCTCGAGAGCAAGCGTATCATCAAGTGGCCCACCTGCCAGTTGCTTAGTATTAGAAACTATATCAAGAAAAGCATACAACTGCTTGAAGTTTAGCCTTTTTCCACAATCAAGCAATACCCTATCACAATTATTTTTTGCAGATAAAGGATTTCCTGAAGCAAATTTTATTCTTATAATTCTGCTTATCAGCACCTGAACTGCAGCAAGTATATCAGCCAGTTCCGACTTCTTTATCAACTCAGATGCTGCTGAAACAGGGTCAATTTGCCTGTTTGCCAGCTGCAGCATGACATCTGTCACCTGCGAATTATCAGCACTTGCCTCGCCGCCCGCGAGAGCAAGTGCCCGAAATGGTATACCCGCCGCGGAATCCAGCAGATCAGCGGTGTTGGGAACTCCAGGCAATTGACTATTTAGCCAATCCAGTGCCTGCTGCTTTTCAGGCAGACGAAAATCAATGCGATTACAGCGGCTGCGCAATGTCGGCAATAACCTGCCTGGATCATGGCTGATTAGCAGGAAGAAACTGTCTGAGGGAGGCTCTTCGAGAGATTTAAGCAGGCTGTTCGCTGCATTGATATTCAGGTCTTCTGCAGCATTGAGGATGATAATTCGGCAGTTCGAAAGATGTGGGCGTGTATTAATATCCGGCACGACATCTCTAACCTGGTCAATCGCAATGACGGCTGACGGTTTCTTGCGCTTATTTCGCTTGCTCTCATCTTCAAGGTAACGCGGTGCGTATGTGGCGAACAAATCCGCAAAATCTACGGTACGTTTTTCACTTTGCAATACATGCAGATCAGGGTGGCTGCCGCTTTCAAACAACCGGCATGACTGGCATTGCCCACAGGCTTTCTGATCATTCTCCTGGCATAGCAGCGTTTTTGCCAGATGTTCGGCAAATACTGTTTTACCCAGACCCGAATGCCCTGCGAGAAGATAAGCATGGGCCTGTCGACCCTGTGAGATGAAAAAGGCATCAAATGCAGCCTGCGTCCAGGGCAATAAATCTCTTTCAGTCACTCGACTCATGCTGCTAGTACATCAGTGAAGACATGATCAATCTGCAGC
>Ga0316196_10001312_pt1 | contig 10837 bp, 12 predicted proteins | sample Eddsed2cm_MG_FD_204938 | JGI IMG/M metagenome (GOLD analysis project Ga0316196, IMG submission 204938) | Coastal sediment microbial communities from Maine, United States - Eddy sediment 2 cm | ecosystem: Environmental > Aquatic > Marine > Coastal > Sediment | place: USA: Maine | collected... | reverse complement strand
TAATCAAAACAGAATCATAAACTTGCTATTCATTCCATATTAGAATTCTGCTCCGCTCGCGTTCCGACTTGTCGGTGCTACGAGCCGAAAGTCGGGCTGGAATCTGAGCAGGAATTATTTATCTTAACCTAACTTCCATAATACAAGGAGGTCCGGATGAAACCTCTTATCATAACGGTCGGTCTTCTTTTGACAGTATTGGCAGGATTAAGTCTCAGCGCCCAAAGGATCTATACCTGGACCGACAAAAACGGGGTTGTAAATTTATCCGACCAGCCGCCCCCCGAGCCAGACAGGGTAGAAAATATTGAGGTGATTGAATATGATAAAAAGACCCCTCAGGAAATAGAGGCGATTCAAAAACAAAAGGAAGAACTGCGCCGTAAATTTGATAAAGAAAGACAACTAGAAAAAACGCGGCAGGCTGAGATACAAGCCGGAAAGGCTGAAGAACGGGCTCGAGAAGCTGTGCAACAAGCAAATGAAGAATTCGAGTACAACAACGAATATATTCGTCGTCTCTCCTCCACCCGAGATAAAAGAAAGCAGTTTAGAAAACGGATTGACCGTATCAAAGCAGAAACCGAAGCTACCCGGGCTGAGGCCCAGGCAGCCGTTGAGCAAGCTGCAAAAGCAGCCCAAGAGGCACACACCACCGCCGAAGAAGCCCAGACAGGTCAGTAGAAATGAGTGCAAAGGGTCTGCTTTGGGCTTTCAGCTTCTCTTTACTTCATTCCACGTACCATATTCAACCTTGCGATATCCTAATGCCTTCTGCCCCAGGCGCCATGCGCTATGCTATTTTGCTTCCATCAACTCTTGGACCATATCCAAAACGGGCTGTTTTAACGTTCGCCATTTGGGTTCGATGGCTTTGTCCTGATGCCAGTTGAATTCGACAAGATCATATTTTTCCGAAATCGTATGTTCTCGCTGTTGACCGTAGACGGTCTGTGGATAATACTCGATAAACAGCATCTGTTGGGGTTTTATCTTGAATTGCCTGGCAATACTGGTAGCGATATGGCCGCTGCAGCTTCTAACCGACATCGGGCTTCCGTCGACATCCGAGACAATAACGATCATCGGCTTTAAATGTGTCAGTCCCTTCTTACTGCCCTTTTTGAGATCAAAAATACGCAACCGGCATTTCCCACTAGCCAAGCGCAACTTTCCCCCCCAGCCTTCCCATGAGTAAATGTCATCATAAATCAGCATTAAGAAAACCTCGGATTTTTTCCATCGACGGTTGTCAATGGCCGGTGGTTATCTGCGAATCGTTTTACCTGCACGCCAGATTCAGCTTGCCTTACCAATTCATATGTCATATATTCTAAGTTTAAAAAAATAAAGGGAAAACTTAACCTTATGCCAATATCAGACAACTCTAAAATGGTGCACCATCTCGAATATGATGACAAACAGGTCATTTTGGTGGGCACCGCCCATGTTTCCAGAGAAAGTGCAGAACAAGTTACCAGGGTGATTCAGGAAGAAAGCCCCGATACGGTTTGTGTTGAACTGTGCCAGTCCAGGTATCAGTCGATCCGCCAAAAGGAGCGCTGGCAGGAGACGGACATCGTCAAAATTATTAAAGAAAAGAAATCGTTTCTTTTGCTCTCAAATCTCTTACTGGCCTCGTTTCAGAAACGGATCGCTAAAAAACTGAACATTAAGCCCGGTCAAGAGATGATCGCCGCCATCGAAACGGCGGATGAAGTCGGTGCCGCGATTCATCTGGCCGATCGGGATATCCGCACCACCCTGTCACGCACCTGGCGGGAAATGGGGTTGTGGAACAAAATCAAGCTCTTGTTTCAATTGATCCTTTCGCTGGGAGATGTTGATGAAATCAAGGAAGAAGATATTGAAAAAATGAAGCAGGAGGATGTTCTCGAAACCTTGCTGACCGAAGTGGGTAAATCGTTGCCAGTCTTAAAAGATATTCTGATCAATGAACGAGACCAGTACCTTGCCGCTAAAATCCGAACCGCCCCCGGCCAAAAAATAGTGGCGGTCGTCGGCGCCGGGCATGTTCCAGGCATCAAGAAAAACTGGAACACTGATGTTGATATCCCGTCCCTCGAACGGCTGCCGTCCAAAAAAAAAATTACCGGAATCCTAAAATGGCTCATCCCTGCCGTCATCATGGCGATGTTTATCGCCGGTTTTTTTTACGGGGGCAAACAGGCCGGAAAAGATATGATTGTCTGGTGGATTACCGCCAATGCTATCTTAGCCGGACTTGGAGCTATTATTGCCCTGGCTCATCCGGTCACAATTATCGCCTCGATGCTGGCGGCACCTTTAACCTCATTAAACCCAATGATTGCCGCCGGCTGGGTTTCAGGACTTGTCGAGGCATTTTCACGTAAACCGAAAGTAAAGGATCTAGAAAGTCTTCCCGATGACATCCTTTCGGTGCGGGGATTTTGGAAAAATAAGGTGACACGAATTCTGTTAGTGGTTGTATTCACCAACTTGGGCAGTTCTGTCGGCACATTTGTTGCCTTTCCGGTGATCGTGAAAATGTTGATAGGAGTATCTCCCTAAATTTAATTGAATATTTTCGATTGAATATTTAATTTTCAATCTTAAATATTCAATTCTCCGGCGGATCCAAGTTAATTCTGAGTCTCCAGATGGATACGGATATCCAAAGTCAGCATGCTTTTAAAACGCCACGGTGGCGACAGGTTATAATTCCACTGGCCGTGGCAATTCTATCCATTACATTGGGTTGCGGCAGTGGGTCGAAGATTTCGCAGGATACTTCTCAGAAGCCTTTAACAAAGCCGCTTCCCTCGATGGGTCACACCATTCAGGTCGGCGCTTTCGCAAAACAAGACAATGCCGTGCGGTTTACCGAAAAGCTACAAGCCCAAGGATTAAACGCCTACCATTTTCGCAGCCAGTCCGGGCTCTACCAGGTCCGTATTGGCAACTACCGAACAATCGATACTGCCCGCCGAAAGGCCGAAAACCTGAAAACTGCAGGAATTATCGATGAATACTACCTTATCGGACCGGACCATTACGCCACGGTCGCCCCTGGGTCCAAAGATAAGGCGCATCGTAGAAAAGAAATAGTAAGAACCGCAAACCGGTTCATTGGGGTCCGCTATCGCTGGGGAGGACAATCGTCTAAAACAGGTTTTGATTGCAGCGGGCTGACCATGGTCGTTTACCGATTAAACGGATTGGAACTTCCGCGATCGTCACGACTACAATGGAAAAGCGGCAGACCGGTTTACCCGGGTAAATTGTCAACCGGCGATCTGGTGTTCTTTGCTACCAACGGCGACGGGAGAGTTTCCCATGTGGGCATCTATATAGGGAATAATAACTTCCTGCATGCACCCGGCAGCGGCCGCAAAATCCGCATCTCTTCCATGTCAAACAAATACTATAAATCCCGTTACCTGGGAGCCAGATCGTATCTTTAGTCGGATAGAAGATAAGAAGTTAAGAAGTTGAGAAGTTGTCTGATCTCTTACATTCTGGCCTTTTCATCTTCTTATCTTCTCACTTTCTATTGCTCTATCACCACGATCCTTCGAACCACCTTCTTACCCTTGCCCAGATCAAAATCCCTGCGGACCAGTTTAAGGCGACCGGCAGCAAACAGCTGGATACATTCCGGATAAAGCTCCCATTCCAGTTTTAGCCCCTTTTCTCGGATCGAATCGAGGGTATCTTCGGAGCGGATCTCAAATGCCCGCTGACCAATGATCGGTCCTGTATCTTCGCCATAATCAATGAAATGCACGGTGCAACCGCCGACCTTGCATCCATAGCGAAAGGTATCTCCATATCCGTCAAGCCCTGCAAAAGCCGGCAGCAGTGCCGGATGAATATTCATAATTCGCGGCTGGTTGGCTACAGTATTAACCCGGTCAATAAAATAAGGAGTTAAATTTCGCATAAAGCCGGCTAACACAAGAAGGTCATAAGGATAGGGCTGCATCGCATCCAGCAGTCCGGCTTCAGCAATCGCACGGGTCATTAGGAAAAACCGGCCCTTGGCCGGATCATCCTGATCCGAAAAAAAGGTTTGTTTCGCAAATATTTCCCTGAAATCAAAATCATCCGGCAGAACCGCCTTTGCAGGTTCTTCTCTGAACTCCCGGATGATTGATTTATAGTCGACAACAAATGCCGGAATGTTTCTTTTTCGGGCCCTTTGCAGGCCGCGGGCTTCAAAATCATCCGACCCGACAAAAACCATGCGCCCTTCAATTTTTCCATCATCACAGGCGTCGATGATCGCCTGCAGGTTCGTTCCACCACCTGAAATGAGCGCCCCAATGCGAATCTTTCCAGCCATTTTGCCTATCTCCCAGCCCGGTTAAACCGGGGACACAGATTTGAATTTCTATGAAAGTACAATTTAAGAGCGGGAATAGATCTTACAGTGAAAATTTTGCCAGAATCCAAATGCCAAATCAATACTAATTTATACCAAAGCTTGACCTAAAACCAACAAGCAGATGATAAACATGATGTTGATTCAAAGCAGGAGCAAATTTCAATTATATTTGGGTAGCTCGCCGAGGTTGACAAGATACCTCCTCATAACTATAATGAATCAATCTTGAATTCAAAGGAAAGGATTGAATGTTATGGCAGAAGGTATCATGGAGATAGATGACGGCAATTTTGAAACTGAAGTATTACAATCCGATAAACCGGTCTTGGTTGATTTCTGGGCGCCCTGGTGCGGTCCTTGCAAAGCCATTGGGCCGGTGGTTGAAGACCTCGCAAATTCATTTGGTGATAAAATAAAATTTACAAAGTGTAATGTTGACAACAGCCCTGTCACGCCCGGAAAATTCGGAATAAAAGCTATCCCCACCCTCATTTTCTTCAAAGGCGGTGACGTCGTTGAACAAATCACGGGCATGGTCGCCAAATCAAAATTGGAAGAAGCTGTCAATAAATTATTGTAGCTATGTCAGATCATGTAGAAATATGAAACGCCTCATTGTTGTTGGAATTATCATACTGTTTTTGGCCTCCGGATGCTCTGCGCTGAAAAAGTCGTGGGATTCCATCACCGGCAAAGAGGAAACCGGATCTGCCCAGCAACTGGCTTGGGATGGAATGGATGCTTTCGAAGACGGTGACTACAATGATGCCATCGAAAATTTTCAGCAATTAAAAGACCTGTATCCTTTTTCCAAGTACGCGATTCTGGCTGAACTAAAAATTGCCGATGCTCACTATCATCTGGAGCAATACGAAGAGGCCATATTTGCCTATGAGGAATTTGAAAAGCTTCATCCACGAAACGAAGCGATTCCCTATGTAATCTATCAAATCGGGCTTTGCTATTACGATCAGATCGACACCATAGATCGTGATCAAACGCCGGCCCGCAAGGCTCTTGAAACCTTTCAGCGTTTAAACAAACAATTTTCCAAGGATCAATATGCACGTAGCGCTGCTGAGCATATTCCAAAATGTTTGAAAAGCTTGGCCGGAAATGATTACTATGTCGGTATTTTTTACTATAAGTCCAAACATTACAAAGCCGCTTTGAACCGCTTCATGTCGGTACTTTCCAATTATCCCGATGTGGGATACCATCAGGAAGCCCTGGAGTATATCGCCATATGTGAAGCCTCATTATCCGAGGGTCAGGAGTAAAAAAACGCTTTACACCTCTTCAACTTTAGTGTAGATTATTTTGTTTTGGAAATGCTGGATCCCTTACTCAACGATCCAGCCTATTTATAATTCTAAGATTTATGGTGAGGGAGAAAAATCATGTCCAGGGTATGTGAAATATGCGGCAAAAAACCCATGGTGGGTCACAATGTGAGCCATGCTCACAATTTAACCAAACGCAGGTTTAATCCGAATTTACAGCGGGTTCGAACGATTTCAAAGGGACAAGTCAAAAAAATCGTTGCCTGTACCAGCTGCATCAAGTCCGGATATGTGGTAAAGGCGGCTTAGTGCTTCGATTCGCAATAACAGTGACACGGAATTTTTAACCAATCCAACATAATTGCTTACTCAGCACTAAGTCCTGAGTGAGTAAATGCGTCATCGCATTTACGAATCGATGGACTTAGCCAATCCTTTTTACATCCTGTACGAGTTTAACCTTCCTAACGGCCGATAAAATCTTCTCCAAGTGGCTGGTATCCTCCACCCCGATTGTAAAAAAGCTGTCGACTATATGGCTGTCACGGGTATCGGAGGTGGCATGGAGGATATTGGCCCCGTATTTGCTGATATTGCCGACAAGATCCGCCAACAGACCTTGTCGATCATGTGAGATAATCCGAATCTTCACCGGATACATCTCGCTGGCCTCCTGATTCCAATCAACTTCGATTTGGCGTTCGGGACTCATTTCCAGCGCATTGACGCAATTGATACGATGTACCGTCACCCCGTAACCACGGGTTATATAGCCGACAATGCTATCGCCTGGAACCGGTTGGCAGCATTTCCCGAACTTTATCAGAATATCATCAACTCCCTTGACGAGCACGCCGGTTTTGAGCTTCTTTTTGCGGTTTACCCGCCCTATGAGTTTGTTGAATATCGATTCCGGAACATCTTCCGCCTGCGGTTTGGGAGCAAATTTGCGTACTACCTGCAGAGGCGTGATTTTGCCGTATCCCACATTGGCAATCAAATCATCATTGGTTTTAAAACCAAAATGAGCCGCGACGTCAGCCAACTCCTCGTTCTTGGCCAGGCTATTAAAATTAAGCTTTTCCTTGCGAAAAGCCTTGTCAAGCATCTCCCGGCCCAAAGTAATACTGCGATCTTTTTCCTGAGTCTTTATCCATTGACGGATCTTCGACCGCGCTTTGACGGTTTTGACAAATTTCAACCAATCTTTGCTGGGGGGATGATTTTTCGAGGTTATAATCTCGACAATATCTCCTGTCTTCAATTGATAGGTCAGCGGTACCAACTGCCCATTCACTTTAGCGCCGGTACATTGATTGCCGACTTCCGTATGAATCATATAGGCAAAATCAACCGTGGTAGCGCCGTTTGCCAGGGTTTTGATCTCACCGCGAGGCGTGAATACATACACTTCATCCTGAAACAGATCAATGCGCACATTTTCCAGAAACTCGCCGGGGTCCCGAAAATTTTCCTGATTTTCGACGATGTCTTGGATCCAGGCAAATTTTTCACTGATATTTTCATCAATGCGTTTGCCTTCTTTATAACTCCAGTGCGCAGCAATGCCGGACTTGGCCACCCGATCCATCTCCCGGGTTCGAATCTGGATTTCGATACGCTCACCAAATGGTCCGACAACGGTGGTATGCAAAGACTGGTACATATTGGCTTTGGGACGTGCGATATAGTCTTTGAACTTGTGATCAATCGGTTTCCACATGGAATGGATCAGTCCCAGGGACTCATAACATTGGGTGATAGAATCGAGGACAATACGGAAGGCGATAATATCATAGATTTCTTCGAAAGGAAGGTTCTGGGTAACCATCTTGATGAAAATGCTGTAATAATTTTTATTTCGTCCCAATACTTCGCATTTCAGATGGGCCTCATCCATCTTTTTTTGGATATAGCCTTTGACGGTTTCCATGTATTTCGTGCGCTCCGTGCTGGACTTGGCTATCAGATCCTGAATCCGGCTATATTCCTCCGGTTGAAAATATTTAAACGAGGTCTCTTCAAGTTCATTTTTTATCCAGTAAATTCCAAGACGTGCGGCAATGGGTGCAAATATGTCAAGGGTTTCCCCGGCTATTTTTTTGCGTTTATCCGCATTGTGGAATTGGAGGGTACGCATGTTGTGAAGCCGGTCGGCCAACTTGATCAGAATGACCCGGATATCATCTGCCATGGCCAGAAACATCTTACGAAGGCTCTCGGCCTGTCGTGCCCTGGTGCTGTGAAAAGAAAGACTGCTGAGTTTGGTGACACCGGAAACGATATGCTGAATTTCGGAGCCGAACAGATCTTCGATTTCTTCCGGAACCGCCTGGGTATCCTCAATCACATCGTGTAAAAGACCGGCTGCAACGCTGATGACATCCAGTTTCATGTCACTGAGTATTCCGGCCACTTCCAATGGATGAGAAAGATAGGGTTCGCCGGAAAGGCGCACCTGGCCGGCATGTACCCTGGCGGAATAGATGTAGGCGCGATCGATGATATCCACATCCGCTTCCGGATGATACTCGTTAATTTTATCTATGATATTATTAATTCGGATCAATTCTGGTCACTCGGCATCGGCTGCCGCTATCTTTTTGTTATCCGTTGATGAAAGGTTGCCGGACGCTGCTTATCAGCATCGATTCCCAGCGGATAATATTATCATAATCATTAAGTAGCCGTTCGGCCATACGGGTTTTACAAAACTGAACCGCTCAACCTAATTAAGAGACATGCTAAATCGGATATTCTTGCCCCCTATTCGGCAACATTGCCGTCTTCACATTATTTCCCATCTGACTCTTTTCGATTCTTTTCAAATTTTTCCACTTCAGCCAGCAGAACCTCAACCAGTTTTTCCTGGGCGAACTTTTTGACGACTTTTCCCTTCCTGAAAAGGACCCCGCTTCCGTCTGCACCGGCAATACCAATGTCAGCCTCCCGCGCCTCTCCGGGTCCGTTTACCACACATCCCATTATTGCAATTTTTATCGGAGAAGCCGCAGTCAATAAGGCTTTCTCAACCTGCGCGACGATATCAAATAATTCAATATTGCAGCGTCCGCAGGTCGGACAGGAGATGATTTCCGGTCCACGCTGCCGAAGGCCCAGCGCCTTGAGAATTTCATAGCCTACCCGTACTTCTTCAACCGGATCCCGCGTCAATGATACCCGAATCGTATCGCCGATGCCTTCAGCCAGCAACGTCCCGATGCCCAGGGCAGACTTTACAATGCCGGTATAAAGGGAGCCGGCTTCGGTCACACCGACGTGCAGCGGCAAATCGGTTTTTGCAGACAACAGCCGGTAGGATTCAACCGTTCGGGGAACATCGGATGCTTTCAAAGAAACTTTTATCTGATGAAAACCAAAAGAATTCAACAGCTCGATGTGCCCCAGGGCACTTTCGACCATCGCTTCGGCGGTGACGCCGTTATATTTTTTAAGAATATTTTTTTCCAGGGAACCGGAATTGACACCGATACGAATCGATATGCCGGCATCTGCGGCACATTCCACCACGGCCCTCACTTTAGCAGCACTTCCAATATTTCCGGGATTAATCCTCAAGGCATCCGCACCGGCCAGTGTCGCCGCAATGGCCAGCCGATGGTCAAAATGGATATCGGCAATCAGCGGAATTAAAATTTCTTTTTTGATGGCTCGGATGGCTTCTGCAGCTTCATGATCCGGTACCGCCACTCTGACGATTTCACACCCGGCATTTTCCAATCGCTTGATCTGGAAGACCGTGGCGTCAACATCTGCCGTCGGTGTGGTGGTCATGGATTGTACCGAAATTGGTGCAAAATCCCCCACGGGGACACTTCCGACATTTATCCGACAAGTTTTTTTACGGTTAGAAACAAAAGCCATATTTATACGTCACTGACATCGCCAATCGAAGCATTCAGCTACCAATTGCAAACCGAATTAGAAATATGTTATACTTTTTCAAAAATTTGAGGTTATCAAACCACGTGATTTTATTCAAGTAAAATAGGCAAATCCACTATCGCTCAACCACACTAGCAAGGGGAGATATGAAATGACACGTGAGCAAGGGCCAAAATTTTCAGAAAAACACGGGGCCGATGCACAAATAGACTCCGCAATGAAGCAAAAAATTGAAAATAAAACCATGAATAATGAAATTTCATGCGCTGCAGCCTTTCAACTAACAAAAGAGCTGAAAGCGACTCCGGCAGATGTTGGCAGAGGCATCGATCTAATGGATATAAGATTGGTTAAATGCCGACTGGGTTTATTTGGATACCGGCCAGAAAAAAAAGCGGTCAAACCAAAAGCGCCTCGTAGTCGAGAACTGGAAGAGGCTATCCGCGCAGCTTTGATCGAAAATAGACTTTCATGCCATGCTGCCTGGGAAATTGCGCATATGTTCCAAATACCGAAAATGGCTGTCAGCGCAGCCTGCGAGGCCTTTGGTATTAAGATTAAGCCGTGTCAGCTGGGAGCCTTTTGACATAGTCTTCGGCATTTGGGGATTGGAGGCAGAAATGGGCTAACTTCCTTTTTTCCTTAATCAACTAATCAACGAATTAACCAATCAACCATACCAGGTTCAACCATGATAACGGTCTGAACGCTCTCAACGATCCTAACCACACAACCTATTCGAATTATATGGTCACATCGGCAATCAATAAAATTTTTGGCGGACGGCCTGCCCCTCAGCTTATTATTCTCGCATTGTGGGTGCTTGCCATATTTTACGTGATCAATCCAATCGTCAACGATCACAAATTTTACACCCTCCATAAAATTATTAAAGCCGGACAAATTACAGTGATCACCCGCAACTCGGGGCATTGCTACTATACTTACCGTGAAGAGCCCATGGGATTCGAATATGAGCTGGCAAAGGAATTTGCTGAATACTTGGGAGTCCAACTGAAAGTGCAAATCGCCGAGGATTGGGAAGAAATGATACCGGCACTGGAAAATGGGACCGGTGCCTTTATTGCGGCAGGTATGACCATTACGCCTAAAAGACAAAAACAGGCCGCTTTTTCAGATGGATACATGGATATCCAACAGCACATTATTTCCCGGCGCGACAGTGCAAAAATCAAAAAACCGGAGGATCTTTCCGGCAAGACCATTCATGTTCGAACAGCCACATCATCCCAGGAACGACTTGAGGAGCTTCAAAAAC
>Ga0316196_10001311_pt1 | contig 10844 bp, 10 predicted proteins | sample Eddsed2cm_MG_FD_204938 | JGI IMG/M metagenome (GOLD analysis project Ga0316196, IMG submission 204938) | Coastal sediment microbial communities from Maine, United States - Eddy sediment 2 cm | ecosystem: Environmental > Aquatic > Marine > Coastal > Sediment | place: USA: Maine | collected... | reverse complement strand
CCAGTTGATCGCTGCCCGGAAGCTCTTCATCGCTGAAGTTCAAGGCGGGCATGCTGCCAATGGCCCTTAAGGGGTTTACAATGATGGGGGTTCCAATGCGGCTGATATTTGCAGGAAACTCGCTTTTCACAAGCTTTACATAGTCTTTAAGCACAGCCTTGAAACGGTCTCCGTCTACCATGGGAACTTGGCCGCAACCTTTGTCGTCAATAACCACCGCCTTGAGTCCCTTGGCACCCATAACCGCACCCAGTCCACCGCGGGCCGCAGCACGAGAGGCGTGGCCGTCGATATCGGTGAGGATGACGGCAGCCGACTTAAGCTTACGCTCTCCGGCAGGGCCGATTGCGATGACGGCAGGCTTATTTCCATTTTCAGCAATGAGTTTACTGGATAGTTCGTATGTCTTCATACTCTTGTAAGCATCTGCGGCTTTAAGGGTGATGCCTTGCGCCGAAACCTTCAACACATAAAGCCCTTGATCCTTGGGTGCACCTTCCACTACCACGGCACGGATACCCAGGCGGTCCAGTTTTTGCGCAGCCGGACCGCCTCCATTTGCCTCTTTGATGCCCATGGTAAGCGGGCTTTTGCCACCCACCGATATACGGCCTGATGAAGGGACCATGGCTCCGGCAAGTGGCCCCCCTGCCATGACCAGCTTTGCATCTTCGCCTAAAGGATCTGCGGACGGGGGCATCTCTTCATTTAAAATGGCTGCGGACAATCCGCGGCCTCCAAGATATATCCACTTTTCCGGAAGTGGGGATAAGGTGGTTTCAAGTCGACTCATGTTCACGCGTAGTATATTCATGACATTGTTTCCTATATGATCAGGGTTCACATTGCTCATTCTTGGCGGCCGGGTTCATGCCCACTGCCGGTTTAAATGCCTCCACTCACTGAAATTATCTGCCCGGTTATCCATCCCGCATAATCAGAAGCAAAAAACATTACTGCATGTGCAATGTCGTCCGGGGAGCCCAAGCGTTTCAAGGCTATCCGATCCACCAGCTCCTTTTGCCCCTGTTCGCCGTAAGACTCCCACTGCTTTTGGGTGGTGGGGTTGCTGAGCACAAAACCGGGTGCAATGTTGTTAACCGTAATGCCGAAGGGGCCCAGTTCGTGAGCCAGTTGCCGGGATAGTCCAATCTGAGCCGCTTTTGCGGAGGCATATGCCTGAATCCCCGTAAGACTCACTTTGATGCCCGCACCGCTGGAAATGTTTACAATGCGGCCTGCTTTTGCCTTTTTCATGTCTGGTGCCACAGCTTGACAAAAATAGAAGGTGCCGCTGGTGTTCACCTGGAATATTGAGGACCATTGTTCCGGTGTGATCTCCTCCAAGGGGCGCCCCACCTGGCCCAGAACACCTCCGGCATTGTTAACTAGAATCTGAATCGGGCCGTCTGTGTCCCGCGCTTCGCCGCAAAAGGCCTTTACTGCATCGGGGTCTGTTATATCCACCGTGCGTACCCTCAGGCTTCCGCTATACCCCTCGGCCATACGTTTTGTTTCCTGCAAGCCTTCGGACAATATGTCGCAAGTCCACACATAGGCTCCGCGCTCGGCAAAGTTAAGCGCTATGGCCCGGCCAAAACCATGGGCACCGCCGGTAACGATGACGGTCTTTCCGGCAAATTCGATATTCACGACATCACCTCCATCAGCAGATCGAGATTATCAGTGCTCAAAGAGCGGGTGCCGTTTTCGATATCATGGATCAGCTCTATCAATCGAGCCGTAATGGGTACCGCAACTCCTGCCTTTTCGGCATGCCCAACCACTGGGCCAAGCTGATAATCTACCTCGGTTTTTCTTTTACGAACCACTATATCCCGCCATATGCCACTATGGGTTTTTTCCGAACGCCGGTTGTGAACCACCATGTCATTGAGGGAGTTCAATGCCGCGGCCCGGTCATCTCTGCCAAGGGGTACGGGATCAAATCCGTTGAAAGATTCGGGTTTTATTGAAAGGGCCTTAGCCACATCTAAAACTTCATGGGCGATGGCCAGATAGAGTTCCCGATAGGCCGGAAGATAAAACGCATCTGCTATTGAGTCGTTGGTAAGAGCAGTTACAAATAGCATTGCCCCGTAAGCTTCCTTGGCCCAAAGATAGCCCCAGATATTGTTGGTTATAATTGCGTTTTCTTCAAAATTCAAAAACCACCTGTGCAACTCCTCAACTCTGGGAGTGGTTCGGCCATCAATCTCTCCCAGCACCACCGCACCACGCCCGGCGTAATGAACTTCACCCGCTTTCATATAATCGGCCCCGAAATTCACAAAAGCGCCAACAGTCCTTCGTGCACCGATAATTGAGCTAATCACCTCTTCGTTGAGACCGTTCTGCAAAGAAACCAGGCACCCATCTTCTGACAGGTTGGGCAGCAGCTGTTTGGTGGCCTTTTCTGTATCCTGGCTTTTAGTGCATAACAATATGGTGTCGAATTTTCCCTGCACCTCGTTTGTTCCATAAGCTTCTGCCGCTACGGTGAACTCACCAAACTGACCGGTAATGAATAAGCCCTTGGAATTCATAGTCTTTACGTGGTTCATATCGCGGTCCACAAAAGTTACCAAAGCTCCAGCCCGGGCCAGATATGCGCCCACGGTTCCGCCTATGGCACCGGAACCCCACACCAGAAATTTCTTCATCAGTCCCAGCCTTTCTCCATCATGTCACGGGTTTCGGCCACGGCAGTTTTCCAAATCGAGGCCATGTCATCATCAGAGTGCTCATAGAGGCCGCCCATATTGCCATCACCCAAAAACTCCTTGAGCTTTTCGCCCACCAGGCGGGCCATATTGGTCCGGTCCGGGATAATTTTTTGATTGTCGGGATAGGTAACATCATCTATGCGGGTGAATGGGAAGTTCTCAAACCAGGAAGCATGGCTGCCGATCGGGTCCACCTTTTTGACAGCCTCCAAGAAGCGCTCACCTTTCCACCACTGGTAGAATTTGACTTGCACTCCGGGATTGTCGCTCATCCATTCGATGGACTCATAAAGGGCGGGCTCATTGCCACCATGGCCGCTGACCAGAAGAATGCGTTTGAATCCACTGTTGGCCAGCCCATCCAAAATATCCCGGACTAAGTGTATGTAGGTTTCCAAGCGTAGGGTAACCGTACCGGGATATGCGTTGAAATAGGGGCACAATCCATAGGATTGCACGGGAAAAACCGGTATCCCCAATGGTTCAGCCGCATCCACAGACACGGTTTCGCTTAAGATGCTGTCGGTGCAAAGGCTCAGATAGGCATGCTGCTCGGTGCTGCCCAGGGGAACCACCGCACGATCGTCCCGCTTCAGGTATTCCTCCACCTGCATCCAATTCATTTCACAGATTTTCATTTGTTTCCACCCAAGATTAGGCGAACTGGTTCAGATCAAAGGGTAATGGCATGCCACCCATCTGCCGGGAATCACTTGGCTCATCTCAGGCAGTTCTACTTTGCATTTGTCCTGTACATATTTGCATCTGGGATGAAAACGGCATCCCGATGGCAAAATTATGGGGCTGGGCGGTTCTCCGTCGATGACCGTATCCTGGTTACGCTGCCGGGGGTCCAGCACTGGCGCGGCCTGGATCAGCACCTTGGCGTAAGGATGGTATTGCTGCTGGAAAAGCTCGGCGGTGGGGGATAGTTCGATGATCTTGCCCAGATACATCACTGCCACCCGGTGGGTAATATGCTGCACCACCCGCAAATCGTGGGAAATAAAAAGAATCGTCAACCCCAAAGATTCCTGCAATTCATCTAGCAGATTGATGATTTGGGCCTGTATCGAAACATCCAAGGCTGATACAGGTTCATCGGCGATGATGAAGGTAGGGCTGACTGACAGTGCCCGGGCGATGCCCAACCGCTGACGTTGGCCTCCTGAAAATTCGCCGGGGAAACGGTCTGCGATATTAATGCTCATGCCCACCTGTTCAAGGAGGCCAGCCATGTAAGCTTCCATATTTTTCTTGTCGCAGATATCATGGACGCTTAGGGATTCGGTGAGCATATCCCTGACGGACATTCGCGGATTCAGGGATGAATAAGGGTCTTGAAAGATCATTTGCAGGCGTTTGCGTTCTTCGCGCAGTTCAACTCCGGATAGTAAGGCCAAATCCTTGTTGTCAAAAAGAATTCTGCCTTGGTCCGGTTTGTAGAGCCTGCTGATGGTTCGGGCCAAGGTACTTTTGCCGCATCCGCTTTCACCCACCAAGCCAAGGTTTTCACCCTGCTGGATGCTGAAACTGACATCATCAACCGCATGCACGGAGCGCATGGGCTTTCCCCGCAACCGGTCCAGAATCGGTTGTTTCAACACAAACTTCTTGGATACGTTTTCAAGCTCCAGAATCGGTGGTTGAGTATCGGCTGCCTGGTTCATATCGGATTAGTTCCTTAGCTTGCGCATTCTTATGCTTCGATTATGCCGGGTATCCCGTCCATTTTCTCAAGGCAATGGCACCGTGAGAAATGTCCAGGTTTGATCTCCTGCAATTCCGGCAAGGTGTGGCTGCACAGGTCTTCTTTGAATTCACAACGGGGCACAAAGGGGCAGCCCGAAGGTAAGGCTCCTAGATCCGGCGGCGACCCGCCGATAGGCTTCAGTTTGCGTCCAAGAGCACTACTTTGGGGCAGGGAGCATATCAGCCCATAGGTATAAGGATGCCTTGGTGATGCGAATAGAGTAACTACATCACATATTTCCATGACAAACCCGGCATACATGACCGCCAAGCGGTCACACATCTGGGCTACCACCCCCAGGTCATGTGTGACGAGTATTATGCTCATGCCCAATTGCTGGCGCAGATGGTTGAGTAGCTTCATTATCTGGTCTTGTATGGTGACATCAAGAGCGGTGGTAAGCTCATCAGCCAACAAAATCTTGGGCTCGGCGGCCAGCGCGATGGCGATCATGGCCCTTTGCCGCATGCCGCCGCTGAACTGGTGCGCATATTCCTCTATACGCTCCTTGGGCGAGGGAATGCCCACCATTTGGAGTGCATTTATGGCCCGGTCATACTTTTCGACGCCTGTGTAGCCTTTGCCCTCAAAAGCTTCGAATATCTGTTCCTTTATCCGCAGAACCGGATTGAGTGCGGTCATGGGTTCTTGAAAGACCATGCCGATCTCTTTACCCCTGATTTTGCGCATTTTCTCTTCGGACAGGCTATTAAGCTCAACCCCGTTGTAGTAAACACTGCCGCTGATAATCTCACCCGGCGGCCGGATCAGGCGCACGATTGACCGGCATGTAACGCTTTTTCCGCAGCCGCTCTCACCTACCAGGCCAAAGGTCTCACCGGCCCGCAGGTCAAAGCTCACCCCGTTCACCGCTTTAATGGTTTCTTCCTTGGTGCGGAAATAGGTCTGTAAATCTTTTACTTTCAGTACTGCAGTCATTGGCCAGCTTTGCTATTTAGAGAAAAACAATAAAGATACTTTTTCATGCCCGTATAAATGCCGTATAGCTCCGAAATTACGCTTAGCGTCCTTTGGTTCTAAGGATGTCGGATAGACCGTCCCCAAGCATGCTGAAGCCGGTACCGGCTATCACCAAAAACAGCCCCGGGAACGCGGTCATCCACCAGGCGCTTGATATGTAAGCCCGGCCACCCGCGATCAAAGCACCCCATTCAGGTGTCGGCGGCTGCACTCCCAAGCCCAGAAAACTCATGGATGCACCGGCCAGCATGCACATCACCACGTCCGCTGCCGCAAATACGATGGCTGCACTGATCACGTTGGGCAGAATGTGGCGGATGATGATCCTGAAATCGCTATAGCCAAGCACCTTGGCCGCCTGTACATATTCAGCGTTTTTTGCCACCAACACCTCAGCCCGGACAAGTCTGGTGTAGTATTTCCAGCCCACCATCCATATGGCTATGTACAGGTTCATAATTCCCGGGCCGATGATTGCCACAATGGCGATGATGAGCACCATGAATGGCAATGCCATGATAATGTCCAACAAGCGCATGGTCAGGGTGTCTATCCAACCTCCATAGTACCCGGCCAATAGGCCAAGGATACTGCCCGTGATTAATGGAACCACGGTTGCAAAAACGCCTATCACCAGGTCCACCCGGGTTCCCCAGATCACGCGGGAAAACATATCGCGGCCAAAGTTGTCCGTACCAAAATAATTATTCATGGAGGGAGGTTGCAAAATGGTCTCATAACTCTGGGCATTGGGATCATGAGTTGCAAACCACCTAGGAAATGCCGATAGCAACAATATGAATAGGACCAGTAACACACCGATATTCAATGAGGTGCTCCTGTGCCAAAACGGGATCTTCTTCTTTTCCGAAACCGCTGTATCCGCGCTTGCGGCCAAAACTGTTTTTTCCATTGCCGTAGCCATCTGTCTATTCCAACCTGACTCTGGGATCCAAAAATGAATAAGATATGTCAGTAATCAAGTTCACCAAAAGAACGAAAAACGCGAACACAAAAACCACTGCTTGCACCACGGCATAGTCTCTGCTGAAAATCGCCTGGACCATCAAGGCTCCCACCCCCGGCAAGGCAAATACAGTTTCTATGATGATGCTGCCTCCGAGCATATATGCCATCTGCATGGATAGCAGAGTAACCGTAGTAATCAGAGCGTTGCGTATGACGTGCCGGTGACGCACCACTCTTTCTTTCAAACCCTTGCTGCGGGCGAAATCCACATAATCCATCTGCAGCACATCAACCACATTGTTGCGCAAATTGCGTGTGAGCAGAGCCGAGGTGGTCAGGGCCTGGGTTAGGGCCGGCAGGATCAATGATTTTATATGCTCGGGCCAAGTGTCTCCCCAGCCTGCGACCGGCAGCCATCTCAACTCCACTCCAAACAACATCAAAAGTAACAGGCCCACCCAGAACTGCGGCATGGAAAGAGCCACCAGGGTGCCGGTGCGGATGGCTGTGTCCTTGGCATTGTCTTTATTTGTGCCCGCAATATAGCCTAAGGGAAAACTGATCAATACAGAGAAAATGGCTGCTGTGAAGGTTAATAGACCAGTGAGAACCAGACGTTCTTTCAATAGATCGGATACCGGCACGATGAACAGCAGCGAGTCGCCCATATTCATGGTGAGCAGGTTTTTCATGAATATCAAATACTGCAAATAGATGGGCTTATCTAAACCCATTTTGTGTTTGAGGGCGGCCACCAGTTCCGGTGTGGCTTTATCGCCTAGCAAAACCGTAGCCGGGTCACCGGGTATCAGGCGTATCATGATAAAAATCAAGATAGTGATGATCAACAGGACCGGAATGATCTGGAGTACACGTTTAATGATATAATTCAGTTGGTCCATTTTGCGGTCTATCGGTCTTTAAATAAAATTGGCAATGTACTGGCACAAAGATAAAGAGCCTTTATTCAATTGATGGCCTTGTGGTTGTAAAGGTGGGGACAGGCCGGATCCAGGCTTGTTTGCACAAGCTTGGAGCTGGCCCAATCCCCTATCCAATTCACATAACTATTGTTCTTTTACCAAGTTTTCAAAACGGTAGTTTCCAAGCGGAGTCTGCACGAAACCCTTGATGCTCTTTTTCATGGCCACGGGGTAAGTGGCATGGAAAACCGGAATCATGGGAGATTCGTCATAATGAATCGCCTGGATTTCTTTATACATCTTCTCACGCTTTACCGCATCCAGCTCGCGGTTGGCAGCCTTGGCTATCTCCGCAGCCTTGGTATCGGTCCAGTCAGTATAATACTTGTGGGCCTTGCCCGGAAGCACCACATAGTTGACTTGTTGTGACGGGTCGTTGATATCGTTGGTCCAGCCGGACAGAGTGACTTGGTGCTTCATCGCCCGGTACTTGGCCACTGCGGTGGCGCTTTCCAGCGACTGGATGTCGGCCTGCACCCCAATTTGGGCCCATTGTTCCTTTAAGATGGTGGCTATTTGCTCGTAGACCGCATTACCCGAACGAACCAGAACTTCGGTCTTGAAACCGTTGGGATAACCGGCTTCAGCCAGCATCTTTTTGGCCCGGGCCACATCGTATTCATAGGGCTTCAGATCGTCATTGTAGTAAAGGCCGGATTTAGGGGCGTAACCCTTGGCCGGTTCACCATACTGGTGCAGAACGAAAGCCACGATGGCCTTTTTATTGGTACCGTGCTGCAAGGCCTTACGGACCTTCACGTTGTCAAAGGGTTTTACGTTGTTGTTGAGTACGATGTAGCGGGTGGAGGTGGAAGGAATGCCGACAGATTTCAGATTGGGATCCTTGTTAAGCTCGTTCATGCGGTTAAAGGGAACAAAGGTGATGATATCCACGGCACCGGCTTGAAGCTGCATCACGCGGGTGTTGTCATCCGGAACCACATTGACCCTGATAGTTTCGGTCTTGGGCAGGCCCGCCACGCGATAGTGAGGGTTCTTTTTAAGTATCATGTATTCGCCTTTTTTCCACTCGGCGAACATGTATGGGCCGGTCCCCAGAGGCTTCTGGGTATATGCTTGCGCGCCAACTTTGTTGTAGAAGGCTTTGGATTGCACGGTGCAGTTAAACATGGCCAGGTCAGCCAGAATAGGCGCCCAGGGCTCTTTCAATTTGATTACAACGGTTTTGTCATCGGGAGCGGCAACGTCCGCAACCGCTTCCAGGGCGAATTTCCAGGTGCTTTCTTCGGTGTCACGCGCTCTGAGCAGAGACCATACCCAGTCCTCGCCTTTGACCGGTGTACCATCGGAGAATTTGGTGCCTTCCAGCAGATGGAATGTCCAGGTCAGGCCGTCCTTGCTGATATCCCAGCTTTTGGCCAGAGCGGGTTCGATCTTGGTACCTTCGTCATTGGTCTTTACGAGGCCTTCTAACACCAGGTTGAACATCCAGATATTGACGTTACCGTCCTGGGTTACCGGGTCCAGATTTCGTGAGTCCTCATTTCGGGCCATGATAATTTGCTTGGCATAATCGGCAGCCATGGCCGGTGTGCTTGCAAGTATTACAGATAGTACAAAGACACTGACAACTAGGGTGCTTATAAAACCTTTGAATAGTTTCATCTCTCTCTCCTTTTCGATAATTTGGTATGCAAGATTTCAAAACCTTTGGTCAGTTAACTGCACATTGGACTCTGCTATCACCCCCTTTTGCCATAATTTGTTTTTACAATTTTAGCCCTTCAAACAAACCTCTGAGTTCGAGTAATAAACAATTCGCCAGCACCGCAGCTCATTCCCAGATATATGCCTGCAACTCACCATCCCCCTTGGCGTATCCCCTGAACATGCCCTTGGTGTTATAAGGCATGGCCACCGTCCCATTTTTATCCACGGCCACCAAGCCGCCAGTATCCGGCTGCAATACTCCAAAGACCACCTCATCCGCGGCCTGCGTAAGCGACAAGTCTTTATAGAGCATGCGAGCGTGTATATCGTGGGCAGCCGCGATACGGATGAATTGTTCACCAAAACCGGTGCAGGAAATTACTGGCTGCATGGTCCCCCTATCTTAATTAAAGGCGGAAAAATCCGCCTTGGTGTGGGTTATTCAAATTCATTTTTAATTTACTGAAATCTTCGTATCCTTTAGTCTCTATTTCATGGCCTTTTTTCACCGAGCGTAAACCTTCGTCACGGCTGCCTAAAAAAATCATATCCACAATTACCTGGATCAATCCTATAATGCTGGTGTAGGAGTTCGCTAGAATCAGCGTGTTGTTATGGCAGAAAAAAACTTCATCAGCTTTGCTGTAAAGCGGGCATTGGGCGGAATCTGTGAAAAGGTAGAGTGATGCGCCAGCGTCTTTTACCAAGTCAGCCACGTGGAGCACCTCATTGGAGTATCTGGGCAGAGTTATTACTATTACTGCATCCGATGCTTTCAGCTGGGCTATCCTGTGGGTGTAATCGGATTATGTCAATGAGCATATATGACGGCCTTTCCCTTTACATGTGGCGGGTTAGGGTTTTCTCACTGGAAGCTTAAACTATAGTTTCATTCTTGTATTATTATAAAATATTAATTTCAAGTGAAAAATTATACGGCTAAGTCCCTTAAGGGTTAAATCTTTGCGGTATGTTATTGATGGTGAGAAAGCCTTGTATCACGTTATGTCCAGCACAGCTTTGGATGGTTTTCCTTTGAAAGATGTTGAAAAAGATTTCATGCTGGATTTGATTAAGCGATTTTCATCATTGTATTTTACCGAAATCTTGGGCTTTTGCCTAATGGGCAATCATTCCATTTGCTGGTGAAAATGATCCCTGAAAACCGGTTTACGGATAAAGATGTCAAAAAGCGCTTTGAAGGCTCTCCCATCATCAATCCATTGGGCAGCAATATTTATTCAAACCATCTTAGACGGGAAATTTACCTTTAGTAGCGTAATGAACTCTCTATCCTGCTTGATTTTTCGATCCAATTCATCTCTGTTCTCATAATAAAAGGAAAGCGCATCATGGATCTGGTAGAGACTCACGTGGGGATGAGATCTGATAATTTCATCCGCAGAACGGCCCAGTAATTCATATTCAATGGCAATATCAATTACACGGGTTCGAGTTCCTTCGATAATTGGGCTACCACCGCACACATCTTTATTTATTACGATATAGGGATGGCTTGTCGTCTCTTTACTCAAAGCCTGTTCAGTCATGGCCTATTCCTTTTTCTAACCTGTTAAAATCATTTGTTTTTATATTTATCATACTTAATAATAGAATGCAAACTCAATAAAAAAAGGAAGTTAAGCGAATCGCTTAGCTTCCTTTTATATGGTGCCGAGGGACAGAATCGAACTGCCGACACGGGGATTTTCAGTCCCCTGCTCTACCGACTGAGCTACCTCGGCTTTTTGGAATTTGCTG
>Ga0316196_10001309_pt1 | contig 10847 bp, 11 predicted proteins | sample Eddsed2cm_MG_FD_204938 | JGI IMG/M metagenome (GOLD analysis project Ga0316196, IMG submission 204938) | Coastal sediment microbial communities from Maine, United States - Eddy sediment 2 cm | ecosystem: Environmental > Aquatic > Marine > Coastal > Sediment | place: USA: Maine | collected... | reverse complement strand
CCAGCCCCCAGCCCCCAGCCCCCTGCCTGCAAACTGACGCCGGCATGCGCATCGAACTGATCACCCCCGCTCCTGCGCGTTCACGTTCTGGCAATCGGGCCACGGCGAATCGCTGGGCGCGCCTGCTGCGCGGGCTTGGACATCGCGTCAATGTGGTCGTCGACTACACTGGAAACGACGCCGACCTGGTGGTTGCATTGCATGCCTGGCGGAGCGCATCCGCCATCAGCAGATTCGCCGAGCTGCATCCGGACAGACCCCTGATCGTCGTCCTGACAGGCACGGATGCATACCGGTTCATCCACAGCCATCCGGTCGAGACGCTCGGCTCGATTGAGCGGGCCGACCGGATCGTCGGCCTGCACGGCCTGATCGGCGAAACGATTCCGCCCGTGCAGCGACACAAGCTCCGGGTAATTTATCAGTCTGCGCGACCACTGAGCGGGCGCATTCCGCCCAAACGCATTTTCAGGGTCTGCATGGCGGGGCATCTGCGTGACGAAAAAGATCCGCTGCGGCCCGCGCTGGCGGTCCGCGACCTGCCCGCATCCAGCCGTCTGCAGGTCGACGCCTACGGCAAGGCGCATACCCCGGAATGGGCCGCGGCGGCGGCCGCAGAAGTCAAACGAAATCCGCGTTACCGCTGGCACGGTGAGATTGGCCACGCACTGCTGCGCCAGGTCTATCGGCGTTCACACGTGCTTGCGCTGAGCTCCAGGATGGAGGGCGGGGCCAATGTGGTTTCTGAGGCGGTAATGGCCGGCCTCCCCGTCATCGCCTCCGAGATACCCGGTTCCGTGGGATTGCTCGGTGCCGACTACCCCGCCTATTACCCGGCAGAGGATACGCGCGCACTGCGCGACCTGCTGTTGCGCGCCGAATCCGACGGCGCCTTCTACGTTCGCCTGCAGGAGGCATGCGACGCAAGACGCCCTCTGTTCAGCGAACAGGCGGAAAGACAGGGATGGGCAGATTTACTGGCCGAACTGCGGCCTGCGTAGAACTGAACTGCACATCCGCGGCCGACCACCCGGGCGGTCAGCGCGTGCCCGGCATCTCACGCATCTGGCCCATGCCCTGCTGCATGAACTGCTCGAATCCCACATGCGGATACCGTGAAAGATCAAGGCCCGGCATCGTGCCATTCCTGTCCACCCGAATCACCCTGGTCCCCTGCATCTTCTCCCCGCCTCCGGCGATGCCCATCTGGCTCATGATCTGGGTGCGCTGGGCCTCGGGCAGGTACTGCAGGACTGCGGGGTCCAATCCCGGCATCGCCGCCATCTTCTGAATGTCCAGCATGGGGAAACCGCGTTCAGCCAGTTCGGCCATCGCCTTGGTTTCAGGGGTGTCGCCGCCCATTTCTCCCGCCGACTCACCGAACCGCCGAAACACCTCGAGAAACGGGCTATCCCCCATCTCCTCCTCGATCTCGCGCAGCAACTTTTCACTGATGCAGACTTCACGGTTGCCGCCGATCAGGTGGCACTCTGACGCATAACCGGCGATCTTTCTGTCGGCCGACCTGGTGACGCTGGCCGGCGGCGCGGAATTCTGCATCTGCATTGCGCGCTCCATCATGGCGCGCTCCTCGGGACTCAGGCCGGCCATTGCCTGCTCGCGCATCGAACTGACCGACTTCAGCATCTGCTCGCAGGGATCAGAGACCACCCGCCGGTGTTGAACGAACCAGCAGTTACCCTCGCGGTCGACGCCCATGGACGGTTTGTCACCGCGCATCAGAACGAACTCGCCCTGCTCGAAATATTGTGTGCTGACCTCGCCACCGCCGTCGCTGGTTACAACCACGGCGGCCTGGGCAGCCACGGACAGGCTGGCGGCGAACAGCCCCAAAAACGACGATCTGATCATGTTTCCCTCCGGTGTCTTTTTGCGCGAAGCCTGAGACCAAAGTGCCATTGTATCCAAGGTGGGCACGAAGACTCCTTACGGAAACGGGCTTTAAGGCCAAACGCTCAGGCAAAGGTCGGAAAGGAAGACAGATTACTCGTTTGCGGCGACATGCCCGGCGATACCGCGACGAACGTCCTTCAAGATACTCAGCAGATCGCTGTTCCAGCGGCCAAACTGGATCTGCAACTCTTCATCCGGAAAAAAAGGGGCCAGGGCCTCGGGATTCAACACCGCGAGCAGGGTCTCATCCTTCTCGGCGATGACCGCAATCTTCAGCGGCAGGTAGGAAACCAGCTCAGGATAACGCTCGCTGATCATGCGTACCTCACCGATCTTACCGAAGAACACGACACGATAGAGGTCCGACTTGTAACCGAAATCGGTCATCCCGCCATCACAAAGCTGAATATGAGCGACGGTGTAACCATGCTCCTCGATGCTGCTCTTGACGTATTCGATCACTGTCTCCGCACGCATCGGAACCCGGCCCATGATCATATTTTCTGCACCGGAGCCCCCTGCGAAAAGCAATGTGGCCGCGAGCAACAAAGCCCTTGTCAGTTTCGTGCTCATAGCGTCGCCTCATCGATGATCTCGGTGAATGTCTCCTCCACCCGATCCCAGAGGTTGACCAGTTCGTCGTTGTTGAACCAGCGCGAAACAACCCGCAGATTGGGCACTACCAGGATCACCTGGCCATCCTTTCGCTCCATGATCGTGATCCGGCATGGCAGGACCACGCCAAGTCGTGGCTCGATCTTGAGCATCCCGTACAGCACATTGAAATTACAGAACCGCACACCGATCTGCCGGGAATTGACGCTGAACTCGTCGATCAGGCCTTGCTCCACGAGGCGATCCGGAAAGATGCGGAAGTTGGCACCCGTCAGCGATGCCTTTACATTTGCCACGGTGGTGTCGAAATCGTTGGGCGATTCATAGACATGGGTCGGGCGTTCCTCGGCGTCGAGCGACTCCACCGCACGCTCCCGCCGTTCGAAAGAACGGACATAGGCCACCACATCATTGATCTCCGATTCGCTCAGCTTTCCTTTTCCAAATGCCGGCATGCCCGACGATTTGCGACCGACCGAGACAACGCGCTGGATCATCTGGTCCGGCGCCGAGGCCAGAAAACCGGGGTTGCAGATGGATGCGGGCATTACCAGGAAAGAGCGTTCACGCGACAGGGTTACACCGGTGCCTTCGCCCTCGCCGCTGCCGTCTGCAGCATGGCATTTGGCGCAGTGATCCCTGTAAAGGGTCTTGCCATTCGCCACGTCACCGGCGATGCGATCTTTGCTGAATTCAATGGGCTCGGTCCCGGACCGCTCGCGCAGGAACTTGACGATCGCATCGACCTGCGCGTCGCTCATGCGCATAAAGCTCGGCATCACGCGACCCGGCCGGCCCAGGCGAATGGTACTGCGCAGATAATCATCCGAGACATCCGCCAGCTTCGCATTGAGCAGAGGCAGGCCGATGCCACCCTGACCCTCCATCTGGTGACAGGCACCGCAATGCTCCACGTACAGTTCACCACCATCTGGCGCCGCATGCGCGATACCGCCGGCGATAAAGACCGCCAGGCTGAGGCCGGAGAGCAACGAGCGTAAAGGCTGCATAAGCGGAGAACTCTTAACCATCGTTATATTGCGGTGCAATATTAGCGGATACTGATGGAAAAAGTTTAGGCTGCTTGCCAATTTTTTGAGGTCGATCAAAGAATGCAGGGTAACAACACCGCCGCCCCTGTCGGAATCGCCAAACCGGCAGCCGATCAATGGCGGGCAGTGGCGATCAGGTCACCTCCGCAAGGTCTCCACACTGCTGCAGCCAGGCCTTGCGATCGCCCGCCCGCTTCTTGGCCAGCAGCATGTCCATCAACTGGTTGGTCTCGTCACCATGTTCAACCACCAGCTGAACCAGTCGCCGCGTATCCGGATGTACCGTGGTCTCGCGCAGCTGCATGGGGTTCATCTCGCCCAGGCCCTTGAAGCGCTGGATACTCACCTTGCCCTTCAGCTTCTCCGCCGCCACACGGTCGAGTACGCCCTGGCGTTCATGCTCGTCGAGGGCGTAAAAAACCTGCTTGCCGACATCAATGCGGAACAGCGGCGGCATCGCCACGTACACGTGCCCACCGAGGACCAGCGCCCGAAAATGCCGCAGGAACAAGGCACACAGCAGGGTGGCGATATGTGCGCCATCGGAATCGGCGTCGGCCAGGATGCAGACCTTGCCGAAGCGCAGCTTCGACAGATCGTCACTGCCCGGTTCGACCCCGATCGCGACGGAGATGTCGTGAACCTCCTGTGAAGCCAGGACCTCGGCCGAGTCCACTTCCCAGGTGTTCAGGATCTTGCCTCGCAGCGGCATGATCGCCTGGAAGTTGCGATCACGCGCCTGCTTGGCGGAACCACCCGCCGAATCGCCCTCGACCAGAAACAGCTCGGTGCGGGCCGGATCGTCAGAGAGACAATCCGCCAGCTTGCCAGGCAACGCCGGCCCCTGGGTAATCTTCTTGCGCACGACCTTGCGGCCGGCGCGCTGCCTCGCCTGGGCGGCGTTTATCGCCAGTTCGGCGATGCGTTCACCGGTATCGGTATGCTGATTGAGCCACAGGCCAAAGGCATCCTTCACCACGCCGGTGACAAAGGGCGCGCATTCGCGCGATGAAAGCCGCTCCTTGGTCTGACCCGAGAACTGCGGATCAAGCATCTTGACAGACAGCACATAGCTGACGTTGTTCCACACATCGTCAGGTGCCAGCCTGACCCCCCGCGGCAGCAGGTTGCGGAACTCACAGAATTCCCGCACCGCCTCGGTGAGGCCGGTGCGCAGCCCATTGACATGCGTACCACCCTGGCTGGTGGGGATCAGGTTCACATAACTCTCGGTGACTGCCTCGCCCCCCTCTGGCAACCACACCACGGCCCAGTCGGCCGCCTCGTCGTTGCCTGCACCGCTACCGACAAACGGCTCTTCCGGCAATGCGGCCGCGCCCTGGAGTGAATCCACCAGGTAATCACGGAGGCCGTCCTGGTAACACCACTCGTCGTGTTCCTCCTCGCCTTCGCGGAAAAAACGGATCAGCAGGCCCGGACACAGCACCGCCTTGGCCCGCAGCAGGTGACGTAACTGTCGCACGCTGAACTTCGGCGAGTCGAAAAAACGCGGGTCCGGCCAAAAGTGCACGCGGGTACCGGTATTGGCCCTGCCTACCCGGCCCACCTCCTCCAGATCGGAAACCTTCTCGCCGTTGGCGAAGGCCATGTTGTATTCCGCGCCATCACGTTTGACCCACACCTCAAGGTGCTTGGACAGCGCGTTGACGACCGAGACACCTACACCGTGCAGGCCTCCCGAAAATTGGTAGTTCTTGTTCGAAAACTTGCCGCCGGCATGCAGCTTGGTCAGGATGACCTCGACACCGGGTATTCCCTGTTCGGGATGCATATCCACCGGCATGCCACGGCCATCGTCGCTGACCTCGATCGAACCGTCCTTGAACAGCGTCAATTCGATTTTCTTGGCGTACCCGGCAATGGCCTCATCGACGCTGTTGTCGACGACCTCCTGGGCGAGATGGTTCGGACGGCTGGTATCGGTGTACATGCCGGGGCGCTTGCGCACCGGCTCGAGTCCACTCAATACCTCGATCGCGGAGGCGTCGTAGGCACTCATGTTTGCTGGAAAACCTGCTGGCAGTGATCAGTGGTATTCAAAAACGGGATCGGGCTGGTACTCTCCGGTCAGGTACCCGGCGATTTCGCGCGCACTGCGCGATTGGCGGTAGCCGCAGAAATAATCGCTCATGAGTTCCCACCGATAGTTTCCGAAGTCGGTTTTCTTCGCCACAACCCAGCGCGGCTTCTTCGCCTTGGTGACGGGTGGGGTACGCCGAGTATTGGCGTAAGCATAAACCTTGTATTCATAGCTGTCGCAGCGAAAGCCCTCGAAGGACCCGTTCTCCGCGCCCGCACTGCTACGGACCCACAACCAGGCGCGGACGACCTTGTCTTCCGGGTTGACCGTGATCCGCGATTTATCAATCGAAAGTGACATTCCCGGCGGCAGCTGATCCAGTTTGACCTCGGTCAGATCTTCGGGATCAGGCAGAGCCAGGACCTCGGTCTCGTTCTCGATCCAGGGGATATCCTGACTTTCGTCGTAACTGAACTCGCCACGATCGACCTCGTCACGGTATTCGTAGTAGGGATCTGCGTCATCGCGCGCGAACAACGACGGGGACAGGCAGATCGTTGCTGTCACAACGATGGCTTGGAGAATCCGGAACAGGCGTGTGTATTGAATCTGCATAGGCCGCGAGTTTACCGCGGTGGCGCCCCAGAGTGTATCTACCGGGTTTACGCCACGCCTCCGCGTGAGTTAATTTTAGACGCCACCCAAGGAACCAGCATGAGCCCAAAGAAAACTGAACCGGCCTCATTTGAGGAGTCACTGAGCGAACTGGAGGCCCTTGTGGAACGCATGGAGAGCGGAGACTTGACTCTGGAGGAGTCGCTCGGCGCCTTCGAACAGGGGATCGCCCTTACGCGCAGCTGCCAGCAGGCCCTGCAGGCGGCAGAGCAGAAGGTCGAGATCCTCACCGCCAAGACCCGGGACGCGCCCACCGAGCCGTTTGACGATGACACTTGATCCTGCTTTTCAGGTTTTTCTGGGGGATTGCCGTACCCGGGTCGAGCGCGCGCTGGACCGATGGCTGCCGCCGGAAACCACCCAACCCGGCATCCTGCACAGCGCCATGCGTTACGCGACCCTGGGTGACGGCAAACGGGTGCGTCCGGTGCTGGTCTATGCGGCCGGTCAGGCCCTTGGGGCCAGGCCGGACTGCCTCGACGCGGCAGCGTGCGCAGTCGAACTGATTCATGCCTATTCGCTGGTGCACGATGATCTGCCTGCGATGGATGACGACGACCTCAGACGCGGTCGACCCACCTGTCACAAGGCCTACGATGAGGCAACTGCCATCCTCACCGGGGATGCCCTGCAGACGTTGGCTTTTCGGGTGCTCTGTGAAGACGACAAGCTGTGCATAGACCGTATCGACCGCCTGCGCATGATCGCCGAACTGGCGCGGGCAAGCGGCTCGCGCGGGATGGCCGGAGGCCAGGCTCTGGACATGCAGGCCACCGGCCGCGAGATAGAGCTGGCCGAGTTGGAAAACCTGCATATCCACAAGACCGGGGCCCTGATACTGGCGAGTGTCCGTCTGGGTGCCCTGGCCGCAGGGGCCGGTCGCGATGAGCGCCTGCCCGGACTCGAACGCTATGCGAAATGCATCGGCCTGGCCTTCCAGGTCCGCGACGATATCCTTGACGTCGAAGGCGAGACCGAGGTCCTGGGCAAGACCCGGGGCAAAGACGTAGCGGCCGCGAAGGCGACCTACCCCGCCCTGCTCGGCCTCGACGGGGCACGCGAAATGGCCCAGCGCCTGACCGATCAGGCGCTGGAAAATATCGCCAAATTCGACGAAGCGGCCGACCCCCTGCGTCAGCTGGCAAGCTATATCATTGGCCGCGGGCACTGAAAAATAAGGCATTTCTCCCGATTTCGCGGACAAAGCAATAGCGTCTTTCCACTGTTGGAGAGATAATGCCGCGCTCCGCCATACATTTTCCGATGTTTTGTTGCCCAGACCGTGGCGGATATAATCCTGAGCAAACCACTCAACTTCTGGCGGGCATCGCCCGCTGAGCAGCACATGACCGCAGCAAATCCAAAGCCGACCACCGGAAGCGAAATCGAAGACGTTCAGGGGAGCGCCGATACCCGTCGCATTGCCATCAACAAGGTCGGCATCAAGGACATCCGCCATCCGGTGAGGGTCAAGGACCGCAGCCAGGGCGAACAGCACACCGTCGCCAATTTCAGCATGTACGTGTTTCTGCCGCACAATTTCAAGGGCACGCACATGTCGCGTTTCGTGCAGATCCTGAACAGCCACGAGCGTGAGATCTCTGTCGAATCTTTCAAGGACATGCTGAGCGAGATGGTGGAGCGCCTCGAATCCGAGCGAGGGCACATCGAGATGAGCTTCCCCTACTTCGTCAACAAGAAGGCGCCGGTATCGGGCGTGGAAAGCCTGCTCGACTACGAAGTGACCCTGATCGGCGAGGTCCTCGATGGCAAGCCCGTGATGTACACGAAGGTGGTCGTGCCAACCACCAGTCTGTGCCCCTGTTCAAAATCGATCTCCGACCGCGGCGCACACAACCAGCGTTCGCACGTTACCCTGACGGTACGCACCTGCAACTTCATCTGGCTCGAAGATCTGATAGAGATCGTCGAAAAACAGGCGTCATGTGAGCTTTACGGCCTGCTCAAACGTCCCGACGAGAAATACGTAACCGAGCGCGCCTACGACAATCCAAAATTCGTGGAAGACATGGTGCGTGACGTCGCCGCCGTGCTCAACAAGGACGACCGGATTTGTGCCTACACGGTGGAAGCCGAGAATTTCGAGTCCATCCACAACCACTCGGCGTACGCGCTGATCGAGCGCGACAAAGAGGCGGAGCAGACCGCTCAATAGGTTCGAGGTTCGAGGTTCGAGGTTCGAGGTTCGAGGATTGTGGGTCGGGCTGTGCCCGACTTCGGCAGACTCCGCGTTCTTTGCGATCCTCTGCGCCCTTTGCGTTCCCCGACCAGACCGGTACAGTAACGCCCGGCTAGAACTTGCTGCGCAGGATCAGCAGATTCTCACGCTGGTCCATATCGAACTGGGTCAATACATTCATCCCGAGCAGCACATTGCGGGGGCTGTCGCCCTCGATCACCACTGCGTTGACATCATCCAGGCGCACGCCACCGATAGAAACAGAGCGCAGACTGATCCGGTGCCCGACAGCGTTTCCAGATGCCGTCCCCACGCCGACGCGGACTCCATCGACACGATGCTGGATTCCCAGGCGCGCGGCATGCACCTCGCTCATTGCAATACTGGTTGCGCCGGTATCGACCAGGAAGCGCACCGGCTGGCCATTTACGAGACCATCGACGAAATAACCCGCGGTGCGACTGTCTTTCAGGATCCGGATCTCGCGCAGCTGCTTCGGCTGGTAGCTTGCATTGACCGCCGACCCCAGGCGCAGTGTCTGGCTTTGGCCGTCGATCTCCACCACCGCCTCATTGGGATCGGCACTGATCAGGCGAACGCCACCGGGGCCGGTCTCACCGGCCGCCAGTACCTCGCGTTGTCCATCGATCTCGAGCATCGCCTTGTCCGGAAACAGTGCAAGAACACGCACAGCCGGCCCGGCGACCGCAGTTGCGCTGAGCAGGCACAAGGCGATTAAAACTTGGACAAACATGGATATACCCCCCAGCCCATGTGTCTGGACTATAGCCAATATGCCAAACCCTGCAGACACGCTGCCGCAAACAACCCGGCCACCAGGTCATCGAGCATGATGCCAAGACCCCCGCCCACACGGCGGTCCAGCCAACTGATCGGCCAAGGCTTCCAGATATCGAACAGGCGAAAAAGGGCGAAACCAACGACAACCCACAACCAGCCGGCGGGTGCCGCCAGCATGGTGAGCAGATAGCCCGCAATCTCGTCCCACACGATCCCGGGATGGTCATGCACACCAAGCTCGCGCGCCGCCTTGTCGCACAACCAGATTCCTACCAGGATCACCACCAACAGTACCGCCGCGTACACCGGCAGCGAAAGCCTCGAGAGCGGCAGGTAGATAGCGACAGCCAGCAAGGTGCCCATGGTGCCCGGCGCCTTCGGCGAACAACCGGCCCCCATGCCAAAGGCCAGCAGATGGGCAATATTGCCCTTGGCCGGTTTCGGCAGGGGTTTAGGTTCGGAAGTGGTCGAATCCATCGGGGATCTCCTCGCTCAGGCGCCCATCCGGATAGACCAGCACGATGCCGCTATTATCGACCAGGCAGCCGATTTCTTGGATCTGCTGACCGGCCTCGCGACAGGCGAACTGCATGGCGTCGAGCTGCGACTCTTCGATACTGAACAACAACTCGTAATCGTCACCGCCGGCCAGTGCGTACTGCCAGTTCCCACGCGCGCATTCGGCACCCACCGGCGCCGACACCGGCAGTCGCTCGAGCTCGACCCGCGCCCCCACGCCGCTGGCCGAGCAGATATGCCCGAGGTCGGCGATCAGTCCGTCAGAAACGTCGATAGCTGCGTTCGCCCGGCCAAGCAACAATTGCCCCAGCGCCACCCTTGGCGTGGGGCGGTCGAGGCATCGCTGAAGATAGGCATCTTCGGCCGAGGAAGCCACAAGATCCCGCGAACGCTGCAAGGCCAGCCCGGCGTCGCCGACGCAGCCACTCAGAAACAGTCGGTCACCCGCTCTGGCATTACCCCTTTTTAGCGCCAGCCCCGGATCGACGAAGCCGTGAACCTGCACCGTGATGCTGAGCGGTCCACGCGTTGTGTCCCCGCCCACCAACTGCATCCCGTATTCCGATGCCAGCGCCGCGAAACCGTCGACAAAGGCGCGCAACCAGGTCGTATCTGCCTGAGGCAGCGTCAACGCCAGGGTGACCCAGGCCGGCTCCGCCCCCATCGCGGCAAGATCGCTGAGATTGACCGCGAGCGCTTTGTGGCCCAACGATGTTGGATCGGCACCGGGCCGAAAATGCCGCCCTTCTACCAGGGTATCCATACTGACCGCGAGACTCTTGCCGGTGGGTGCTTGCAGCAGGGCGCAATCGTCACCGATCCCGATCAGGACATCCGGTCGCTTGCCCGTGGCATTGGCAAAGTACTGCCGGATCAGGTCGAATTCGGAAACAGCCACGGCGCTTGGGGGTCAGCGCCGGGCCGACGCCTCGATCGGGCGCAGGTCTCGTGCCGCCTTGTCCAGGACGCCGTTGACATAACGGTGGCCCTTTTCCGCGCCAAAGGTCTTGGCCAGTTCGACCGCCTCGTT
>Ga0316196_10001308_pt1 | contig 10850 bp, 9 predicted proteins | sample Eddsed2cm_MG_FD_204938 | JGI IMG/M metagenome (GOLD analysis project Ga0316196, IMG submission 204938) | Coastal sediment microbial communities from Maine, United States - Eddy sediment 2 cm | ecosystem: Environmental > Aquatic > Marine > Coastal > Sediment | place: USA: Maine | collected... | reverse complement strand
TTCACCTTTGCCGCTGGTAATGTACACACGTGCCGTTGAACTTTTGCGGCGGCCTGTGCCGTAATAGGTCTCTGCCGTTGCCATGGTTTATATCTCCAGTGTCTTCGGCTGCTGAGCCTGATGGTTATGTTCTGCACCTGAATAGATGCGTAATTTTGACAGCATTGCACGCCCGAGAGGTCCTTTTGGCATCATGCCGCGTACTGCTGTCATGATAATACGGTCCGGGTACTTTTCACGCATGGTTTTCAGATTGACTGATTTTATTCCACCTGGAAAACCGGTGTAGTGGTGATACATCTTGTCGTCTTCTTTATTACCGGTTACGCGGACTTTATCGGCGTTGATGATAACAATATAGTCGCCAGTATCGACGTGTGGCGTATAAATGGGCTTGTGCTTCCCGCGCAGATGGCGAGCCACTTCAGTTGCCAGACGACCTAGTACTTTGTCTGTCGCATCAATAACATACCAGTCGTGCTGCACGGTTTCGGGCCTGGCCGAGATCGTTTTCATTAGGTTTCCTACAATTCATTCAAACAAGAAAGGGCGCGCATATTACTAAAAAGACTCGTATGCCACAAGTATTTGCTGGTATTTGTTACAGATATTTTAGTAAAAAAAAAAGGCATGGCTATGGAGGTAGCCATGCCCAAACCACCAAAGGAGGATGGAGGAGTCTTTCAATGCCTGATAAATCAGACTGATTCCCGAACAAAAATCTCTTCGAAAACCTTTCAATCGTTCATGTCGTCCCTGACATTGATTAGTATTTTCTAATATACTTAACTGCTTGTCAACACTTTTCTGCAATTTTTAATCAGTGATAAGCAATCTTTGCACCGGCCTGCCGCCAGGCAACAGGCTTTCGATGATTTCATCGACATCTTCTTCATCCAGATAGGTGTACCAGATGCCTTGTGGATAGATGACCATGACTGGCCCGAGATCACAGCGGTCGAGACAGCCTGCGGTATTTACGCGAACCTGACCCTTTCCTGAACGGCCGGATTCTTTGATGCGTTTCTTCATATAGCTGCGCATTTCTGCAGCCCGGTTGTCCTGGCAGCAAGGGCGGCCATCGGTCCGCTGGTTTGTGCAAAAAAAGACATGATGTTCGTAATATGGGTTATCCATATTGATTCCTTCTGTCGAAAATTTCTAAAAAATCAAGTCGCCGCATGGGAAATAGAAGACTACTGACCTACAATGCGACACTTGTGATTTCTCCAGAGTTAATTATACCGGCTTGTTTTCAGTTTTATGGCAGAAAATTTCGATATAAGTTCAGGCAATCGCCTCATCATTACTGAAGCTGGCCGCTGTGTTGCCTGTGGCCTATGCCTGTCCCACTGTCCAACTTACCAGCTGGCAAAAGTAGAGACACAATCGCCTCGGGGGCGAATCTCTTTAATCATGGCGCTGGCCAGTGGAGAACTGGCCGCCTCCGCAGGCCTTAATGACTTACTTCAGCATTGCCTGCTATGCCGGGCGTGCGAAAAGATGTGCCCGTCTTCTGTGCCATTTTCCAGAATAATGGACAGGGGGCGAGTTCTCAACATCCAGATGGTTGAGACAAGATCATTGACAAAAATTGTTGCAGGAAAAATGATCGACGCATGTTTACGTTATCCGGAATGGTTGCGGATCGGCGCGAAGTTCACCCGGCTTCTCAAGCCCCTGGCCAGGATAAACAATAAAAGAACAATAATTGATCAGCAAGGTGGAAGATCGTTTGTCGATTACCTGCCATCGGTACAAGCCCATAAACGCTGGAAAAATAATTATCCTGCTGATAATTCAAAGGGGAAAGTCAGCCTCTTTCTTGGCTGTGTCTCTCGATGCCTGGATGGTAAGACACTTGACGATACTCTTTTTGTGCTTAACAACATCGGCTACTCAGTAATCATTCCACCTCGACAGGCATGCTGCGGTGCATTGAGCCTGCATGCTGGGAGGGGGGAACAGGCATTAAATATTATGCAGAAAAATATCCAGGCGTTTGCTACTGAAGAGCAGACACCTATCCTCTTCACCGCAAGCGGCTGCGGTGCAAGCCTTTCTGAATACCATCTATCCCAGACTGACAGTGGATTCTCCAACAGAGTATATGAAATCTGCCACTTCATCGATTCACACTGGCCGCTGGATATGATGATCTCATCACGTAAGATGAAGGTGCTGTTACATACGCCCTGCAGCCTGGAGAATGGCTCAGCAGACCCCAACGCACCTCGCCGCCTGCTGAATAAGTTTGCAAACATAAACCTGCTTGATGTCAACACACCATATAGTTGCTGTGGTGCTGCAGGAACAAAAATGCTCACCGCGGTCAAAGTATCCAACCAGCTTCGTGATCCGGTTCTGAATCAAATCAGAGAGGAAAAACCCGACCTGGTTGTTACCAGCAATTTCGGCTGCGCCCTGCATCTGGCTGAAGGCTTACGTAAAACTGGAATAGATATTCCTGTCAAGCACCCTGTCAGCCTGGTTGCAGATATTCTGAGGAAGCAAGTTGTATAATGGTCATAGTGTATTTCATTGACTAGAGCTCAGAGAAAGACATCTCAAATTCTCATATTCATTCTTTGCATCTCAACAAGCCGGGGTGGTGAATAACCCATACAGTTACAAGCACACTGTATAATCACACCAATGTTATATAATATGGCGAACTTATAGGCACCCTGCTTCCGGAGAAACACAATGCTCTCACGCGATATTAACCCCGTTGATAAACTACTCATCCAGGCTGATGCGGCCTTGCGTACCATATTTGGCAACCCTCCATTAAGCGGTAGACCCAATCCTGCAGAAAACCTGGCTGAAGCAGAACTTAATCAGCTGGAAAAGAAACATACCGCAGGGCTGATGCGGGTAAACCACTCAGGAGAAGTATCCGCACAGGGCCTCTACCAGGGTCAGGCTTTGACAGCACGACTACCTCGTGTCCGAGAGAAAATGGAACAGGCTGCTATCGAGGAGAATGACCATCTCGCCTGGTGTGAGCAGCGCCTGAAAGATCTTGGTGCGAAGAAAAGCCTGCTTAACCCGGTCTGGTATACCGGTTCATTCCTGATTGGTGCCACTGCTGGGATGCTTGGAGACAAGTGGAGTCTTGGCTTTGTAGCAGAAACAGAGCACCAGGTTGTAAGACATCTTGACGACCATTTAGAGTCTCTGCCGGAAGATGATGAGCGCAGCAGAGCAATACTGGAACAAATGAAGATCGATGAGGCAAAGCACGCAACAACCGCGCTGCATCATGGGGGTGCAGCGCTACCGGAACCGGTTAAAGGTCTAATGGGACTGATGTCCAAAGTCATGACGCGTAGTGCTTACCGGATATAATATGGACATATAAAAGAATGATCCGGTGATACTGCTCGCCACCAATCAAGTATCAATTGAAGATATGTTCAAACGCTTAATCAAACTCTTTCTTGCTGATGAATTCCTGATAACTCTGCTGAAAAAAGACTTCCATTTCTTCGATCAACACGTAACTGTCTTCACCGTGCATCAGGTTCCGCATCATGTATGATGAAGTTTTTTCAAACAGTTCTTTTGAATCAAGCATTGGGTAAGTTTTTGCAAGACGCCGTATTGCCTTAACCACAGATTCTTCCTGCGGTCGGGGGAGTTCCAGTGGTTCAAGAGGTACCGTTTGCTCTTCAACAGCATAGCGCTGACTTAGAAAATCCGCATAATCAACCAGCACCTGTTTCTGTTCATCAGGTAGCCGCCGCAGACAGTTCAATAATTTATCTTCAAGCTTTGACATGGAAATTCAGGCGGGTATTGCTAAGCAAGTAACGGCAACCAGCAAAAACTTTGCGGGTCAGGAATCGCCTGATCCTGCCTTTTCAACATTACAACGTTCATGTGCAAAGTTTAAAAACTCCTGCATTGCCCGTATACGAAACTTCTGACGCTGATGGACCAGTGAAAAAGGACGATGCAGCGGCGGATCAATCTTTAATGCTTTCAGGGTGTTCAACTCTAATTCTTTTACCAGGGTCGTCTCGGACACGATCGAGATACCAAGCCCTACTTCGACTGCATTCTTTATTGCTTCCGGGCTGCCGAATTCCATTGTTAGATCGAGGTCAGTCATCGACATGTCGTTCTCATCCAGATAGTCACTGAGCACACACCGAGTTCCCGATCCTTCCTCGCGTGACACAAATGGATAATTTTTCAGTTCGCTGACATGCACACTATCCTGCCCTGCAAGAGGGTGGTCCGGGGCGACAATGACTACAAGGTTATCCTGCCAGCAGCCTTCGACGGCGAGACTCTTGTTGCTCACTGGTGATTCAACGATGCCAATGTCAATATCGTTATTCTCGACCATGTGGACGACACCCAGTGAATTCGACACCCTGAGACGCAACTTCACTTTAGGAAACAGTGCCTGGAACTCACCAAGCAAGCGCGGCAGCATGTACTCGGCGACCGTGGTACTGGCACCAATGACCAGCACACCAATAATTTCACCGGTGAGTGTACGGATATCGTTATCCATCTCACGATAAAGGCCAAGAATCTGCTCAGAATAGGTATAAACCTTTTCGCCTACTTCTGTCAGGCTGATTCGGTTATGAGTGCGGTCGAATAAACGTGTATTGAAATACTCTTCAAGCTGGCGGACCTGGAACGTCACCGCCGGTTGGGTCATATGCAGGGATTCCGCTGCTTTGGTAAAACTGAGTAAACGTGCAACAGTGTGGAATACTTGTAGACGTCTGTCTGCCATATTTAATGCCTTGCCTGTTTAATAGAATCCCTACAGTCTAGGCTACCGTCGAATATAAGGCAACGCTTAATCTCTTTGCAGCCCATCAGGGAACATCATTAAATTCAAATAATACAGATGTTTATCAGAAACCTTCCAGCTTCAGTTTCAGGTCAGTTGGGCTACTGGCATATTGTAACGCCACCTCTTCTGTAATCGCTCCTGTCCGGAAAAGCTCAAGTAAACTGCGATCGAATGGTATCATACCTTCAGCCGCGGTCCCTTTCTTTATCACCTCTCCAATTTCCGCTACGCGCAGTGGATCCAATATATATTCACGTACCAGCGCTGAGCAGGTCATCACTTCAGCTGCCAACGCACGACCCTTGCCGTCAGCTCGTGGAATCAGGCGCTGGCTGACGATTCCTTTCAGGTTACCTGCCAGTTTAGAACGAACAGTAGGCTGTGCATTTGGCGGAAAGGAAGACACTATACGGTTGATAGTTTCTGCCGCGTCGGGTGAGTGCAATGTAGAAAAAACCAGGTGCCCGGTTTCTGCAGCAGTCAGTGCTGTGTCAATAGTCTCCGGGTCACGCATTTCGCCAAGCAGGATTACATCAGGATCTTCACGCAAAGCTGCCCGCATCGCATCCGCAAATGAGTTTGTATCAACGCCCACTTCGCGCTGAGAAATTATTGCCTTGTCATCCGTGAATAGATACTCCACCGGGTCTTCAATGGTAAGTATATGTTTTGCATATATCCCGTTTATTTGACCAATTAGTGAGGCAAGGCTGGTCGATTTACCAGAACCTGTTGCACCTGTCATCAACACCAGGCCGCGCTCTTCATGGACGAACCGGCGGACTGTTTCCGGCAGGCCCAGGGACTCTGGACTGGGAACGTCGGTACTGATGACACGCAATGCCATCGAGATCGTGCCCCGTTGATAATAGGCATTGGCACGCACGCGGCCTATCCCTTTTAGACCAAAGGAAAAGTCAGCCTGGCGCTTGGTTTCAAAATCGTCTTTATTGTGTCCGGGGATGATTTTGTTGGATAACTCTTTCATAAAGGCAGGTGACGTGGCCGGAAAACGCTCCATCGATTGCAGTACGCCATCAATTCGAACAACAGGATGTGTTCGCGTACGTAAATGTATGTCAGATGCTTCCTTGCCAACGGCAAATTTTAACAAGGTAGCCAGGTACTGGACCGGATCAATCTCACCCTGTTTACCTGCTGCTTGCTCATTACTACTCATTATCTCCGCTCCCTTCGCCTGTGCAGGCGTTTCCGTCTATTTTAATTATGCTAGCAAGAGCATATCAACTATAGGCAGAAATGAAAATTCCTGTTCACACATGTCCAGACGGATGGTCTTTTGACGCTAATGAATGACCGTGCAAAGACGTTTCAGAAACAAGCAATATTATCTAATTCTCCTCCTGCTGTGACTATATCACTTAGCTTGTATATAAGTTTTTGCTAATATTCTTTTTAGCTTGGGGGGCTTTGATTTTTTGACCGCCCCGGTACCTGAATGACACACCTAGTTGCTAAACAACAGAGTATTTGTCGATGAAAATGAATGAATTATTACGGTTTGCGTCTATTGCATCTTTTGCAGTTGCCTTTTCTCATGCTGCATGGGCTGAAGAAATCAGCCAGAATGAAGCCGTCGCCTATGCGCTTGAAAACAACCCTGTAATAAAGGGAACAGCCTCCGGCATGCGTGCCAGCAGCGAACAAATCAAAACGGCAGAGGCAGGCAAGCTGCCTGTAATTGACCTTGATTATGGCCTGGTCTATTCAGATAACCCACTAGTATCATTTGGCAGCAAACTGAATAACCGCAGTGTAGTCGTTGAAGACTTTGATCCCGATACTCTGAACAACCCGGGTGCTTCCGATAATTACTTTGCCAGCCTTTCTTTAAAGCTGCCTTTATATACCGGCGGCAAGGTGACTGCTGATATAGACGAAGCGCGCGCAAACTATGCCTCGGCCGAGGCACAGCACAATCGCACAATGTCCAGCGTAATTTACCAGGTCAAGCGAGCATACTTACTCGCACAAGCTGCCAGGGAGGCAATAAATATTGCTCGCAGCAGCACTGATTCAGCAAAGAAACATGTCAAAACAACCCAGCAGCTGTTTGATGAAAATCGAACAGTTGCCTCGGACAATCTGACCGCAAAGGTTTATTACACGTCGGTCAAAGGTGTTATCTCCCAGGCTGAGAGACAATACTCCCAGGCATTGAATAGCTTGAAGCAGGTCATGGGCAAGGATCTAGATGCAGATATAAGTGTTGAGCCTTTGCCACCGGCCAGCAAAGCGATTGTCCTGCCGGAAGTCAGTTTGGCCGAGTCCATAGCGCTAACAAACCGCAATGACCTCAAGGCCAGCGATCAAAGCATCAATGCAGCCGAGGCCCGCACACGTATTGCCAGCAGTGCGTCGAAACCGCAGCTCGGGCTCGAAGCTCGCAGCAGCCTGTACGCAGATGACCCACTGGTGGATGAACTATCATGGGGTGTACTCGCCGTAGCAAAGATCAATCTTTTCTCAGGTGGTTCCAATAAGAGCCGTGTCAGTGCAGCTCGCGAAGAAAGCAATAAGCTGCAGGCGGAAAAAGCAGGTAAGCAACTGGAAATTCGCAAGGAAGTGCGCAATGCCCTTGCTTCAATTAACGAAGGAAACAACAGGCTTACACTCGCCAGGGCCAATCTGTCCGATGCAAAGCAAGCCGTTTCCCTTGTCAACGCTCGATATGGTGAAGGCAGGACTATTCTGATCGATCTGCTGCAGGCAGAACAGGCATTGATGAAAAGCCGATCAGAATCACTGAATTCCCAGCTTTTACTTGAAGCAAGCAAACTTGAACTGCAGTTCGCAATGGATGATTTTGATGAGGCGAAGAAATGAAAGATAAAAAACGGCTGAATAGCTTTCTTCAATCAGCACTACTCACTGGCAGTGCACTGATGCTTGCCGGCTGCCATGACTCGGGACCTGCAGCCACTCCAGAAGTCGCTCTGCCGGTTATTGAACAGAGTGTCATTCCCGCTGAGATTCTTGATGACGGTTCAATACTAATACCCGCTGACACGATCGTTAAGCACATAGGAACGGCAGGAGTTTTTATCCTTTCTGATGATAATCAGGCCCGCTTTCGTATGGTTAAAGCAGGGAAAAACAATGGTGATTTAGTATCGATCAGCAGCGGCCTGACGGGAAACGAACAAATTCTGACAGGGCCTTACGAGTCTATCTATGACGGTAGCCCGGTTAAGCTGACGAAAGAATAGATGAGGATTCAATAGTGACAAATAATGAGAACATAGATAATAACCTTGGCGTAGCTGGCAAGCTTGCGAAGTTTTTTATCGACAGCCGCCTGACCGTGCTGATCATTATATTTGCTTTTCTTGCAGGTATTACTGCATTTCTCATCACTCCCCGTGAGGAAAATCCACAGATCATTGTACCGGCAGCCAATATCATTGTTGCAAAGCCCGGTGCGACCCCTGATGAAGTCGAGCAATTAATCATCAAGCCGCTGGAAAGCATTCTGCAGGGCATGCGTGGCGTTGAGCATACCTATGGCATAGCGACGGACTCTATGGGCGTAGTGACCGTCCAGTTCAATGTTGGAGAAGACAAGGAAGATTCACTGGTCAAACTGTATGACCACATCATGAGCAATATCGATCGCATCCCGCCCGGTACAGAGCAGCCATTAGTAAAACCAGTTGATGTTGATAATGTTCCTATTCTTACGATTTCGCTGTCATCAGATACCATCGACGATGGTGAACTTCGCCGTGTTGGCAATCGAGTAATGGAAGTATTACGCCGCGTAGATGGTACTTCCGTATCCTATCTGCATGGCGGTCGGCCACGAACCATCAATGTCGAGCTTGAGCTGGACAAAATGAAGTCATTAGGCGTCAGCCTGTCACAGATTACAGACATCCTTGATGCAACGAATGTGCGCTCTTCATCCGGCACCCTGGTGAAAAACAACACTGTCAGGCAGGTGCGTGCCGGTGGCATGCTGCAAAATGCCGATGACCTGGGCAAGCTGGTTGTCGCACTGTATAAGCACAAACCGGTATATCTCGGCGACATTGCCATTATCACCGATGGCCCGGCAGAAATCACAGAACAGCACCGATTTGCTGCCGGCCCTGCCTTTTCCGGCACAAGGCCACTGAACTATGAAAGCCCTGCTGTCAGCATTGCCATTGCAAAACGTTCAGGCAGTAACGCGGTCACGGTTGCCGAAGACGTTCTGGAAAAACTTGATGAAATCCATTCTCAGATCATTCCTGCAGGCACCAACGTTAACATCACCCGCGATGATGGCGCCCGGGCAAATGCAGCGGTAAACATATTGCTTGAACATCTCGCCATAGCCATAGCGACAGTGGTTCTATTGTTGATTATTTCGCTGGGCTGGCGTGCTGCAGCAATTGTTACGATGACGATACCGCTGATTCTGTTTATTACTCTGGCGATTGGATATGTTGCAGACCAAAGTATTAACCGCATTACACTTTTCGCCCTGATTCTCTCTCTCGGCTTGCTGGTCGATGACTCTATCGTAGTCATCGAGAATATATATCGGCACTATAGCCATGGAACGAAAGACCGGATGCAGTCTGCCATTCATGCTGTTAGTGAAATTGGACGTCCAACCAATCTGGCCACCTTTGCCGTTATCCTGGCATTTCTGCCGATGTTCTGGGTTACCGGCATGATGGGACCATACATGGCCCCCATTCCATTCTATGTCCCGGTTGCCATGATCGTCTCACTGGCTATTGCATATACTGTTGCGCCGTGGGCAGCGAACAAATGGCTGAAAACGTCCGCCGATGCTGCATCCTCGCACGCAATCGATCACACAAACGGGATTCCTGAACGAGTGTACGGGGCAATATTCCAAAAACTGGCTGCAAAGCCACTAAACAGCCGGCTGTTCCTGCTGGCAGTTGTTGCACTGTTGCTTGCAGTCTTCCTGCTGCCAGTCTATGACCAGGTTAAATTCAAGATGTTGCCTAAAAATAACACCAACACCTTCAACATAACCATTGATATGCCGGAAAGCAGCAGTCTTGAGAACACCGACAGGGTCGCCAGGCTTGTTGGTGATATTGTTCGCGGCAATCCCCACGTCATCAATTATGAAACAACCATAGGTAAAAGTGGTGTTGCAGATTTCAACGGCCTGTTGCGTGGCAGCGGACTGAACAAGGGCGCACATGTTGCCGAAGTGCGCGTCAATCTGACCGATAAGCTCAACCGCTCTGTGTCATCGATCGATATAGTTCAGCAGCTGCGGCCTGCTATTTTGGATCTGGCAACCAGAACTGGCGCCAATATTAAACTGGTTGAAGACCCACCCGGCCCACCTGTCAGGGCAACCTTACTGGCAGAGCTGTACGGTCCGGATTATGAAGAACTTCGTCGCATTGCAAAAGAAATTCGTCAGGAGGTGTTCAATAACACTGCAGACGTTGTCGATGTTGATGATAGTGTGACGGATGATGTGACGGAGTATGAAATACACATCAATCGTGAAAAGTCGGCACTGGCAGGAATTCCTGCGGCAAGAATTACACGAGCCCTGAATACTTTTATCGGTGGATATTCAGCAGGCACTGTACATATTCCTGGCGAGAGAGAACCAGTAGCAATACGTTTCCAGATATCAGCCTCGAATAGAGTACAACAGTCCGACCTGGAAAATATATTCTTCCTGACTGCACAGGGGAAGAAAATCCAGCTTTCCGAGATTGCCGAAGTTCGTCAGCGCATTGCTGACAAGCCGATATTTCACAAGGACCAGGTCCCAGTGGTTTACGTTACCGGCGAGCTGGCTTCTACTTCTCAGATTTATGCCATCATGAAAATGAAAAACTACCTTGATAGTCACCCGCTGCCAGGGGGAATTGACCTTGTACAAAATTTTGTCTCAGGACCAAAGACAGGAGAATATACTCTGCGCTGGGATGGTGAGATGAGACTGACTCTGGATGTATTCCGCGACCTTGGTGCGGCCTTTGCTGTCGCCCTGATACTGATCTACCTGGTGCTGGTT
>Ga0316196_10001300_pt1 | contig 10865 bp, 10 predicted proteins | sample Eddsed2cm_MG_FD_204938 | JGI IMG/M metagenome (GOLD analysis project Ga0316196, IMG submission 204938) | Coastal sediment microbial communities from Maine, United States - Eddy sediment 2 cm | ecosystem: Environmental > Aquatic > Marine > Coastal > Sediment | place: USA: Maine | collected... | reverse complement strand
TATCCGCTCGAAGACCTGTTCATGGTCATGGCAACGCAAAACCCGATCGAGCAGGAGGGAACCTACCCGTTGCCTGAAGCACAGCTCGATCGCTTCCTGCTGCATGTACAGGTGGGTTACCCGAGCATTGAAGATGAGCGCCGCATCCTGGTGCTCAATCGCGACGAGGCGAAGAAAGGCGAACGCGATGCCTTCCAGCCGCCCGAGCTATTGTCGCTGGAGTCGATCATGGGCGCGCGGCAGGACATCCTGAATCTGCACCTGGCGAAGGAACTCGAGGAGTACATCGTCAACGTCGTAGTCGCGACGCGCGATCCTGGCTCCGTCGATGCCGCCCTGGATGGGCAGGTTCTATACGGCGCCAGCCCGCGCGCCAGCATGGGTATCGACCGTGCCGCACGCGCGCATGCATGGCTGGCGGGGCGGGATTACGTTGGCCCGGAGGATATCCAGGCGATCGCACCCGACGTTCTGCGCCATCGCCTCGTGCTCAGTTTTGAAGCCGAAGCGGACGGTATCGATGCCGCGTCCGTGATCAACGGCATCCTCGACGGCGTCGGGGTTCCTTAGCAGTGTGTGGGGCAGGACACTAGATGCGTCTCGACCACATATATGAAGGCGCATCCCCGGTCAGCGTCAGCCAGTCTGGCCTGATCCGGCTCAGCGGTCCTGCGCGCGCGATCGCGCTCAATGTCTTGCGTGTGAACTCATTGCAGACAGGCGCCTACGTGTCGCGTTTCCGCGGACGCGGCATGGAATTCGACGAATCGCGGCCGTATCAACCGGGAGACGACCCGCGCAGCATCGACTGGCGCGTAACGGCGCGAAGTACAACGGCCTACACGAAGCTGTTTCGCGAGGAGCGTGAACGTCCGGTGCTGATCGCCGTCGACCTGCGCTCCAATATGCATTTCGCAACGCAGGGGTGTTTCAAATCGGTCAATGCGAGTCGCGCAGCTGCACTGCTGTCATGGGCAGCGCATCATCGAGGCGACCGCCTTGGCGGACTGATTTTCGGCGACACGACGCATCGGGAGCTCAAGCCAAGACTGGGTCGACGAGCGGCACTGCGATTCGTGCATGAGCTGGCAGAGCACCCGGATTGGCAACAACACGAAGCCGAGCCGGCAGGCGCCGACCCGCTTGCCCAGGCGATGTCCGCATTGCGGCGCGTTGCGCGGCCGGGAAGCCTGGTCGTCGTCATCAGCGATTTCATCGGTTTTTCGCGCGCAGCTCAGTCGTACCTGTCGAGCGTGGCGCAGCACAATGAAGTGCTGGCCGTATTTCTCAATGATCCGATCGAGCGGGAACTGCCGCCGCCGGGTCGCTATCGACTCGTGTCGCCCGAGGAAGAGCTCGCGATCGATACTTACGCCGCCCCGGCAAGGCACGATTACGAGCAGGCCTACGAGGACCGCTTAGAGGACCTCGAGAAGTTCTGCCAGCGATACGGGGTTCACCTGATGCCGATGTCGACCGATGACGATCCCGTCAGTACGCTCCAGACCGCGCTGGGACGGCGGACTCACTAGCTATGAACGAGAACGCTCTACCGCTGCGTGATCTGCACCTGCCTGACGCAATCGGCTGGTGGCCGCTGGCCCCGGGTTGGTGGGTGGTACTCGCGATAGTCTCTGCGGCGCTGGGCTACCTCGCCTGGCGGCTGTACAAACGATGGCTTTTCAATGCGCCGCGCCGTTACGCACTGCGCGAACTCGCACGGTTCGAGGCGGAGTACCTCGAGCACGGTAACCCCGTCACGCTCGGCAAGCAGCTCTCGGAGCTGCTGCGTCGCGGCATGCTGGCGTATGCGCCAAGAGAGGAAGTCGCCGGGCTGACCGGCGAAGAATGGCTGGTCTGGCTGGATGAGGGCATGCCGCTACCCTATTTTCACACCGAAGGCGGGAAGAGCCTGCTGAATCTGCCGTACCGCGATCCGCAGAGCGATTTCTCCGACATTGATATCGATGCGCTGATCTCCGCCGTCCGTATGCGTCTCGGCGTGCCGCTGCGAGGCGCCGCCTGATGTGGTCGCTCGCCTGGCCCTGGGCTCTGCTCGCGTTGCCATTGCCATGGCTCGTGTATCGCCTGCTGCCCGAGGCACTTGGCCTGTCGGAGGCCGGTCTGCGCGTACCGAACCTGAGCAACTTCGAAACACTGAAGGATCGTTCGGACGCAGAGCAGTTGCTGAACTGGCGCGTCTGGGTTGCTGTAATAGCCTGGCTCCTGCTGGTGTTGGCAGCCGCCCGGCCCGAGCGCATCGGCGATGAACTCGATGTGCCCGTCGCGGGCCGTAACCTCATGCTTGCCGTCGACCTGTCCGGCAGCATGGACCAGAAAGATTTCGAACTGGCGGGACGCCGTGTCGACCGTCTCACGGCGACCAAGGCAGTCGCCAGCGATTTCATCGCACGTCGTGAAGGCGATCGAATTGGCTTGATTCTGTTTGGCGAGCGCGCCTACCTGCAGGTGCCACTGACGCTCGACCGGGATACGGTCAAGATTCTTCTCCTTGAAGCGGAGATCGGACTGGCCGGCGAGAAGACAGCCATCGGCGATGCGATCACGCTTGCTGTGCGTCGAGTTCACGAACAGAAGGAAGATGCGGGGGAGCAGGTGCTCGTGCTACTGACCGACGGCGCCAACACGGCGGGCGAGGTTCATCCGCTGAAAGCCGCTGAGCTTGCACAGCAGGTAGGCCTGCGCATCTACACAATCGGAATTGGCGCCGAGTCGATGGACGTATCGTCACTCGTCGGTGGGCGTCGCGCGATTAATCCGTCGGCCGATCTCGACGAAGCCACGTTAACGGAGATAGCGCAGTCGACCGGCGGCCGCTACTTCCGCGCTACCGACACCGCGAGCTTGCAGGACATCTATGCACTCGTTGATGAACTCGAGCCTGTTGAGGAGCCCGAGTCCGGTTTCAGGCCGGTGAAGTCGTACTATTTCTGGCCCCTGGGGGCGGCGATGGGTCTTGTTGGACTGCTCTGCCTGGCGGCGTTGCTGCAACGCGCCCTGGTGCGGCGCAGGACGGAGGTGCAGGCACATGCTGGCTGACTTCCACTGGATTCGACCGACGTGGCTGCTCCTGATTCCCGTGGTCGTGGCGGTCGCGGTGCTGCTGGCAAAGCGGCGGCTCGGCGCCGGTCACTGGAGTGACGTTATCGATCCGGCCCTGATGCCCTATGTACTGTCGCGTACGCCGGGCCGGGGTATGGACCATCGCTGGTGGTTGCTGGGTCTGGCCGGCATTGTTGCCGTTGTAGCTATGGCGGGTCCGGCGTGGCAACGGATCGACCAGCCCGTCTTCCGCGCGGAGCAGGCCATAGTCATAGCGCTCGACCTGTCACGGTCGATGGACGCCCAGGATATCGAACCGAGCAGGCTGGCACGTGCGCGTCTGAAAATCCTCGGTATGCTCGAGCGACGCCAGAGCGGACAGACAGCTTTGCTCGTATACACGGCCAACGCATTTACGGTCACACCGCTGACTGACGACACCGACACGATCGCAGCGCTCGTTAACAGCCTGAGCACGGACATCATGCCCAGCCGGGGCAGTTATCCCGAAGTCGGCATTCGCAAAGGACTGTCGTTACTCGAGCAGGCCAGCGTGGGCTACGGCGAGGTGCTGTTGATCACGGACGGTGGCTCATCGCCGGCGGCGGAGAAAGCCGCGCGGGACCTCAAGTCGGCTGGCTTCACTTTGTCGATCCTTGGCGTTGGTACGCGCGAAGGCGCGCCGATTCCGCGGCTGGCGGGTGGCTTCGTCACAGATAATCGCGGTGCAATCGCGGTTGCGCGTCTGGAAGAACGCGGATTGCGCGATCTGGCGACTGCAGGTGGCGGACGCTTCGCGGTGCTGTCCTCAGACGACAGCGATCTGGATCACCTCCTGTCCGGCGAGATTGCCGCGGCTGCGGCGGCAGGCGATGACTCACTGGCGACGGACCAGTGGCGTGAGGAAGGGCCGTGGCTGGTCCTGTTGCTCTTGCCGCTGGCGGCGCTCGCGTTCCGCAAAGGCTGGGTCTTGGTGCTCGTCGTGTTTATTGCGCCGCTGCCACGACCGGCCGAGGCCGCGTTTTGGGAAGATCTCTGGTTTAACAAGGACCAGCAGGCGGCGCGGGCCATGGAGGAGGGCAGTCCCGCAGATGCAGCAGTGCTCTTCGATGATCAGAATTGGCGCGCCGTCGCTCGCTATCAATCGGGCGATTACCCGGGAAGCGCCGCGGAGTTTGCCGAGTTTGAAGACACCGGCAATCTATACAACCTGGGTAACGCGCTCGCACAACAGGGTGAGTTCGATTCCGCCATCGATGCCTACGAGCAGGTGCTTGAGTCTGAGCCGAATAATGAGGATGCGCGCTATAACCTCGAACTTGTGAAACAGATAAAAGACCAACAAGAGCAGGAACAAGAGACCCAGGGCGATGACCAGCAGTCGACCGAGAATCCGGGTGGCGAAGGCCAGCAGTCGGATTCAGAGAGCGAGCAGAATCAGGAAGGCTCTGAAGGGACGTCGGAATCGCAGGAGCAATCAGAGAGCGATCCGTCGCAGCGCGGTGAAGACGAGATGAGCGAGGAAGACCTGCAGGCGCTACAGGAAGAGTTGCAACGCGCGGCGGAGGAAGCGCAGGAAGGGGAACAGCCCCAGCAGCTTTCGGAGGCTGAGCTGGCCGAGTTACGCCAGCAGCAGGAACAGGAACAGGCGATGGAGCAGTGGCTGCGTCGGATTCCTGATGATCCCGGCGGTCTACTCAGGCGCAAATTCCGTTACCAGTACCAGCGGTACGGCATAGATCAGGAAGGTAAGGACGTGTGGCCCGACGACGAGGTACAACCGTGGTAGGAATACTCAAGACGTGGCAACACGCGAATCTAAGAGGCTTGAGCACTTGCCTGGCAGTGGTTGTGGGCTTGCTCTGGGTTGCTGTGGCGTCCGCTACGGTGACCGCGCGGGTCGATCGACCAACTGTCGATCTTAATGAGTCGTTCACGCTGGAAGTTGTCGTTGATTCAAACACCGACCTCGAGCCGGACCTGACCGTACTGCACGAGGACTTCTTCGTCGGCCAGGTCAGCAAGCTCAGCAATACATCAATCTTTAATGGTGATATCAAGCGCAGCCTGACTTGGTCGGTCGCATTGATGCCGAAGAACACCGGCGTGCAGCACATACCTGCGATCGAAGTAGGTAACGAGCAGAGCAATCCGGTCCGTATCGTTGTCAACGAGCCGACGAATGCGCCGCCTGGCGAGGCCGACGTATTCGTCACGAGCGAAGTGGATGTCGATGAGACCTTTGTCCAGGCGCAGATTCTCTATCGCATTCGTGTCTATCGCGCTGTTGCGACGCGTCAACCGGCGCTGCGCGAGCCCACGATTAGCGGAGTCGAATCGTTGATCGAACTCGCCGGAGACGAGCGGCAGTATGAGTCCGTGCTCAATGGCAGAGCCTACAACGTTGTCGAGCGGGTGATCGCGTTGTATCCGCAGGAGAGCGGGGAGATCGAGATATCGCCGGCGCGATTCGAAGCGCGAGTGCTGCGCGACGGTCGCATTACCGGTCGCAAGGTCTTCCAATCCGATTCCCACAAGGTAACGGTGCTGCCGATTCCCGCGCCGCCGACCGACATGCCTGACGCAGTATGGCTGCCGGCCCGCGATGTGCAGCTCAGCGAGGAGTGGTCTCGACCGCCCGATGAAATGGAAGCCGGCGAACCGGTCACGCGCGTCGTGACGCTGACGGCACTCGGCCAGATTGAAACCCAGCTGCCGACGATCGAAGCGGCGGAAGTTGATGGCCTGAACATCTACGCCGACATGCCCGAGCTCAGTCGCGTTGTTGAGGCCGATGGGATTCGCGGCGTGCGCAAGGACCAGTTTGCAATCATCGGCCTGGTTGGTGGCGAACTGGAACTGCCGCAGCTGGACGTTCCCTGGTGGGACACAGAAGCGGGCGAGTGGCGCGTGGCGACCCTGCCGGCGAGGACGCTAACAGTTGCCGGCGCCGAGCCACCTCCGGTCATTGAAGAGCCGCCCGTTGTCGTCGAGCCGGTTGATACAGCGTCTCCGGTGCAGGTGCCGGGCGCCGATCCTTCGGCAGCGCTTGCTGCAACGACTTTCTGGCAACGTGCGGCTGAAGTGCTCGCCGTACTCTGGATTCTGACACTGGCAGCATGGTGGTGGTCGTCCCGCACCGCGCCTCGGCAAAGTCGCGAGCCGCGTGAACCTGAGGATCCACCTGTTCAAAAACAACAGAAGGAACTGCTCAGGGTTGCGCGCAAGGCCGCGAGCTCCGAGGACTCCGCTGGTGTGCGTGCCGCACTGCTTCAATGGGCGAGACTCCAATGGCCGGATGATGCGCCACGTAGCCTGGGAGAGCTCTCGAATCGAGTTGCCGCACCGCTTGCGGATGAACTTCGCAGCTTGTCCGCAGCCAGTTACAGCCCAAATGGCGGTGGCTGGGATGCGGCTGCGCTTGCGAACGCGCTACGCTCGATTAGCCTCGTCGCCCGCAGGGAAGATGTGGCAGCGAGTGAGCCCTTGCCGCCACTGATGCCGCCCGCGACCTGATTACCAGTGACCGACACTGGGCATTGATGCCCAGGGTTCCGCAGCAGCAAGCGCATCGCCTTTCTGCAAGAGTTCTATGGAAATATTGTCAGGTGAGCGCACGAATGCCATGCGCCCGTCACGCGGGGGCCGATTGATCGTCACCCCGGCATCCATGAGCGATTGACACAAGGCGTAGATATCGTCGACTTCGTAGGCGAGATGCCCGAAGTTGCGCCCCTCATCGTAGGGTTCCGGGTCCCAGTTGTGCGTCAGCTCGACCTGGGCTTCCTCGTCCCCCGGGGCGGCCAGGAAGACGAGCGTGAATCGGCCTTGCTCGCTGTCATAGCGCCGGACTTCGACCAGCCCGAGCTTGTTGCAGTAGAAGTCGAGGGATGCGTCGATGTCCGTGACGCGCACCATTGTGTGGAGGTATTTCATTGTCTTGCTCCGCTCCCGTGTTAACTCCACAATGGTCGTCGATCATTACGCTGCTGGCAAATATGAAATTTCACCTGTGAATGGCATACGGACAATAACGCTCGACCTGGACGACACGCTGTGGGAGATCCATCCCGTGATCCGGCGTGCGGAAGCGCGACTGCACGCCTGGCTTGGTGAGCATTATCCCAGGATCACGGAGAAGTTTGACCGAACTGCCATGCGCGAGGTCCGCACGCGCGTGGTGCAGGAGCACGCCGACCGGGCGCACGACCTGACATTCCTGCGGCATACGGTTCTCATGGAGGTTGCGACAGCCGCTGGCTATCGCGAATTCCTGATCGACGAGGCGTTCGCTGTATTTGATGAAGTCCGCAACGATGTCGAGATGTTCCCCGAGGCAATCCCGGCGTTGCTGGCGTTGAAAGAACGTTTCACATTGATCGCCGTGACCAACGGCAATGCCAACCTCAAGAAGATCGGTATTGACGATCTTTTTGACGGGCACGTGAACGCAGCGATGGCCGGCGCGGCGAAACCAGAACGACCGATCTTCGATGCGGCTGTGCTGGTTGGTGGTGCTCGTGTGGAGCAGACTCTGCATGTTGGCGATCATCCGTTCTACGACGTGCACGGCGCGCGCGAGGCCGGCTTGCGCACGGTCTGGGTGAATCGAAGCGGAGATGAGTGGCCGGACGAGTACGCACCGCCGGATGTCGAGGTACAGCACGTTGGCGAGCTTGCCGATATCGTCAGCAGGTCAACCTCATGAAGGGACCAGGCGATCCGCTGATCATCTACGTTCCCGGTCTCCTGCCCAAACCGGAGCCTGAATTGCATCGCCAGGCGCTCTTGCGCTGTCTGTTGGCGGGCATACGCCGGGTCGATGCGGAGGTTGCCCGGGAAATTGAATCAAGACGGGGAGCGTTCGACCTGGTGTCGTGGACCTACGACTTTTACCGCGAGCACCGCGACATCGGAATAGATGCGGCGGGGATTGATGCGGTCATCGAACAGCCCAGGGCCAGCAAGCAGGATATCTCCGAAGCCACGTCGTGGAAGCGCCAGCTTGCCCGGGGGCTCTATACCCTGGGTGACTTGCTTCCTTTCCTGATACCGCATGTCGCGAGCGAGACGACAGAGGTGCACCTGCGCGACCTGAGGCGCTACCTGAGCGACGCTAACGGGATTGCTGCACACACGCGTCGCATGCTCAAGGTGCCGCTGCGAGCCGCAACGGAAGCGCACCGCCCGGTACTCCTGATTGGCCACAGCATGGGGGCCGTAATTGCCTACGACAGCCTGTGGGAACTCAGCCATGTTGGGCGGGATCATGTCGAGGTGGATACGTTGTTAACCATGGGCAGCCCGCTTGGACAGCGCTACATGCAAAAGCGCATCAAGGGAGCAGGCCAGTCGAGCTTTGATCGCTACCCGAACAACATTCGTCGCTGGGCCAATCTGTCGGCTGTTGGCGACCTGACCGCACTCGACCCCTATCTCGTGAACGATTTTGGCGAGATGCTCGAGCTAGGCCTCGTCGGCAGGATTGACGACGAAATGATGTTTACGTATTTCCGCCTCAATGGCGAATTGAATGTGCATGCGGAATACGGTTACTTCGTAAACGAAAAAACCGCGCACACCATCGTCGAATGGTGGCGCGGTCATTCTCGTTCGTCAGGCGATTAGGTCGCGTCGATAGCCGGTTTGATGACGATGTCGATACGTCGATTGCGCGCACGACCGGCACTCGTTTCATTGCTCGCGACGGGTCGGGTTTCGCCGTAGCCCGTCGCAATCAGGCGGTAACTCGGAATGCGCATGGCATTGATCATGTACTGCTGCACAGACTCGGCACGATCCTGGGACAGTTTCTGATTCAGATCATCGCCGCCATGAGAGTCGGTATGACCTTCGATAATCAGCTCGCTGCGAGGGAATACATCGATGGCCTTCTCAACTTTGGCCAGCAGATCGAAGTTTTGCGGCTTGAGTTGTGAAGCGCCACTGTCGAAGTTCAGACCGACGAGCCGCAGGATGATGCTATTGCCCTGGCGAAATACGCGGGCCTCGTCAGGCGTGAACATCTTCTCGACTTGCTCGAATTGCTGTTTCACCCGCGCTTGTGCTTCAAGTCGCTGGACGAGCGCCGCACGTTCTTCAGTCGCTCCGCCGAGGCGCTGGTCGAGCGCACGCAATTCTTCTTCCATATCGGCGATACGAAGTTCGTTCTCAGCTTTTTCCTGTTCGAGACCCTGCAACTGGTTGCGCTGTAGTTCGATGAACGCGACCAACTCGGCAGTCAGTTTCTCACCACCGGTCTCCATGTCGGGAAAGACGTCCGCAGCACCAGCGACCTGCCGGAGCCAGGCCTCCCACTCCAATACCAGCTGCTCAGCAGTGAGATTCTTGTCTCTGACCCGTCGTACTATTTCCGACAAATAGATGGCATGCTTGGCTTCGTAGTTTGCCTCGCGGGCAAGACTGCGGGGCAGGTCGGTGTCGTAGCGATTCTCATTGAGCTCGCGCTCGGCGTCAGCCAGCAGCTGCTTGGCCCGGCCCAGCGTAATTGGTGCATATCGACCCACACGCGCCCGATCGGCATCGGCTAACAGGCGCCGCGTCTCGGAAAGATACTGTGCCTTGATCGCGACGAGTTCGGCCTCGCGGTACAGGCTGGTAGCTTCGATATCTCGTCGGCTCGCGTTCTTGAGATCACCGCGTTCCATCAAACGGATCGCGTCGCCAAACTTGCGTTGCGCCCGTTGCCAGATTTCAGAAGAGAGTTCAGGCGCATTCGCATTGGCGGCGTCCTGCCGGCTCTTCAGCACCTGGGCGAATTTGGTCTGTGCCAGGGACGCCTTCTCTTCGGCTTCCCGGAAGTATCGCGTCGCGTCGGCAGCGTTGGAGCGGACAGTCTCGATATTACGCCCACGCCTCAGCGCCTCTTCCGCGTCGTTGTATTCCTTCTGTCCGCGTTCAAAACTACGTGGAGCCAGTAGCTCGGCATCGACGGCTTCAGCGGCAGCCAGTGCAGCGTCGGCATCCTTAAAAAACGTTTTGCGAAGCTCGTCCTGCGCATAGCCCTGGCCCGCGGCAAGCAGCGCCAGCACGGCCGCAACGAAAGTAACAAAATTGGGTTTCGCAACCATTTACTTATTCCTCAGGTCTTTCTGGTTCGAAATCCGCCCAAGCGAAGGCAGATGAAGCTCAATGTTACATATGACAGCGTACTAAATCTGTGCGCCGTGTCCCTGTAAGTCACGGATTTTAAGCTAAAGAACGCTTCAAACGGACGAATTTTAGTGACCTGCGTCCAGTTTTTGGCCATTTGGGCCCTTTACGCGCCTTTCTGTGCTCTGGCTCACAGTTAACATGGCAAGGCAGGCGTAATCTCAAGTCATGTCCGCCAAGTACTACACGCAGTTCATCCTGACCGACGCTGAATATCGCGACGGCAATGAGTTCTGCGGCATCGTCGAACTGAACCAACCGATGGAACAGCGTACCGACCGGCATGACATCGAAGCCATTCTCGCCCGCAACTTCGACCTGAAGCAGAGCGCTGTCAGGTTGGTCAGCTGGTCCAGATTGCACTGAACACCTCTGGCGTCGCCAAGATTTCCCCCTGACTCTCCCGGCTCCGGCCGGGATTTTTTTTTGGCCATGGATGGCCTTATGCCGTGGAGGCCACGGATGGCCGAGAGCGGCGTCGTTGGTATTGAGTCAGTGCTTATTTATGCGACAATGCGTGCCCCTTGATCGCAGCACCCTTATATTGGCATGTATTTGCATGAGTAAGACAGACGAAAAACTCCGCGGAATCCCGGTCGTCCAGAGCGGCAATAAGTACAAGACCGATG
>Ga0316196_10001299_pt1 | contig 10866 bp, 8 predicted proteins | sample Eddsed2cm_MG_FD_204938 | JGI IMG/M metagenome (GOLD analysis project Ga0316196, IMG submission 204938) | Coastal sediment microbial communities from Maine, United States - Eddy sediment 2 cm | ecosystem: Environmental > Aquatic > Marine > Coastal > Sediment | place: USA: Maine | collected... | reverse complement strand
GATACAACATAGCGGTACACAGGGCGTTAAAGAAATTGTCCTCGGGATGGCTCATCGTGGGCGGCTAAACGTACTGATCAACATCATGGGGAAGTCTCCTGAAGAATTGTTCAAAGAATTCGAGGGTAAGAAAGAAATCAAAGGTGGCTCCGGTGACGTCAAATATCACATGGGCTTTTCATCAGACATAGAAACTGACGGTGGTCCGGTGCATCTTGCCCTGGCTTTCAATCCGTCACATCTCGAAGTGGTTAATCCAGTTGTAATTGGCGCAGTGAAGGCCCGGCAAGTTCGACGTCATGACGACAATCATGAGGAGGTGCTACCGGTGCTGATTCATGGTGACGCTGCGTTTTCGGGCCAGGGCGTAGTGATGGAAACTTTCAACATGTCACTGGCCAGGGGCTTCCACACGGGTGGCACCATACACCTGATCCATAACAACCAGATTGGATTTACCACCAGTAATCCGATGGATGCGCGTTCGACACCCTACTGCTCAGAAGTAGCTAAAATGGTTGAAGCGCCTATTTTCCATGTTAATGGCGATGACCCCGAGGCGGTAATCTTCGTTACACAACTGGCTCTTGATTACCGTAAGCAATTTAAATGTGACGTCGTCGTCGATGTAATCTGTTATCGCCGCCACGGTCATAGCGAAGCCGATGAGCCGTCGGTGACGCAGCCTGTCATGTATTCACAAATTGCGGCTACTCCCACTACGCGTGAACTCTATGCTCGAAAGCTTCAGGCAGAAAATGTTATTGACGGAGAGACGGCAAAAAAACTTCAAAATACTTACCGCGATAATATTCACGATGGAAAGATTGTTGCATCGAAGATTCTGCATGGCCTGGACCACCCTTACAAAGTTGACTGGTCAAAATATCGCAATAAAGATTTTCAGGAACCCATTGATACAAGCGTCGATATTGAACAAATTCATCGTTTATGCAGCCAGATCCAAAAACTCCCCCAGGGTTTTAGTTTACATCCCCGCGTATTACAGATCATTGAAGACCGACGTAAAATGGCCAGCGGAGGCCTGCCGATAAACTGGGGTTTTGCAGAAACAATGGCCTATGCCACCCTGCTGGATGAAGGTTACTCGGTACGAATAAGTGGTCAGGATAGTGGCCGCGGAACGTTTTTTCATCGACACGCCGTCCTCTATGACCAGACCACCGGTGATCGACATATACCTCTGCAACACATTTGTCAGCAGGCGACCCAATTCCAGGTTGTTGACTCACTGCTTTCTGAGGAAGCAGTGCTCGGATTTGAACTTGGCTATGCAACAGCTGAACCTGAAGCCCTGACAATCTGGGAAGCGCAGTTTGGTGATTTTGCCAACGGTGCACAGGTTATTTTCGATCAGTTCATCAGTTCAGCAGAAACTAAATGGAGCCGGTTTACCGGGCTCACAGTATTACTGCCTCATGGACTGGAAGGCCAGGGCCCTGAGCACTCCTCTGCAAGACTTGAGCGTTTTATGCAACTCTGTGCCGAGAGTAATATGCGCGTTTGTGTGCCAACTACCGCTGCGCAGATTTTTCATCTGCTGAGGTCACAGATCTTACAGCCCCTCAGGCGGCCCCTTATTGTCATGAGCCCAAAAAGCATGTTGCGAAACCCACTGGCGACATCGGCGCTGGAAGAGCTTTCCAGCAGTAGCTTCAGGAAAATCATTACTGAAACGGAAGATATACATCCTGAAAAAGTTCGCCGTGTCATTCTCTGTACCGGCAAGGTTTATTACGACCTCTTTAGCGCAAGAGAAGAAAAAGGAATCGATGATATTGCGATAGTACGAGTTGAGCAGCTATACCCCTTTCCACATGATCTGCTGATAAGCGTTCTGGCAGAATACCCGAATGCCGGCTCCATCGTCTGGTGCCAGGAAGAACCAATGAACCAGGGTGCATGGTACCAGATCCGTCATCACCTGGAAGCCTGCACAGGGGATAACCATAAGCTGGCATATACAGGCCGCGCACTATCTGCATCGCCGGCGGCAGGTTCCTATAATCTGCACATGGCAGAATTGCATCAGTTTGTGAACCAGGCATTAACCATTGATTAATAAAAAAATTAAAAGTCCGTTGAACAAAGGAGAATTGCATGGGGATTGAAATCAAGGTTCCGGTCTTACCAGAATCCGTGATGGATGCCACAGTGGTAAAAATATACGCAGAAGTCGGTGATGCTGTCGAACGCGACGCACCGCTTATGGACCTTGAAACCGACAAGATCGTGCTTGAAGTCCCTGCACAGGAAAGCGGTATAGTGACTGAGATTAAAACCGAGGTTGGTGAGGTTGTAACAGCAGGGCAGCTACTTGCGATAATGGATAACAACCCAACTCCTCAGCAAACGCAACAAAAGCCGCAAGCCGCTGAAGAAAGTCAAAATGAGATCACTATTAAAGCTAGCCCTGCGGCTGAAAGAATTGCCGCCGAAAATAATATTGACCTCTCTACTATACCCGGTACAGGCAAAGACCAGCGAATTACCAAACAGGATGTTCTGAGCTTTATTGATCATTTAAAAGCAGCCCTGCAGCAGGAATTAACCGGCAAAGGTGCTGCTGGCACAACTGCAAGCCAACCAGCAGTGAAGGCTGTGGAAATTCCGTCGAAGGCTGCAGATGCTCCACAGCAGTCATATGACTCTTCATCTGAACGACCTGAGAGGCGGGTTCCGATGTCGCGACTTCGGCAGCGTGTAGCACAGCGCCTGCTGCAGGTGCAGCAGGAAGCGGCGATACTGACAACCTTCAACGAGGTCAACATGCAGGCCGTGATGGATGCCCGCAGTAGATGCCGCGATGAATTTGAAAAACGCTATGGTGCACGCCTGGGCTTCATGTCCTTTTTCGTCAAAGCATGTGCGCAGGCGCTACAGCATTACCCGATAGTCAATGCATCGATAGATGGCGAGGACATCATCTATCATGATTATGTAGATATCGGCATCGCCGTTAGTTCACCGCGCGGGCTGGTGGTACCAACCTTAAGGAATGTTCAGCTTTCCGGCTTCGGTGATATTGAAACACAGATTCTTGCCATGGCGGAAAAAGCACGTGACGGTAAATTGACTCTGGAAGACCTGGCCGGTGGTACCTTCTCAATCACTAATGGCGGGACCTTTGGTTCAATGTTATCTACTCCCCTGCTAAACCCACCTCAAAGCGCAATACTTGGCATGCATAATATTAGCGAACGTGCGGTGGTTGAGAATGGTGAAATCGTAATTCGCCCAATAATGTATGTAGCACTCTCATATGACCATCGACTGATAGATGGCCGAGATGCTGTGCAGTTTCTTGTCAGCATCAAACAGAACCTGGAAGACCCCTCGCGACTACTGATAGGCCTTTGAAGATGAAGAAGCATTACGATGTAATTGTTATTGGGGCCGGTCCTGCCGGTTATGTTGCCGCGATCCGCTGTGCCCAGTTAGGGATGAAAACCGCCTGCATCGATGAGTGGCTTGATCCCCAGGGCAAACCATCTCTTGGAGGTACATGCCTGAATGCAGGCTGCATACCATCCAAGGCTTTACTCGAAATCTCTGAGTATTATGCCGGTTTAATGGATGCATCAGCACATCCCGGGATTCATCTGAAAAACATTGAACTGGATATTAAAAAAATTCAGCAGGAAAAAAAACAGATTGTTAGTGAGCTGACTGGTGGCATACATACCCTGTTCCGCGCAAATGGAATCACCTCCATTGCAGGCAGAGCTCAATTACAGTCTGATCGAAAAGTTTTTGTCACACCCACGGACGGCAAGAAAAACGAAGAACTCTCAGCTGACAATATCATCATTGCGACAGGCTCACAGCCTATAGATATTCAGGCTGCTAGAATGGATGGGAACAACATCACAGATTCAGAGGGCGCCCTGGAATTTGACGAAATCCCAGGACGCCTGGGGATCATAGGTGCAGGTGTCATTGGACTGGAAATGGGCAGTGTCTGGCGACGTTTCGGCTCAGAAGTAACACTACTGGAAGCCCAGGAGACCTTTCTGCCTGCTGCTGACAGAGATATTGCAGCACTTGCGCTGGCTGAGTACCGCAATCAGGGTCTGGACATACACACTGGCGCGTGCGTTACGGCAACCGAATGCAATAACAATAGCGTCACAGTGTCCTTTACCGAATCCGGCGAGTCACATCAGCTGGAGGTGGACAAGCTCATTGTTGCAGTCGGGCGTCGAGCAAATACTGAAGGCCTGGCACCAAAAGAAAGTGGTTTATTGACTGATGAGGGCGGCAATATTCACGTCAACGAAGACCTGATGACAAACTTGCCTAATATCTATGCTATTGGTGATGTCATCCCCGGCCCAATGCTGGCACACAAGGGCTCGGCAGAAGGCGTTGCTGTTGCCGAACGAATCGCCGGTCGCACCGGTAGAGTAAATTATGAAACGATTCCCGCTGTTATCTACACGGAACCTGAAATAGCCTGGGCAGGCCAGACTGAAAACAACCTGAAACAGGCAGGTATCGACTATCGAACTGGCAGCTTCCCATTCACCGCCTCGGGTCGTGCGCGGGCGATGCGTAAGACTTCAGGGAAAGTAAAAATTCTGGCAGACGCTAATAACGATGAGATTCTGGGCATACACATTATTGGTGCACACGCCTCGGAGTTGATTGCTGAAGGCGTTCTGGCGATGGAATACCGGGCGACAGCAGAAGACCTGGCACTGACGATTCATGCCCACCCTACTTTGTCTGAAGCCGTGCATGAAGCCGCGCTGGCAGTAGATGGTGAAGCCATACACATTGTTAACAGGAAGGCTGGCGTAAAATAAAAGGTTTACATTTTACGACTAAATACTTTACTGCCTGGCTTCAGCAGCAAGGACTGTATTTCTCAACAGCATAGCTACGGTAGTCGGTCCAACTCCACCAAGCCTGGGTGTAATCCAGCCAGCTACTTCGGCGCATGATTCGTCTACATCCGGCATCAGGCGTTTCCCCTCCCAGCTTATTCCACCACTTATCACAGCGGCTCCAGGCTTGACCATTTCTGGCATCACAATGCTTGCGACACCAGCGGCAGAAATAAGTATGTCTGCCCGGCGGGTAAAGTAAGCAAGATCCTTGACGCCCGAGTGGACGACAGTCACAGCTGCATTAGCCCCTTCCTGCTTAGTTGTCAGTAATAGGGACAATGGTCGACCCAGTGTTGGACCGCGGCCGATAATCACCACTTCTTTGCCGGCCACATCTATACCATAATGCACAAGGATTGCCTGAATTCCTGCCGGAGTGCATGGCACGGGGCCAGCTTCCTGGAGCACAAGCTTGCCGAGATTTACCGGGTGCAGGCCATCTGCATCCTTAGCTGGGTCCATTAGCATCAGTGCTTCATTGAAATCCAGCCCACGAGGAACGGGGTACTGGATAATGTACCCGTCAACTTCTCTGTTATTATTGAATTCTTCAACCGCACCGAGAAACTCCTGCTGATTGACAGTCGCAGGAAGTTCCAGATGAAAGGAACGAATACCAGCATTTTCACAGGCCTCATGCTTCTTTCTTACGTAGCTAGCGCTGGGCCCGTCATCGCCAACAAGAATAGTACCCAGACCCGGCTGGATACCGCGCTCGGCCATGACTTCCACACGCTTACGCACATCTGCAATTACGGCCTCTGCGACTTCAACACCGCTGAGTAATTTTGCTGTCATTTATTTCTTCTCTGATTTGGGTTTTATATATCCATTCTGAACGATACAGATGGAGAGATAAATATTCGAATTTGAGGTAACTACTGCGTGAAATAATTATAGATCGAAGTAGATTACATGATTAAGCGGGCATTTTAGCCACGAGCTTCGGGCTCATCAAGAAATGATGATTCTATGATTACTGACCTCTAGAACTACAAATGGCGTTTGATCGGGCCAGCTAGCATGATCACGACAGTAGCACCTACGGCTGCTGCTGCATACATAACAAAATCTGATTGTTCTGCGCTACCAAGAAATGCCATGAGTATGCCGCCTATCGCCCCACCGGCAACTCCCGCCCCGACATCACAGGCAAAACCAAGTCCGGTGCCTTTCAAAATCAGACCGGCCAGCAAGCCTAATGCCAGGCCTATCACAAGGAATACAATTAAGTTGATGATATCCATACAGAACTCCTGTAGGTCTCACAAGTCTCTGTGTACTCCGTCATTCTAGAATGACGGAGTAGAAAAAGGAAATTTTTGTATCTACCTCTCTCTAAAATTTTCATTTTCCATGCTAAAAGCTGATTAATTGTGACAATAAAAACGAAACTTTATAAAAGTTGACGCACATCAAGGAATTCAGTTTACATATGACATTATCATTTTATTGATTTCATCCGACAATTTTCACCGCAATTAAATGTAACATATGAATATTTTTGAATTACTGATCATTGTTTTTTTTATCTTTCTGGCCATTATCATCACTATCGGCCTTTTTCGCTCTATCATGCACAGCAGTAAGCAGGGTGAAATTTATTACCAGAAACTAAATGATCGTATTAAGCCTTTACGAATGCATAAAATGCTTCAAGCGCTTGGTATAGATGATCAAGAATATACCCGTAGCAACCAGGTCAACGAGATTGAGATGCATATGAACCGCTGCCAGGAGTGTAGCAATACCGAGCAGTGTGACACAGAGCTTGAGACTGGCAAAGTTACGCACGCTGACCAGTACTGCCCAAACAATGAAGCTTTAATTAATACAGCAGCAAAAAACTTAGCACCCTGATATTCCATAGCTAAATAATCGTTACTCATCTGAAAATAGTGACTTTCGGTCAAAATCCAACATTGATTCTGTAATTACCAGTAATTCCCAAGTCAGCGAAGGTGATATACTCCTGTGCCCGAACAATCAGACAGATAAAAAGGATAACAGTGAAAAGGATTCTTTTTTTCATACTCCTGCTTGGCAGTTCATCCGCTATTGCCGAAACAGGATACATCACCGATCAATTGAAGATTACCTTACGTAGTGGCGAAAGCACGACCCACAAAGTTGTGCGCATGTTGCCCAGTGGGACTGCAGTCACAGTTTTAAGCCGTAACAGTGATACAAACTATGCAAAAGTTCGACTGGCAGATGGCACAACAGGATATGTACTGAACAGGATGCTGCTGTCTGAACGACCTGCACGTGAGAGGCTCGCCGAAGCAGAACAGCAACTCGTGGTTTTACGCCAGGAGCCTGGGAAATTAAGTAGTCAGCTTGCAGATTTGCAGGAAAAACACGCTGCCCTGCAACAGCAATATACAGAAATTCGAAATGAGAATAATAGTCTCAAACAGGAAGTCATCAGGCTCAGCAAAGTTGCCCAGGACCCTTTGCGGATCGCCGGTGAACGTGATGATGCTGTAGAACGCAGCCAGCATCTGTCTGATGAGCTGGATATTCTTAAATTAAAGAACCAGAGACTGACGGATAAAACAGAGCAAAACTGGTTTCTTATCGGCGCTGGTGTTGTGATTGCCGGTATTATTCTCGGTTTACTGCTGCCCCACATGAGAGTGAAAAAGAACAGATCAGAATGGGGTGATTTCTAAACACAGTTAAAGGATGAAAGACAAAGGACTAAGGAAGAAGGTTCTTTTTCCTTTATCTCCTTTATCTTTTGTCCTTGGTCCTTAGTCTGATGTTAACCGCACTTCGACTCGCCACAGTTCAGGCAGGTCATGCAGCCATCCATTTTGATGACAGCCTTGGTGTGGCATTTAGGGCAAAGCTGCGCATCAGGTGGGAAATCACTGATTTCCTCTTCAACTGCCTGAGCAGTTTCCGCCCTGTCATTATTTCCATCATTCATGGAATCATACTCAGCGCGTTTAGCCTTCAGGTGGTCACGCACACAATCATCCATTTCATCAGCCTTGATCATGCCAATCATTTTCATGTGGCACTCAATAGCATCACCGATTTCAGCTACCAGTGAAGGCATATATTTTCCGCCCTTCTTGAAATAACCTCCTCGTGGATCAAATACACTGCGCAATTCCTCTACCAGGAATGTCGCATCACCACCTTTCCTGAATACTGCTGAAATAATCCTGGTCAGCGCAACAATCCACTGGAAATGATCCATGTTCTTTGAATTGATGAAAATCTCAAATGGACGGCGGCGTTCATATTCAGTGCCGGGATTGAGGATAATATCGTTAATCGTGACGTATAGAGCATGTTCGGATAGTGGTGTCTTGATTTTGTATGTTGAGCCAACAAGCATCTCGGGACGTTGCAGTTTTTCATGCATATGCACAACATTTGCTAATTCGTCCTTTTCGGTCTCCAGACTGGCATCAACACCATCGAGAGGCAACTCAGGATTTTCAAGCATTTCCTTTTTAGGTGAAGTATCTGCAACGGAGTAGCCTACAATCTTTTTTTCAATTTTTACTGTCATCTTTTTAATTCAATCTTATGTTTAAAGTCTTCGTTATAAGTCATGGCAAATGTTCAATAGTTAGAACTTGCCGTAGTAACCTTCTTTCATAGCGTCGTAAAGATTCGCCGCAGTATGGATTTCACCATCATATTCAACTTCTTCATTTCCTTTCAGTTCCACTACTTCACCGTTCTCCAGATCAAAACGGTAAAGAGTATTTTCCAGATCTTCTTCTTTCACCAGCACACCCTGGAAAGCCTCCGGATTGAAGCGGAAGGTCGTACAACCCTTGAGGCCCTTCTCATGGGCATACAGATAGATATCCTGGAATTCATCGAATGGAAAGTCAGTCGGTACATTGGCTGTTTTCGAAATCGATGAATCAACCCACTTCTGAGCTGCTGCCTGTACATCAACATGTGCTTTCGGGGTAATATCATCGGCAGAAACAAAATAATCAGGCAATTTATTTGCCTCATCCTTTGCCATCGGCGTGGCATTAGGGTTTACCAGGTCACGGTAGGCCAATAATTCATATGAGAACACGTCAACCTTCTCTTTGCTCTTTTTCCCTTCACGTATAACGTTACGGCTGTACTGATGGGCAAATGAAGGTTCAATGCCGTTACTGGCATTATTGCCGAGAGACAAGCTGATGGTTCCGGTTGGAGCTATGGAGCTGTGGTGGGTAAAACGCACCCCTGTCTTAGCTATACGGTCAGTCAGTGACGGATCAAATTGCTGCATATAACGACTGTATTTTGCCAGCAGCACTCTTCCTGCTATTTTGTCACCGATGCTGTAACCGTCCTCTACCATTTCTGGTCTCAGGTTTAGCATCGCGGCGGTGACTTCATAATCATCACTGAGAATCGGAGCCATGCCCTTTTCCTTTGCCAGCTCAACACCAGTCTCCCAACCGACTTCAGCCATCTCCCGTGCGACACGTTCTGTAAATTCCAGGCATTCATCGCTGCCATAGCGCATACGCAACATGGTGCTGCTCGAACCCAGCCCGAGGAACCCCATGCCGTGACGGCGTTTACTAAGAATTTCATGGCGCTGCTCTTCCAGCGGCAGGCCATTGATTTCAACGACGTTATCGAGCATGCGTGTAAACACTGCTACCACCTCGCGAAAACGCGGCCAGTCAAAGGACGCATCTTCGGTAAACGCATTATCAACAAAACGGGTCAAATTGATTGAACCCAGCAGGCAACTGCCGTGCTGAGGCAACGGTTGCTCGCCGCAGGGATTGGTTGCCCTGATGTCTTCACAGAACCAGTTATTGTTCATTTCATTGATTCGATCGATGAGAATGAAACCCGGTTCAGCAAAGTCATAAGTCGATGTCATGATCATGTCCCACAACCTTCGTGCACGAATTGTTTCATAAACACGGCAGGCGACCTGGTTCAGGTCATTGGTTGTGTAACCTTTCGTAGTAGGCCAGTGACGCCAGATTATGCGTGTTTCCTTGTCCTCAATCTCGTGCTCTGATGCTGGAAATACCAGGTCCCATTCACCATCGTCTCTGACCGCCTGAACAAAATCATCAGTAATCAGGCATGACAGGTTGAACTGGCGCAGACGACCATCTTCACGCTTGGCTCTTATGAATTCACGAATATCAGGATGAGAAATATCAAAAGTACCCATCTGTGCGCCACGACGTCCACCCGCAGATGAAACGGTAAAACACATGGCATCAAAGATATCCATGAAAGATAAAGGCCCGGAGGTGTAGGCACCAGCACCACTAACAAATGCTCCTTTCGGCCGCAGTGTTGAGAATTCATAGCCAATACCGCAACCGGCTTTCAGAGTAAGGCCTGCTTTGTGGACAGAAGTCAGGATGCCATCCATGGAATCTGGCACCAGGCTGGAGACCGTACAATTAATTGTGCTGGTCGCTGGCTTGTGTTCCTGCGCACCGGCATTTGAAATAATTCGCCCGGCAGGAATAGCTCCGTTTTCAAGTGCCCAGAGGAAGCGTTCGTAATATTTTTCCTTCTTTACATCGTCAATTTCGACATCTGCCAGGGCACGTGCAACACGCTTGAAGGTTTCGTGGATGCTTGCATCTACCGCATCGCCATTCATTTTTTTCAGACGGTATTTCTTGTCCCAGATGTCCGCTGATGCGGGTTGCAAGTCTGGCAGTTTGTTCTTCTCAGGCTGGTTTTTTAAAGTGACGACGCTCATGCTTCTCCTCTCGCTACGGCTCATATTGGGTTTATTGCTAAAACTCACTATCGCCATATATTGTTATAATTAAAGTCAAATACCACTACATATTGTGTTTGTGAGATTAACCCTGTAAATCGAATTCGTCAACAGATTTATTTAAAAAAGTACTTAAAAATAAAAAAAGATTTCCTCAACAATTTACTCAGCAGGAGATTACAATTACATTACTATTTATATTTAGCCATAACCATC
>Ga0316196_10001298_pt1 | contig 10866 bp, 9 predicted proteins | sample Eddsed2cm_MG_FD_204938 | JGI IMG/M metagenome (GOLD analysis project Ga0316196, IMG submission 204938) | Coastal sediment microbial communities from Maine, United States - Eddy sediment 2 cm | ecosystem: Environmental > Aquatic > Marine > Coastal > Sediment | place: USA: Maine | collected... | reverse complement strand
TTTTTCCTCATCGGTCATTTTATAATCCCAGCGGCAGGAATTCGTGCAGGTACCCTGGTTGGGATCACGATGGTTAAAATAACCTGACAACAGGCAACGTCCTGAGTAGGCAATACAGAGTGACCCATGAACAAACACTTCAAGCTCGATATCGGGACATTGCTGGCGAATTTCATCTACTTCACCAAGAGACAACTCGCGCGACAGAATAATCCTCTCGATTCCAACCCCCTGCCAGAACCTCACTGCAGCGGCATTGACGGTATTCATCTGTACCGAAAGATGAATAGGCATGTCTGGCCAGTTTTCCCTGATCAGCATGATTAAACCCGGGTCGGACATGATCAGGGCATCAGGTTTAAGCGTAATAATCTTTTCCATATCAGCAAGGAAAGTCTTCAGCTTGCTGGCATGAGGCATAATGTTGACAGCGACGAAAAACCGCTTTCCCTGTGAGTGGGCAGCATTAATACCAACAGATAAATTATCGATATTAAAATCATTGTTGCGCACCCGCAGAGAATAACGCGGCAAACCGGCATAAACGGCATCGGCACCAAAGGCCATCGCATAATACTGGCTCTTTAGCGTTCCTGCCGGTGACAGTAGCTCAACTTTTCGGTCAATCTGAGACATGTTTTCTCAACAAATATTTGATCATTGTAAATGGTCCGGTATTCAAGCCTGTTTTACAAACTTTCCTTCGACTCTGAACCATGCAACCAGGCCAGCAAGAAGAGCCGCCAGGCTGGCTGCCCCGAAGGTAAAACCGGCACCAAACCAGCCCATCATATAGCCACTGAGCAGGCTCCCAACTGCACCACCCGCGCCAAAACTGACGCTGCCGTAAAGCGCCATCCCGCGGTGCTGGTGCCGACCGGTAAAGTAGCGATGTATCATCGATATTGCGACGCCATGAAACAGACCAAAACTCACGGCATGCAGCATCTGTGCTATCACCAGGATAGCAAACGACTCCGGAAACGTACCTATCATCACCCATCTCATACTGGTGACAAGACAGCAGAAAATAAACAGTGCGCGAAAACGGATTGGCTTTAAAAAGCGGTGCAGTGTAAGAAACAGAACGACTTCAAACATCACACCCAGCGCCCAGAGGGAACCGATCACAGTTTTACTGTAGCCGAAGTCAGACAGATAGAGTGTATAGAACGTGTAATACGGTGCATGACTTGCCTGTAATAAAAAACAGGCAACGAGGAAACTCATCAATTCAGGATACTTTAAAATGTAGCGAACCATCCCTCCCTGTTCTTCATGACTGGACTTCCCGGCATCAGGAATAAACAGGGTGAAAATAAAAATCCCCAGCAGACAAACCAGTATCACCGGCAGTACCAGGGTTGCCGGATGGCTATCCAGTGCACGACCCAGCAGCAGGGAGGTAAGAATGAAACCGATTGAACCCCACAACCGCACCTTGCCATAGCGATGATCGTCATCACCCAGGTGGTTAAGGGTAGTCACATCGACCTGTGGCAGCACTGCATTCCAGAAAAAAGTGAACAGCATCATCACCAGTGCCAGCCACCAGAAACCGGTTCCCAAAAATACACCAAGGTAAAAGATGACGGACAGCAATGCCGCTAGTCGCACCAGTCGCATACAGGAGTTGCTGTGATCGGCTAACCAGGCCCAGATATTCGGCGCAATCATCTTTGTGGCCATGATGATTGCCATTAAGTTTCCGATTTCAGATAGCGAAAACCCCAGTGAGGCAAGATATGGTGACCAGTATGGCAGCAACGCGCCCAGCGTTGCGAAATAGACAAAATAAAAAGATGACAGGCGCCAGTAAGGCATAAGCTTGATACTGATATTTTAATCCGCAGTGGTTCGTTGGATTACTGCGGGTGATACAGAATTAAAGTATAAACATGCAGCCGGAAAAATCTTAGCTTAACTATTCTCCGCAATCACATCGGCATTCTGACCACGCTGCCGCAACATGTGATCCATCACTGTGATTGCCAGCATTGCCTCGACGATTGGCGTAGCCCGGATTCCCACGCAGGGGTCGTGCCGACCAGTCGTAATCACTTCTGCAGATTCACCTTTTCTATTGATGGTCTGCCCGGGTAGACGCAGCGACGAGGTCGGCTTGAATGCGACACTGGCAAGAATGTCCTGACCGCTAGAAATACCGCCCAGAATACCCCCCGCATGATTTGAAAGAAATCCATCTGGAGTAATCAGATCACGATGGTCGGTACCTTTTTGATCAATACAGTCAAAACCTGAACCGATTTCAACGCCCTTGGCAGCATTGATGCACATTAGTGCGTGGGCAATATCCGCATCCAGCCGGTCAAAAACCGGCTCCCCGAGACCTGCGGGAACACCACTGGCGACGACATTTATTCGAGCACCGACAGAATTGCCTTCCTTGCGCAGGGCATCCATGTAGGATTCAAGTTCCGCTACTTTTTCGGCATCAGGACAGAAAAAAGGATTCTGCTCTATGGCATCCCAATCCAGCTTGTCAATTTTGATCGGTCCTAACTGAGCTAAATAGCCATGGATGCGAATCCCATACCTGAGCTTGAGATATTTCTTTGCAACTGCTCCTGCTGCAACACGCATGGCAGTTTCACGTGCAGACGATCGGCCGCCACCACGGTAATCACGCACTCCATATTTTCTTTCATAGGTAAGATCCGCGTGACCGGGACGAAACACTTCTTTGATGTCGGAATAATCTTTAGAGCGCTGGTCGGTATTGCGGATTAGCAGCCCGATCGGCGTACCGGTAGTCTTACCTTCAAAGACACCTGAAAGTATCTCAACCTCGTCCGATTCACGGCGCTGGGTGGTGTGTCTCGAGGTACCGGGTTTACGGCGATCAAGGTCAGGCTGTATATCGGCTTCAGTTAACTCGAAACCGGGAGGGCAGCCATCAATAATACAGCCTATGGCCGCACCATGGCTTTCACCAAAACTGGTGACAGTGAAGAGCTTCCCTATCGTATTACCGGACATATGATCATAGCCTGTTGTTAGATTTCATTGATTGCCTGCCCTGCAATTCTATCAATTTCTTTCAGTAGATTCTGGGACTTATACATATTTATGCATGCTGTTGAAAAGAAATTCTAAGTCATTGCATGCATCTATCTAGTCATTGCGAGGAACAAAGCAATCTATTTACCTTTGCAGTGACAATGCTTATCCCATACTAGCAGATATAATTGCTGAATAAGATTACCGAGCTACGGTGTTCGTGACCGCAGGAGATACCTGTAAGCTGCAATGACAGGACATATTTGTAAGCCATGCTTCCTTTAAGAAACTCAGGTTTTAGGCAAAGTCACGCCCGTTTGACCCTGGTATTTACCACCACGGTCCTTGTAAGAGGTCGCACACTCCTCATCACCTTCAAAGAAAATAACCTGGGCGACACCTTCGTTAGCATATATTTTTGCAGGCAGTGGTGTAGTGTTGGAGAACTCGAGTGTCACATGCCCTTCCCATTCCGGTTCAAACGGGGTGACGTTGACGATGATACCGCAGCGGGCATAGGTCGATTTACCAAGACAGATGGTCAGGACATTGCGCGGGATTCTCAGGTATTCAACTGTTCTGGCCAGGGCAAAAGAGTTCGGTGGGATAATACAAACATCGCCTTTAAAATCAACAAAGCTGTTCTCATCAAAGTTCTTCGGGTCGACCAGCGCAGAATTAATATTAGTAAATATCTTGAATTCGTCAGAGCAGCGTATATCATAGCCATAGCTGGAAGTTCCATAGGAAACCAGCCTGCTTCCCGTCTCATCGACACGTACCTGATCTGATTCAAATGGCTCAATCATGCCTGCTTCCTGAGCCATCTTGCGAATCCATTTATCGGACTTTACGCCCATCTCTCGTTACTCCTGAATGCCTGTGTTTTACAAAGTCGCATATTATTACTGAAAAAGACCGGCATGAGAAATTCCCATGCCGGTCTTTTTCTATTAACTGCAGATCCTGAGATATTAAGTGTTATCGATCACAATATTCGGGAATGCTGCAGTAAAGTCTTTCTTCTTCATCGATAGCTTGGCAGCCGTGCGACGGGCAATTTCACGATAGTTCATTGCAATGCGACCGTCAGGGTCGGCCACTACCGTTGGCTTGCCCTGATCAACATCTTTTCGTATCGCCATATCCAGTGGAATAGCGCCAAGGTAATCGACATCATACTGCTCAGCCATACTCAGGCCGCCGCCTTCACCAAAGATATGCTCTTCGTGGCCGCAATTTGAACAGATATGCGTACTCATGTTTTCGACTACACCCAGTACCGGGATCTCGACCTTTTCAAACATCTTCAGTGCCTTGCGGGCATCCAGCAAAGCAATGTCCTGCGGTGTTGTTACAATCACTGATCCGCTAACAGGTACTTTCTGTGCCAGGGTCAGCTGTGTGTCACCAGTGCCCGGCGGCAGATCGATGATCAGGTAATCAAGGTCATTCCAACGTGTATCTTTCAGCAGCTGCTCGAGAGCCTGGGTCACCATAGGGCCGCGCCAGATCATCGGCGTTTCTTCATCTATCAGAAATCCAATAGACATCGCCTGCAGATTGTAAGACGTCATTGGTTCGAGCGAACTGCCGTCCTTTGATTCAGGCTGTGCAGTTACGCCCAGCATGCGTGGCTGACTTGGACCATAGATATCTGCATCCAGAATACCAACCTTTGCACCTTCAGCAGAAAGGGCCAGTGCCAGGTTGACAGAAACCGTGGATTTGCCGACACCGCCTTTGCCTGAAGCAACAGCAATAATATTCTTGACGTTATCCAGCATGGTCACGCCTTTTTGCACACCGTGCGAAGCAATCTTGAAAGTGACGTTGATATTGGCGTCGGAGACACCATCAACCGCCATGACTTTTTCTTTCAGGCTAGCGGCAAATTCGTCAGCAAAACCCTTGTTCGGGTAGCCGGCAACGATATTAACGTCGACCTTGCCATCATTGATATCAATTTTCTTGACCATTTTACTGCTGACTGGATCCTGTTCGGTATATGGATCAACAACCAGTTTTAGTGCTTCTTCAATCTGTTCTTTTGTTACTTCACTCATGCCCTGACCTCAAATGTTTCTCAAATATATTTATGGGACCGCGAAAGGGCGCCAATCCTACACTGAGAAAGCACAAAAGTCATTTCTCAGAGTGCTAAAATCAGCATTTCACTACCAATTGTGAGGCGAATACCTTATTAATTACATCAGGTATTGCCCAGTAACCCGGGATATATTGCTTTATGGCTGAACTTATCGATGAATGGGGACTTTGGGGGCTGTTTATCAGTTCATTCATCTCGTCAACCATACTGCCCGGAGGCTCTGAGGCTGTTCTCGCCGCGCTGCAGTTGAATAGCACGCATGCACCGCTCGCCCTGTTAACAGTGGCAACGGCCGGAAACACACTGGGTGGCATGACGTCCTGGCTGCTTGGCTATCTGATCGCCAGGCGCTGGCCGACAAAAGATTTACTCAAACCGGACCAGCAGCGTGCAGCTGACTGGCTTGAGCAACATGGCAGTCCGCTGCTGCTACTATCATGGTTGCCGATTGTCGGTGATCCGCTATGTCTCGCCGCCGGCTGGCTGAAAATACATTTCTGGCCAGCCTTGTTTTTTATTGCTGTCGGCAAGGCGGCACGTTATGCAGTGATCTTAATGTTGTTTAGTTAGACCATAGTAAACGGGAAATAATAGTTTTCAGTTTTCTGTGTTCAGTATGGATTCACTAAACCTTAAGAATATCAGATTAATTCTATATTCCGATTCCCTCTCTGCCAATCTCCTGCAAGAATTGAAGATATGGAACTGAAAACCGAGAACTGAACACTGAAAACTGCATTTAACTAGAATAAAACGCCCAAAATTGATACCTTTCCGCCTTTCATCCCTGTTCTATAAACCAGCAGAATAAATTATGCCTTCATCACAGCGCCAAATCCTGGTCACCAGTGCCCTGCCGTATGCCAATGGCCCTATCCACCTCGGACACCTGGTTGAATACCTGCAGACCGATATCTGGGTGCGCTTCCAGAAGATGCGGGGGCATGAATGCTGGTATGTCTGTGCCAGTGATGCACATGGCACACCCATTATGTTACGTGCCCAGTCTGAAGGGATCTCGGCTGAAGAGTTGATCTCTCGTGTGCACAGGGAACATGAGCAGGACTTCACAGACTTTCTAATCGAATTCGATAATTTCTATACCACGCATTCTGAAGAAAACCGTGAATTATCGTCTGATATTTACACCAGGTTGAGGGATGCAGATCACATCAGCCGACGCACTATCACCCAGGCCTATGATCCAGAGAAAGAAATGTTCCTGCCGGATCGTTTTATCAAGGGTGATTGTCCACGCTGTGGAACCAAAGACCAGTATGGCGACAACTGCGAATCCTGTGGTGCAGCCTATTCGCCGACAGAACTGATCAACGCCGTATCAGTCGTCTCTGGAGCCACTCCGGTGGAGAAAGAGTCAGAACACCTGTTTTTCAAGCTGGCGGATTTTACCGACTTGTTAAAAGACTGGATCCATGCCGGACACTTGCAGGATTCCGTCGCCAACAAACTTGATGAATGGTTGGAACAGGGGCTCCAGGACTGGGACATATCCCGTGACGCACCCTATTTTGGCTTTGAAATTCCGGATGCCCCGGGTAAGTATTTTTATGTCTGGCTGGATGCACCGATCGGCTACATGGCCAGCTTCAAGAATCTTTGCGATAAAAAGGGTCTGGACTTTGATCACTACTGGAAAGAGGACGCCACTACCGAGCTATACCACTTCATAGGCAAGGACATCACTAATTTCCACTGCCTGTTCTGGCCTGCCGAACTGCATGGCGCGGGTTACCGAATGCCGACTAGTGTATTTGTTCATGGCTTCCTGACCGTCAACGGCAACAAAATGTCAAAATCGCGCGGCACTTTTATAATGGCACGATCCTATTTAAATCATCTGAGCCCGGAATACCTGCGCTACTACTATGCGGCCAAACTGGGTGCAGGGGTTGATGATATTGATTTAAACCTGGAAGACTTTCAGGCGCGAGTCAATTCTGACCTGGTTGGCAAGGTGGTTAACATCGCCAGCCGTTGTGCTGGTTTTATCAGCAAGAAATTCTCAGGCGAATTGTCGTCAGAGATTCACCGTCCCGAATTGTTAAAACAGTTTACCGATGCCAGTGACAGCATTGCTGAATATTATGAATCTCGAGAGTTTGGCCGCGCCATCCGCGAGATCATGGGACTTGCAGATCTTGCCAATCAGTATATTGATGAATACAAACCCTGGGTACTGGCTAAAGAAGCAGGACGCGAACAGGAAGTACAGGACGTCTGCAGCATGGGCATCAATCTGTTCCGACTACTGATCATCTACCTGAAACCCGTGCTGCCGGCGATGGCTGCTTCGGCAGAATCCTTTCTCAACGTCCCGCCACTGCTGTGGCAAGACGTCAACAAGTCACTGACCTCGCATACTATCAACCGCTTCAAGCCGCTGATGACACGCATCGAAAGCTCTGCCATTGAAGCCATACTTGAAGAATCCACTTCTACACTTGAAACAGAAAACGAAGCAGAAGAAAAAACCATGACTGAAGCAGAAATCACTACTCCATTAGCCTTAGATCCGATTAGCGATGAAATTAGTTTTGATGATTTCGTAAAACTGGATCTACGCATCGCAAGGATAGCCAGGGCGGAACACGTAGAGGGAGCAGATAAACTGCTGCAGCTTACGCTCGACCTCGGTGGAGAAACTCGCAATGTTTTCGCTGGCATCAAGTCGGCGTATAATCCAGAAGACCTTGAAGGCCGACTCACCGTAATGGTTGCAAACCTGGCTCCTCGCAAAATGCGCTTCGGGATTTCCGAAGGCATGGTTCTGGCTGCCGGACCCGGTGGCAGTGACCTGTTTATCCTCGCGCCAGATGAGGGTGCAGAACCGGGTATGCGTGTAAAGTAGTCTCGTCGTATAATATCGCCGACAAATAAACACAGGCAATGAAATGAAAGAATACATGCTGATTCTCCTCGGCACTGTACTGGTTAACAACTTTGTACTGGTTAAGTTTCTCGGCCTATGCCCGTTTATGGGCGTCTCCCGTAAACTCGATACGGCTATTGGCATGGCATTGGCCACGACATTCGTCATGACGCTGTCAGCCGTGCTCAGTTACCTGGTCAATCAATACATTCTAATACCGCTTGAAGCCGAATACCTTCGCACTCTTTCGTTCATCCTAGTCATCGCTGTAATTGTACAATTCACCGAAATGGTGATTCACAAAACCAGCCCCCTGCTATACCAGTTGCTGGGAATATTCTTGCCGCTGATTACTACCAATTGTGCCGTCCTCGGACTGGCCCTGCTGAATGTGCAGGAGGAGCATAACTTTGTTACTGCTACTCTCTACGGCTTTGGTGCGGCCCTGGGCTTCTCGCTGGTACTTATCCTGTTTGCTGCTATGCGAGAGCGGCTGGACGCGGCAGATGTTCCTGTGCCTTTCAGGGGTTCTGCAATAGCCCTGATTACTGCTGGGCTGATGAGCCTTGCCTTTATGGGCTTTGCCGGGTTGGGCTGAAAAAATAATGCTATTGACGATTATTTCACTGGGAGTTATTGCGAGCCTGTTCGGTTTGCTGCTTGGTTATTCCTCAGTCCGTTTTCGTATCGAAGGCGACCCGCTTGCTGACAAGGTAGATTCTCTGCTGCCGCAGACCCAGTGCGGCCAGTGCGGTTTTCCCGGCTGCCGCCCCTATGCCGAGGCACTGGTTAAAGGCGAAGCGGAGATAAACCTCTGCGTTCCCGGCGGTGAAGACACTATTGTTACACTGGCAGAAACCCTCGGCCGCGAAGTTGTACCGCTATCTGATGAACACGCCAGTCATGTTCCTTCGCTGGCGGTCATCATCGAAGACTGGTGCATCGGCTGCACCAAGTGCATCCAGGCCTGCCCGGTCGATGCCATTGTCGGTACCGCGAAACAGATGCATACCGTCATCGCCGCAGAATGCACCGGCTGTGAACTATGCGTACCTCCTTGCCCGGTTGAATGCATAGACATGCGGCCGATCAAGCCTGACATCAGCAGCTGGACCTGGCCCCAGCCATTTGTCGCCTATGGAGCCAGGAACTGATGAGCAAACTGTACAAGTTTCCTGGTGGCATCAAGCTCCCTGGCCATAAGGCCATATCGACCAGCCAGCCAATTCACAAGGCACCGATCCCTGATCGTCTGTTTGTACCGCTGCGGCAGCACATAGGCAGCGCTGCCGAGTGTATAGTTGAAAAAGGTCAACGAGTGTTAAAAGGCCAGATGATAGGCCGTGTCAGTGACTATGTTGCGGCACCTGTACATGCACCGAGCTCTGGCACAGTCATCGATATTCAGAAATTCCCTGCCGCACATGCCTCAAGCCTGCCAAGCGATGTCATCATCATTGAACCCGACGGTAAAGATGAATGGATGCAAAGGCAGCCAATAGCTGATATTACCGAGCTGGACAAGAGTGAACTGAGAAATATGATTCGTTTCGCAGGCATAGTCGGTCTCGGCGGCGCGGCTTTCCCTACTTTCATCAAGCTCAACCCGGCTGGTCACCAGATTAGCAAACTGATACTGAATGGAGCAGAATGCGAACCGTATATCAGCTGCGATGACATGCTGATGCGCGAACGGCCGCATGAGATTGTTGATGGTGCAAAAATCATGCGCCATGCATTAAATGCCGAACAGGTCATAATCGCCATTGAAGATAACAAACCTGAGGCCATAGCTGCACTGGATGCCCTTGCCGATGGATATGACTGGCTCCTAGTCCAGGCTATACCGGTAATCTACCCGACCGGTGGCGAACGGCAGTTAATCAAAGTTTTGACGGGCAAGGATGTTCCCAGCCAGGGCCTGCCGCTGGATCTTGGGATGGTCGTCAGTAATGTCGCCACCGCTGCTGCCGTTCACCACGCTATCGACCTTCAGCAGCCATTGATCTCCCGCATTATTACGGTTACCGGTTCAGGCGTCAGATCACCGCAAAACTTTGAAGCCCTGATTGGCACCCCCATGTCTGATCTGATCGAGCTTGCTGGTGGCTATACTGATGATGCTGACCGCCTGGTTGTCGGTGGCCCGATGATGGGCATCACCCTGAAAACCGACGTCACACCTGTCGTCAAGGCAAGCAACTGCCTGCTGGTGCAAACACCTGCCGATCATGCTGGTGAAGCCATCATACGCCCCTGTATACGCTGCGGGGAATGCGTCAAAGTCTGCCCGGTAAAATTGCTGCCACAACAACTCTACTGGTACTCACAGGCCAAGTACCACGATGACCTGCAATCACATAACCTGTTTGACTGTATCGAATGCGGCTGCTGCACGGTCGTATGTCCAAGCCATATCCCGCTAGTGCAATACTTTAGGTTTGGCAAGTCAGAGATCTGGAAAAAACAGCAGGAAACACTTAAAGCTGATCGTGCACGTGAACGTTCAGAGGCAAAAACATTGCGGCTTGAACGCATCAAGGCGGAAAAAAAGGCACAGCATGCTGCCCGTGCCAAAAAAACTGCTGCCGGGGCTGGCCGAAAAAAAGAGATCGAAGCTGCCGTGGCGAGAACAAAAGCGAAGAAGGCAGGTGACGCCGGTAGCGCCGAGAATGCAACTGATAACGCTTAATTAACGCATAATTTAATTACACTAAATACTTATGGAATTCAGCCAACAACAACACTATTCACCCCAAACACCGGCGCAAGCCAGTGTCAGCCGTGTAATGCTGAATGTCATCCTTGCGCTGATTCCGGGAATCGCTGTTTATATCCACTATTT
>Ga0316196_10001296_pt1 | contig 10874 bp, 9 predicted proteins | sample Eddsed2cm_MG_FD_204938 | JGI IMG/M metagenome (GOLD analysis project Ga0316196, IMG submission 204938) | Coastal sediment microbial communities from Maine, United States - Eddy sediment 2 cm | ecosystem: Environmental > Aquatic > Marine > Coastal > Sediment | place: USA: Maine | collected... | reverse complement strand
CCGCAAACGAACCCACGGGGTGTATGAAAGAATTCACCACGAAGGTCACGAAGGACACTAAGCGGGTGCAAATACCGTTATTGCGACCCCGCCAGCCTTTGTGCTCTTCGTGCCCTTTGTGGTAAATCCATCGACCGAGGATCAATCGACCAGTTCACCTTCAATGACCGCCCCCTCTTCGTCGACATCGACATTGCTGCCGCGTGAGAAAGTCAGGCCGTCACCCGCGACATTGACATGGATGACGTCACCGGCACCGAACACCCCGGCAAGGATCTCCTGTGCCAGCGGATTTTCCAGCTGCTGCTGGATCGCGCGCTTGAGCGGACGCGCACCGTAGACCGGGTCAAAGCCGGCCTCACCCAGGCGGTCCAAAGCCCCGCGGCTGACTTCCAGGCCCATATCGCGGTCGGCCAGGCGCTGGTGCAGATAGCCGATCTGGATCTCGGTGATCGCACGGATCTGCTCACGGCCCAGCGGATGGAACACCACTGCCTCATCGACACGGTTGATGAACTCCGGACGGAAATGCTGCCCGACCACCTCCATGACCGCACCCTTCATCTCGTCGTAACGCTCTTCTCCGGACAGGGTCTGGATCAGATCCGAACCAAGGTTGGAGGTCATGACGATCACGGTATTACGGAAATCGACCGTACGTCCCTGACCATCGGTCAGGCGGCCGTCATCCAGAACCTGCAGCAGCACGTTGAAGACATCAGAGTGGGCCTTCTCGATCTCGTCCATCAGGATGACGCTGTATGGCCGGCGACGCACGGCCTCGGTCAGATAACCGCCTTCCTCGTACCCGACATAACCCGGCGGTGCACCGATCAGGCGGGCCACGGAGTGTTTCTCCATGAATTCCGACATATCGATGCGCACCATGGAATCTTCGGTATCGAACAGGAACTCGGCCAGCGCCTTGCACAGCTCTGTCTTACCCACCCCGGTAGGACCCAGGAAAAGGAACGAGCCGTTCGGGCGGTTGGGATCGGCGAGGCCTGCACGCGAGCGGCGTATGGCATTGGACACCGCGGTAACCGCTTCGGTCTGCCCAACCACGCGTTTTGCCAGCACGCCCTCCATGCGCAGGAGCTTTTCCTTTTCGCCCTCGAGCATCTTCGAAACCGGGATACCGGTCCACTTCGATACCACGCCGGCGATCTGCTCTTCGGTGACCTTGTTACGCAGCAGGTGGGTCTCCTTCACCTCGGCCTGTCCCGCCATATCCAGCTGACGCTCCAGCTCGGGGATGCGGCCGTACTGCAGCTCAGACATGCGCTGCAGGTCGCCGGCCCGACGCGCGGTCTCGAATTCCTGGCGCGCCTGCTCCAGCGACTCCTTGATATGCGTGGTGCCCTGCACCGCGGCCTTTTCCGACTTCCAGACCTCTTCCAGGTCGGAAAACTCACGCTCCAGCTCCGAGATCTCGCTCTCCAACAGGGCCAGACGCTTCTTCGAGGCCTCGTCAGACTCCTTCTTGAGCGCCTCGCGCTCGATCTTGAGCTGCACCAGGCGACGATCCAGCCGGTCCATCTCTTCGGGCATGGAATCAATCTCCATGCGGATCTGCGAGCCCGCCTCATCGATCAGGTCGATCGCCTTGTCCGGCAGCTGGCGGTCCGTGATGTAACGATGCGACAGGGTCGCGGCAGCCACGATCGCCGGGTCGGTGATATCGACCCCGTGGTGAACCTCGTAGCGCTCCTTCAGGCCGCGCAGGATAGCGACCGTGTCCTCGACCGTGGGCTCCTGCACCAACACCTTCTGGAAACGCCGTTCGAGCGCGGCGTCTTTCTCGACGTACTTGCGATACTCGTCCAGCGTGGTGGCGCCGACACAGTGCAACTCGCCGCGCGCCAGCGCCGGCTTCAGCATATTGCCGGCATCCATGGAACCCTCGGCCTTGCCTGCGCCGACCATGGTATGGATCTCGTCGATGAACAGGATGATCTGCCCTTCCTGCTTGGACAGGTCACTGAGTACCGCCTTCAGGCGTTCCTCGAATTCGCCGCGGAACTTGGCGCCGGCGATCAGCGCGCCCATGTCCAGCGACAGCAGACGCTTTCCCTTCAGCCCCTCGGGCACCTCGCCGTTGATGATGCGCTGCGCGAGACCCTCGACGATGGCAGTCTTGCCCACCCCCGGCTCACCGATCAGCACCGGATTGTTCTTGGTACGGCGTTGCAGGACCTGGATCGAACGACGGATCTCGTCGTCGCGGCCGATCACCGGGTCGAGCTTGCCCTGCTCGGCACGCTCGGTCAGGTCGATGGTGTATTTCTCCAGCGCCTGGCGCTGATCTTCGGCGTTCGGGTCGTCGACCGACTGTCCGCCGCGCACCTGTTCAACCGCCTTTTCCAGCGCACCCTTGCTGGCGCCGGCCTTGCGCATCAGGTCGCCAATCGCGCCCTTGTCCTCGACCGCGGCCAACACAAACAGCTCCGACGAGATGTATTCGTCCTTGCGCTGCTGGGCCAGCTTGTCGGTCTGATTGAGCAGTCGGCTCAGTTCGTTGGAGATATGTACGTCGCCGGCGGCACCTTCTACCGACGGCAGACGGTCCAGCGTCTCGCCCAGCCCCGAGCGCAGTTGGTTGACGTTCACATCGGCCCGCGTAAGCAGGTGGCGCACTGTGCCACCCTCCTGGTCCAGCAGGGCTGTCAGCAGGTGAGCCGGCTCGATGAACTGATGGTCGCGCCCTACCGCGAGGCTCTGGGCATCTGCCAGGGCCATCTGGAATTTGCTTGTCAGTCGATCCATCCGCATGGGATAAAACTCCGAAATTTCTATGGTTACCCCCCATATGGGGTAACGCAGCGATAAATCAAGAGACTCCACAGGCTGCCCGAAACACCCTGCGAGAGCGCAAATCCGGCGCCGGAATTGCGTACCTGCGCGGCAAGGACCGGGCACAAGCGCTAAAATCGGCGCTCAAGCTGACAAGGATCATTGTTGAATGCAACGCCTTTTACTGCAATTCGCCGATCGGCCATGGATCTGGCTGTCACTCCTGCTTGTCGCATCCGTCCTCGCTGCCACACAGATTGGCGAACTGCGCGTCCGGGTCTCGGCGAACGAAATGCTGGTGGCCGACGACCCGCAACGGGTCTACTACGAGGAGGTCAAGGCGACCTTTGGCGAGGAGCAGGTCGTCCTGCTGATCGTGGAAGACCAGGAGTTGCTGGCGCCGGACAAGCTGCAGGTCCTGCAAAGCGTGGTGAACGGTCTGGAGGCCCTTCCTCTCGTCGAGCGCACAGAAAGCCTTTTCAGTGTCCCGCATGTCAGGAGCATCGACGGCTTTCTCGACAAGCAACCGTACCTGGCGAAGCTGCCGGAGACGGCGGAGGAAGGTCGGGACCTGCTCGCAAAGGCGATCGCCAATCCGTTGATCCGCAATGTACTGGTGTCGCCCAACGGCCAGGCCATGGCCGTGGCCGTCGTCCTCGCGGACACCGAGACGCCCGTAGACGATCACCTGGTCACCAGTGCGCTCGAACGCGCCACCCTGCCGCTGCAGCAGGTCTACAACAGGGCCTATCCGATCGGCTTCCCACAGGTGCGTACCGAGATCGGCGAACGCATCATGGCGGAGCAGAGTGCATTGATGCCTCTGGCCGTGGGCGCACTGCTGATCGCCCTGTTCCTGCTGTTGCGCCAGTTGCTCGACATCCTGACGCCCCTGCTGACGGCCGGGATCAGCATCCTGTGGACCTTCGGACTGATGGGTTGGCTGGACATCCCGATCAATGTGGTCACCTCGACGGTACCGATACTGCTGATCGTGGTCGGTTCGACCGAAGACGTGCATCTGCTGGCGGAATTCAGACATGCACAGCGACGGGGCGAAAACACCAGGCTCGCACTTGAGCATATGTCTCGCAAGATGGGCCGGACCGTCCTGCTCACCTTCATTACCACCTATGCCGGCTTCCTGTCCGTCGGTCTGAGCGGGATCGAGGCACTCAGCCAGTTCGGCCTGGTCGCCTCCACCGGGCTGCTGTTCAATTTTATCGTTACCGTGATTTTCATCCCGGCCGCCCTCTCACTCGCCGGCCGATGGCAGCTGGATGGTCGATCGCGCCTGTTCGACGAAGGCTCGCTTCGATGGTCGGCCGCTTACTGGCGGTTCCTTACGAGGCACCGTTTGCAGGCCTTCATCGCACTTGCACTTCTCGCAGCCATTGCTGCCACCGGTATTCCGCGGATCCAGGTCAATCACAATCCCATCGATAGCCTGGGTGAGTCCTCTCCGGTGGCTCAGAATATTCAAAGCCTGAATGAACAGTTTGCCGGCCTCGAATCCGTATCCGTGGTGATCGAATCCGGTATTCAGGATACCTTCCTGCATTCGCGCTACCTGGATGAGTTGGTCAAGGTCCAGCGTTTCATCCAGGGAATGGACAGCTCCATGTCGGTGACCTCGTTCGCCGACTACCTGACACTGCTCAACAATGCCTTTCAGGAGAGCGAAGATGCCGGCGTGCCGGCATCCAACGAGGAAATCACCGAGCTCATGATCTTTCTCGATCATGACCGGGTCAGTTCCTACGTGACCGAAGACTATAGCCAGACCCGCATTCTGGTCCGCCACGATATCGCCGCGACCGATCGACTCAAGAGCATGCGGGCGGAGCTGAGAAAATTTCTGGACGAGCAGCTGGACCCCGGGCTGACCGCAAGGATCGCCGGGGATTCAATACTGACGCTGTCGGCAACCAGAAGCATGATCCTCGGGCAGCTTCAGTCCGTCCTGCTGATCCTGACCTTCTTCATCCTGATCATCGCATTCCTGTTCACCGACCTGCGTGTCGGTCTGATCGCTGCGCTGCCCAACATCTTTCCGGTGATCATCCTGTTCGGCGTGATGGGCTACGCGGGGATCCCCCTGAACATCGGCACGACCATGGCCGCAGCCATCGCGATCGGTATCGCGGTCGATGACACCCTGCACTTCATGCTGCGCTACAACCAGGAACTGCGCACATCGAGGAGCCAGACCCGGGCGATGCAGAACACCATCTATGAAGAGGCGCTGCCGGTGGTCTCCACCTCGGTCGCCCTCACCGTCGGTTTTCTGGTCTTTGCCCAGTCCGGCTTTGCGCCCGTCGCCCAGTTCGGCCTGCTCAGCGCCCTGGTGATGAGCACCGCGCTGCTGGCCGATTTCGTCATCACCCCGCTGGCGATATCGTCCCTGAGACTGGTCACGCTATGGGACCTGCTGTCTGCACGCGTGCGTCAGCAGGTCATTCTGAACAGCCCCCTGTTCCGCGACATGCGTCCCTGGCAGATCAGAAAGTTCGTACTTTCCAGCACCCTGCTCGAATTCAAGGCCGGCGAGACGATCTATCGCCAGGGCGACGTCAGCTCGGCGCTGTATCTGGTGATGAAAGGCGTCGTCGAGATCACGGTTCCACGCCAAGACCGGCAGGGAAAGGCCCCCGTCGTCGACCAGTTTGGCTCCGGGAAGATATTCGGCGATGTTGCCCTGCTCGCCAACGAACCACGTAAGACGAATGCCGTCGCATTGAGCGATACCACGCTGATGGTCCTGAGTCGCGAGGCCATCGCCAACGTGACCCTGTTTCACCCCTTCATAGCCTCCAGGCTGTTCCTCAACCTTGCGCGTGACGTAAGCTGCCGTTGGGTGGCATTCATCGGGCGCGTCAGAAGTGCGAAAGGCGACCTCACCGAGGAGGATGAAAAAAAATGAATCCGATTATTTCCGCATTGCATCTCTTTGCCGGCTGTACAGCCCGCAAATATTTCCAACGATGCAGGAGCCGTTGCCTTGCCATCGCCTTGTCGATTGGTATATCCGCACTGCTTGGCGTTCCAAGTGTGGTCAGCGCGGGAGACACGCACAAGGCATTTTTCTACGAGCCGGGAAGCGGCAGGAGGGTCACGCATTACACCCTCGAGCTACCTGTCAACAGAGAGCAGACGCAAGCGTTCCTGATCCCGGATGATTGCGACGCGGCGATGCAGGCCATCAATGAAGGAGCCACCCGCTGGGGCAGCATCGTCGACCGCCGGTTCTGGAGAAAGCTCGAGGGAGACTGCCGTCACCATCGCATTCTCCATCGCCTGCCGCAGCGGGTTATCGAGGACCACGTCTCTGGCTACGACTTCATGAATGCCAGACTGAGCGATCTGCCGATTGACCCCCGTTGCATGAGCCCGGACCAGGCAGGCTGCAACCCATTGGCAACCGATGCATTTGGCATGCTGCTTTATTTTCCGCTCACCCAGCACGTCACCGCCCCGCCCGCCGGCGTCGAATGCTCGCAGTGCGAGTTCAAGGACGGCCTGTTGCGTGGCCGTATCTTCAGTGGCGAGGACGGCATAAGCTGCGAGGCCGTTCCCTACGGCCCCAGCCTGCGCCTGATCGCGGTGGACTTTGCCGACATCAACGGCGACGGCTTTCTCGATGCGGTGCTGCGGTTCGTCCCGGTGGGGCCGGGTGCAAACAGGGCGCCGCTCACCCTGCCGCTGACCAGGTTCGATGAGTCCAGCGCATTTACCGTGCCGGAAACGGCGCCCACCCCTCCGCTGCCGGGCATTCGCTAAACTGATGAGCGCGTTGATCGGTTGTCACGAGTGAGCTTCAGGCGGACCGTCACTTGCTGCCTGCCTGGTACACCTTACGCTTGAACAGATCGGTACGCCGGCTGACCACCCGGTCGACGAACAACATGCCGTCGAGATGGTCGATTTCGTGTTGCGCGGCACGCGCCTCGTAGCCCTCCATATCGAACTCCAACGATTCGCCATGTGGGTCTTTCGCCGTGAGGTGGATTCGCGTTGCCCGAATCACATTGCCGGTATAGTCAGGCACCGAGAGACAGCCTTCGCGCCCCATCTCGTAGCCTTCCCAGTGCGTGATCTCCGGGTTCACCAGGATCAGATGGCCGTGATTCGGCACCGGTTTGCGCGTATTCGAACAATCGAGGATAACCACCCGCCTGAAACAGCCAACCTGCGGTGCCGCGATACCCACTGCAGCCGGGCCGTTCGCACGTGTCTCTTCGAGGTCGGCAATGAAAGCACGAAGCTCGTCATCAAACACACTCACCGGCTCCGAAACCTGCTTCAATGCATCGTCGGGCAGGGTCAATATTTCCAGGATTGCCACGCTCTGTCTCAGCCTATGTAGGTTTCAATCGCGCTCACATTCACGTCCACACCGTCCTGGCGCAGTGGCTCAAGGGCCCGTCCGATGGATTCCACCGGGACATCGGCAACACCGGCGATCTGCATGATGTACACCGGTTTTTCCGCGGTGCCCGCGACATCCGACTCCAGATCGAGGATGTTGAAACCCGCTTCGGCCAACGCCGTGGTTACCTGGGCGACGATGCCGGCGCGATCTGCACCGGTCACGGTGACCTGAATATTCGGCACCAGGTGTTCATGCAGGTGGGCCTCGATCGGATTGATATTGAGACACATGCCCTGGGCCTCGATTACGGGCTTGAGCCGGTCACGCAGCGCGGCCTCCGGATGGTCACCGCAAACCATCATCATCACGGTGAAGTTCCCGCCCAGGCGCAGCATCGAGGTCTCGCCGAGGTTCAGCCCAAAGTCGAACAGGGCCTTGGTGATCGCCGCAACGATTCCGGGTTTGTCTTCGCCGATGAGGGTCAGCATGTACCAATGATTTTCCATGGGGCTTATCTCGTGTTGTTCAGGGTGCCAGCCAGATCAGGCTCGCCATTCTGCCGGTAACACCGTCGCGACGGTAGGAAAAGAAGCGTGTCGGATCACTGAAGGTGCACAGACCACCGCCACTGACGCGCTCAATGCCGACCCCCGCGAGCCTTTGCCGCGCCAGCCCGTAAAGATCGGCCAACCAGCGACCTTCTCCATGAGGCCGAAAATGCGCGCTGCTGGTCGCACGCCCGGCGACGAAGTCATCACGCACCTCGTCACCGACCTCGAAGGCCCCGGGGCCGATCGCAGGCCCGAGCCAGGCCATGATTTGATCGGGAGAATCTTCGAATGCTGCCACCGTCTGTTCCAGCACGCCGGCCAGGAGGCCGCGCCAGCCCGCATGGGCGGCAGCAATGCGCGTACCGGCCGAATTGCAGAACAGAACCGGGAGACAGTCCGCGGTCAATACCGCGCATACCCGCCCCGGTCGATCGTCAAGACAGGCATCGGCACAGTCCAGCGGTCGGTCCGGCCGGCAGACCCCGGTGCCATGCACCTGACTCAGCCATTGCGGCTCGGCGGGCAGTCCGAGCCGATCCGACAGGCGGGCCCGATTTTCTGCCACCGCCTGAGGGTCGTCGTGGACATGGTCGCCGAGATTGAGACCGGACCAGCATCCCTGGCTGACACCGCCGATACGGGTCGTGGAGCAGGCCCTGACCGTCTCCGGCGCAGACCATTGCGGCCGGATAATCTCAATCTTCGTCTTCGTCATATTCATCGAAGTCATCGAACCCCGCATAGTCCTCGTACCCGGGGTCCTGCCAGTGGATATTCGCATCGGCGGCCAGCGCGTCGACCACTGCACGCATATCGGCCGGCATGGCGCATTCGAAACGCATCGGCCTGCCGCTGACCGGGTGCAGCAACTGCAGACGCTTTGCGTGCAACGCCTGACGCTTGAATCCACGCAACACCTGTTTGAGTCCCTCCGAGGCCCCGGCGGGCAGATGCAGACGACCACCGTAAACCTGATCACCGAATACCGGATGGCGCAGGTGTGCCATGTGGACCCGGATCTGGTGAGTGCGACCCGTTTCGAGGATCACCTTGAGCAGGGTATGGCCGCGGAAATGTTCCAGGACACGAAAATGCGTGACCGCGGGCTTGCCCATCGGGTTGACGGCCATCCGGGTACGCTGCGTCGGGTGCCGGCCAATCGGCTCATCGATGGTTGCCCCCGCCGGCATGCTGCCGATAACCAGCGCACGATACTCGCGCTTCACCTCGCGCGCCGCAATCGCATCGACCAGACGCTTGTAGGCCGCCTGGCTGCGCCCGATCACCATCAGACCGGTTGTGTCCTTGTCCAGCCGGTGCACAATACCGGCGCGCGGCAGCTCGATCAGCCGCGGGTCATGGAAAAGCAGACCGTTTTGCAGGGTCCCGTCCGGGTTGCCGGCGGCGGGATGCACGACCAGTCCCGCCGGCTTGTTTACCACCAGCAGGTGTTCATCCTCGAACACGATACTGAGCGGAATGTCCTGCGGAACGCAGGCGACCTGGTCTTCGGCGACCGCGCGGATCTGCAGGCGGTCACCCATCGCGACCTTGTCGCGCGGACGCCGCTGCAGGCCGTTGACACTGACCCGTCCCTCACGCGTCCAGACCTGCAGCCGACTGCGTGAATAGTCCGGAAACAGGCTGGCCAGGGCCTGATCCAGCCGCGCACCGGCCAGGTCCGCGCCGACCATGGCCTGCAAAAGGTGCTCGTCCTGTTTCTGATCCGTCAAGTCGCTTCCGGTATAATCAAGGGCGAATTTCAAGAATGCGGATTATCACCCATGTCGCGCACAGTCTGGCCAATTTTGCTGTTTGCCCTGATTCTCTCCGGCTGCACCTTTTTTGAAGAGAAGGATGAGACCCTCGGCTGGAGCCAGCAAAAGCTCTATACCGAAGCAACCGACGAGATGAACTCCGGGAACTATCAGAAGGCGATCAAATACTACGAGATCCTGGAATCGCGCTATCCGTTCGGCAAATATGCCCATCAGGCCCAGCTCAACGTCGCCTACGCCTATTTTCGATTCCAGGAGCCCGAATCCGCGCTTGCCGCAGCGGACCGCTTCATCAAGCTGCACCCCGGTCATCCGGCAACCGCTTATGCCTATTACCTGCGTGGTCTGATCAATTTCAACCGCAGCCTGGGATTTCTCGATCGCTTTGTGCCGACCGACACCTCACAGCGTGACCCCGGGGCCGCGTTGGAGTCGTATAAAGACTTTTCCGAGGTCGTCCGACTGTTTCCGGACAGTGAGTATGCGGAAGATTCGGTTCGCCACATGCTCCACCTGCGCAACAATCTCGCACGCCATGAGGTCAGGGTGGCCAGCTATTACATGCGCCGCGGGGCGTTTCTGGCTGCCGCCAACCGTGCCGAGTACGTGGTCCAGAACTATCAGCGCACGCCCGCCTTGCGTGAGGCACTCGAGCTGATGGTCGCCGCCTACACCGAATTGGGCATGGACGACCTGGCGACCGATACCCAGCGGGTACTTGCCCTGAACGAGAATAGCGGAGCCCTGATCGACGATCCGCAGGAACTTGCGGACAAACCCCTCACCCAGGACATCTGGGATTTCTTCGGACTGGAACAGAACTGACCGCGGATCCGTGCCGTTCTGCTGCCGCGGGATCCGTGAGTGAGAAGACCCCGCGATACGGGGTCTTTATGGAACAGGCCGGCGTACGCGATCAGATTGCGTCGTGGTCCTGCTCGCCGGTACGGATACGTACGACCTTCTCCACGCTGGATACGAAGATCTTTCCGTCACCGATCTTGCCTGTGCGCGCGGCAGCGGTGATCGCCTCGATACAGGCCTCCACCTTGTCGTCGCCGACGACCACGTCGATCTTCAACTTGGGCAGGAAATCGACGACGTACTCGGCTCCGCGATACAGCTCGGTGTGCCCCTTCTGACGTCCAAAGCCCTTCACTTCACTCGCCGTCATACCGGTAATCCCGATGTTCGACAGGCTCTCACGCACGTCATCGAGCTTGAATGGCTTGATGATGGCCTCGATCTTCTTCATGACTGACTCCCCCGATCATTTGTCATTTCGGCAGTGGCGCCAAAGCAGAGTATTCTAAATCAGAATCCGTTGACGATGGGATATCGACGATCCCGCCCGTAGGCACGCCGCGTTATCTTCACCCC
>Ga0316196_10001293_pt1 | contig 10881 bp, 8 predicted proteins | sample Eddsed2cm_MG_FD_204938 | JGI IMG/M metagenome (GOLD analysis project Ga0316196, IMG submission 204938) | Coastal sediment microbial communities from Maine, United States - Eddy sediment 2 cm | ecosystem: Environmental > Aquatic > Marine > Coastal > Sediment | place: USA: Maine | collected... | reverse complement strand
TATGCTCATCCATTCGATGGATCGTGTTCATGAACTTCCCTGATGCATTGACAAATGACATCTTCGGCGGGTTGTCTTTCTCGGAGAGCGGATAGATGCGGAACTGTTCCCTTGTATTGTTCACCGCATCTGCAGTTGATCCGTCTTTCTGGTAGCCGCGCCAGATCACCCAGTTGCCATAGGTATTTGTCTTCGCAATATGATACCCATCAGGGACATCACCCTCGTAACCGGGAGGAAGCACCAGGAACTTGCCTCCTTTGCCTTCATCCGGTCCGAGGTTGCCGAAGTCGATAACGTACTTGAACCAGTGATCATTGATGAATCCAAGCACGTTGGGCGGTGTTTCGATAACCATCGGCTCATCACCCATCTGCAGCCACGAAAACATGTAGACGCTGGTGGTGTTAGCAGTCAGGAAGAGTGCTTTGGAATCCATCAGCCCTTCGAACAGAACGGCGGTCGAGTTTGCTGGCCCGAATTCAAGGATACCTTTGCGGATCGCATCCATGGATGCGATTTTGGTACCGTCCAGGAATGCCTGGTAGGCATGGGTGAAGTCGAGCAGATTGTATACCTTTTGCGCCGACTCGACATCCGGTACACCGTCAAAGAAATTCAGTTCCCCCAGGCGGGACTGAATGTTGTCCGGCGTCGTCAGGCCTTCGGGAATCTCTGTGGCCATCTTCATCTTCGGCGGCTCTGCCGCCCAACTCAAATTTGTCGCCAACAGCGCAGCCGCCGCAGCTATGATCATTTTCTTCATTTTAGTTCTCCATTTCTATGTTCTGATTCCTGTTCTTCGTTCACCGCCTTGAATGCTTTTTTGTTACATACGGTTGAGGATCGTTTTTTTTCTCCATGGCAGATGCGCTATAGCTCGCGTAGGCCGCTGGCAGTGCAGTGTAGTGCCTGGGGATTATCTTCATTCCTGGCTGCATCATGGTCGAGTGACTGCTGCTATTTTTTACTGTCTTATTCCAACGAGTAACAGAGCTTATTTAAAACCTATCTACATATCTAATCAACTAATATATACTCATAGATATTATGAGAAAAATCGATTATTTAGATCTTGATGGCAGTGCACTAACAACGTTTTTAACCGTTCTTGAAGAGACATCTGTTTCCAGGGCAGCAGAAAGACTGGGGGTCACTCAGTCAGCCGTCAGCCATACTCTCGACAAGTTACGGGCTATATTTGACGATCCGCTGTTCGTTCGTGCAGGGCGGGGCATAGAATCAACGGCCAGGGCACGCGAACTTCGCACTACAGTTGAGTCAGTATTAGATGATATTAAATCGCTGACTGATCACAGGACATTCGACCCGTTGCTCGATCAAATGGAATTCACCATTGCCGCCAACGATTTTCCGTTACATCTTATTTTTCCAGAGTTGCTTAAAGAACTGTCTGATGAAGGTATTCACCCCAGGGTTCGATTCATTCCGGCCGGGATACCCACAGCCAGTTTATTACGTGCATCGCGCTACCGGATGCTAATTACCCCGACGCCGCCTGATGACCCCCATTTAGAAAAAGTCAGCCTATTGCAGGCGAAGATGGTGGTTTTTTATGATTCAACGGTCAGGAAACCACCACGAACATGGAAACAGTTTGCCGAAAGTCGATACGTTGAAGTCAGGTTCAGTGATACCGAATCATCCCTGATGGCTCTGCCATCAATAAATATATCTAAAATGAAGCCACCTAGGATCTCGGTCCCTAATTTTAGTGCGCTCCCGCCGATGATAAAGGGAACAGATCGAATTACCACGCAGCTTGCATTTATGAAACTGGGACTGTTGAAAGATCTTGATTCTGCCCCATTACCATTTAAAACAAAGACATTGGATCTCTACCTGATCTGGCATCGTCGCGAACATGATGACCCGGCTCACCAATGGTTTCGGCAGAAAATTATTGACAGAGTCAATTCCATAATAAATTAATAGCTTGCTAATACAGGTATAATACCCGCCTTTCCTTGACGCGACATTCACATTTAATACGTAAAATCGCATCACTAATGTATTGTAATAATAGAACTGACCACACTATGCCCACGAAGAACTTATTCGAATTAATTAGTCAAAAAGAATCATCTAAATTACCGGTCTTGCTGGTGTCGATTCTCGCCATGGTGATCGTAAGCGGTTGCTCAAAAACGGTTTACATGATGCCTGCACCAGCAGCGATTAGCAGCGGTGACCTCGACCCTTTTGCTGATACACCGGAAGAGGAACAGGGCAGTAACATCATAGTTGGTTATGCAACCAACCGCACACCTGCAGGCGCCAAAAAAGCCAGATTCTACACCCGTGACTTTGATCAGGACATTCGCTTAGGTACTGCAGAAGTGCGAATCGGCGATGGTGAAAAGACATGGGACGAAATTCGGGAAATGTCTCGTGATGTTGTACGCAAGGAGCAGGTCATCCTGAGCATGGATCATGTTGAAGAAGTTGGAGTGTTTGAAGAGAATGACTCTCTTGAAACTCTTAAGCCCGAGATGCAGGAACTTATCGATAATTTCAACAGGTATATCGAAAAAAGTCCGCTGAAAGATGTTACGGTTTATGTGCATGGTGCCAACAACAACTTTACCCGCACAGCAGCTCAAGCGGCACAGTATCGCCATTTCACTGGTCGACAGGCGGTTGTTATCCTGTATTCCTGGCCATCAGCGGAAAGCATAGCGCGCTATGGCACTGACATCTCAAACATCAAGCAGACAGTGCCCGCTTTTGTCCGTTTTATACGCCTGCTGGCAAAACATAGCGCGGCTCGTAAAATCAATATCCTGGCCTATAGTGCAGGATCGACGCTGACAACTGAAGCTCTGACGGTGTTAGGTCAGGACACCAGCAACCCTGACCGCCAGGCCTATAAAGATAGTCTGCGCATTGGTTCAGTCTACTTCGCTGCACCGGATGCGGATTTTGATTCATGGGTACATCAATACCGAACCTACCAGGGCATTGTCGACAGAGTGACAGTAACAATGAATCAGAATGATTCCGTTCTGGCCTTTGCACAGAATGATCACCTGGTAAGAGCTAAACAACTCTCGGAACATGACACCTCAACAAAATCACGCCTGGGCCGCCCGGACCTCGAAGATATTAGCAAGGAGGATGCCGAGTGGGTTATAGAACAAACGTTAACATCCAACCTGGACGTGATTGATATTGATCCATTTTCGATTCCCGGCCTCGGTAAAGGTGATCATGATTTCTGGTACAAGAGCCCCTGGGTAAGTACCGATGCCTTACTGGCTATCAACCTCGATGCCAGCCCGTCTGAAAGAGGTCTAGCTGTACGAAAAGGAGAAAGCGGCGCGCGTATCTGGTATTTCCCACGTGATTACGAACAACGCGTAGCGCAAGCGATCAGGAAGCTGAATGAAAAATACGAACGCTTGAGAGCGGCACCGCCTAGATTGCCAGGCTCATAATTGATTGTTAATTAGCAACATCATTTGGTATCTGAATAATGCATGTTACTTCTAGCATCAAATTATTTAAATCACCGACATTGACCAGAATCAAAGATCAGTAAAACCTGCAGGTATATAATTAGTATCTAATATGGCTTTCAAAGACATAGACAATATATGTTTACGTTGAGTTCGCCCTTGATGGAAAATTAATCAATTCGAATTTATTGATAACTTTCTACCTGGAATAAATACGATGAAAATACTATTTACGGTCTTAACTCTGTTTGCATCAATCAGCCTGGCGGCCTGTGGTGGAAGTAGCAGTAGTTCTAGCAGCGGTGGGGGAGCAGACCTCAATCTGAACGGCATGTGGCGGGTGCATCATCATTTTAATGAAGGTGGCGACTTCATCAGAACATACACGCTTACTCTTGTGCAGACAGGCAATTCGGTGACAGGAACAGATATCATCCCAGACCCCGGTCCAGGTCCTAGTCCTGATTCACCCTGCGATAGCAGGATTAACTCATACAGCGGTGAAGTCTCCGGTAATTCATTCAGTGGAGCAGTGACTAGTGATATCTATACAGAAATATTCACTGTTACTGGCTCATCAAATTATTTAGAGGGTGGATTTACGGTTAATTATCCTGCTGGTACCTGTCGCGGCATCTATAACGGCAATATGATCATGACGAGAATTTAGGTGCGGAGTTTCGGTAGTTACTTTGCACCAGCCTGAATCGATATAATATCTCCAGCTGTCATCTCAAACTCGCCCAAGGTGATATGATGGTCCATCATATAGCCGGCTGGAAATGCATTGCCGCACTCCAGCAGGCGAATATCCGGATAGGCCTCTGATTCAAGGTATAACGATGTTGTGTAGAGCCAGTCCCTGGCCGGTGATATGACAGAAACAACTGCCCATGCAGATGCTTCACTGGATGAAGCAAGCATGTTCCCGCCGTTCTTTTGATCGCCGGCAATGGGAAACTCAAAACGCCGTACTTTTGTGACTCGATAATCGCCAGCAGGCAGGATGGCATTTGACTCTAAAATCGTATTCACATGAAATTCGCAGTACGGTTCATACTGGTTGACGCTAAGAGATGGTTTGCCAAATTGAACCCCTGCGCGAACTTTGCCTCTCGGGACCGTCAGTGCTTGATTCAATTTAATAATGCTTCCAACAGGGACACCATATAAACTTGAAGCAGTGACACCTGATGGTGAAGAAGCACAGGCTGATAGTGCTGATAATAGTAACGAGAGGGTTAGAGTCAGAATAAACTTCACAGTGAACCTCCAATTGATCTGGTCGTTAATATGCTACCACATAGGTATAGCGTTTATTGTGAATTTCATATTCGTTTACATCCAGAATCCAATTACCTGTTCACATTCTGTAATGCGTCGTAGTAGTCTATGGCGAAGCATGTGAAAATAAGGTCAAAGAGAGCTTAAGCAGGTTTTCAATTATGCTTCTTTATTAAACATCCGGAACATGGGAGATAGCAGATTCACGATCAACAGAACAACACCACCGGCGATTATGCCTGCAATACCGTTTAACAACACCGGGGCAATAGCGCCAAGGACATTCCCCATCGGTAATGATTTTACGACTTCAGCTGCATGATGAATTAGATCGTAAGCCACCGGTATCCCGTGCACCAGGATGCCGCCGCCAACTAAAAACATGGCGGCTGTCCCGACTATAGATAATGTTTTCATCAAATAGGGGGCTACACGCAATATTCCTCGTCCCAGTGCGCGTTTAAATCCTGCCCATGCGCCAGATGCTTTTTCCTGAATAAGCTGCAGTCCGGCATCGTCAAGTTTGACGATACCGGCCACCAGTCCGTAAACACCGATGGTCATAACCAGTGCAATGCCGGATACCACAAGGACCTGGGTAAGCATAGGCACACCTTTTACGGTGCCCAGTGCGATAACGATAATTTCTGCAGAGAGGATAAAATCGGTACGAATAGCACCTTTAATTTTCTTCTTTTCAAAAGCGACAATATCGACATCGGGGTTGCTGATAGCCTCAATGATCTCAGCATGTTCTACCTCGTCTTCCTGCTTGCTATGTAACAGTTTGTGGGCCACTTTTTCAAAGCCCTCATAGCACAGGTAGGCACCGCCAAGCATCAATAGCGGGGTAATTGCCCACGGTGCAAAAGCACTGATGGTCAGTGCCGCCGGTACCAGTATCAGTTTGTTTTTGAATGAGCCTTTCGCTACTGCCCAGACCACCGGCAACTCACGATCTGCGCGAACACCGGAAACCTGTTCTGCATTCAGGGCAAGGTCATCGCCCAGTACGCCGGCTGTTTTCTTTGCTGCTACCTTGGTCAATAAAGCGACGTCATCAAGAACGGTGGCAATGTCATCGAGTAAGGCTAATAAGCTGGTGCCTGCCATGCAGAACTCCTGTCGTCATCTTCATAATTTGTCTTGGTAGCATTGTAACCTAAACAGATTATCCAGGGCATTTTGAAACATCTGTCGCGGTGTGGATTTTTCCCAACACTACACTGCAAATTTTAGTCACCTACGTCATCAAGACAGGGGACTATATTTCACAATGAAGCGAAGTATATATTCAGCGAAATTTGATGCTGACTGGCACTGGTAACCTCAGTGATGACCCAATACAATATCGACATATCATTGTGCAGGCGCACAGGCAACCATCCAACCAGCTACAATGCAGGAAATATCTATGCTCAGTAAAAAGCCACTAGTGTTAAAACGTATTCACTGGTTATGGCTCATTGTTTTCGTCAGTGGTTGTGCGACCATAGCGACCAGTCAGTACGAACGTAAATATGGCGAGGCGGAACCGAAGGAGAGGCTGGTCGAGAGCGTGCCGGCTGGCAGCATCGATTACTGGAACCAGGTCAAACCGATTGTCGACCAGCGCTGTGTCGCCTGCCACGGTTGTTATGATGCACCCTGCCAGCTGAAAATGAGCTCCATTGAAGGTATTGATCGTGGTGCAACCAGGGACAAGGTTTATGACTCGTCCAGGCTTAAAGAAGCACCGATGACACGCCTGTTTGAAGATGCAAAATCGGTGGCTGCCTGGCGCGAGAAGGGCTTTCATCCCGTGCTGAACGAATACCCGGCTTCACCTGAAGCGAACAGGCTGGCCAGTGTTATGTACCGAATACTGCAGCTCAAGCAGGACAACCCACTGCCTGCAGTAGATCAGTTACCGGACAGTTTCACGCTGTCGCTGAACCGTAAAGAGGTCTGCACCAGCGCAGAAGAGTTTGACGACTATGCCAGCAAGCACCCTTTGTGGGGTATGCCTTATGCACTACCCGGTATGGATGACAGGGAACAGGCGATCCTGACACGCTGGATTGAGGAAGGGGCGGTGCATACTGCAAGAAAACCGTTAGCACCTGAATTTTCAGCACAGATAGCACGCTGGGAAAAATTTCTTAATGGCACTTCACTAAAACAACAGCTATCCAACCGTTATATTTTTGAGCACCTGTCCTACGCACACCTGTATTTTTCGGATCTAAAGGAACTGCGCTTTTTCAAACTTGTTCGTTCATCGACACCTCCCGGGCAGGCAATTAAAATAGATGCAACCCGGCGCCCATTTAATGCAACGGCCAGCAGCCCGGTCTATTACCGTCTGCAGGAAATCGTCAGCAGCATTGTCGATAAAACGCATATGCCGTATGCACTGGATGACAAACGCATGCAGCGCTGGCAGAGCCTGTTTATTGATGCGGACTACACGGTGACCAGGCTGCCTTCCTATGAAGAAAGTGAAGCTTCAAACCCATTCATTACGTTTGCCGATATACCCATTTCATCGCGTTACAAGTTTATGCTGGATGAAGCCCAGTTCACTATCATGGCATACATCAAGGGCCCGGTTTGCCGTGGCGAGATAGCCCTGGATGTCATTAATGATAATTTCTGGGTATTCTTCGTTAACCCGGACCTTCAGGTCGGGCTGCAGCTTGAAGAATTCCTGCAGGAAAATGCCAGCAATATGGCATTACCGGCCAACACCGAAAATATAAATCGACCAGTCCACCGATGGCGCGAATATGCAAAACAGCAAACGGATTACCTGGCTAAAAAGGACCAGTACCTGGTAGAACTGGCCGGTCAGCAGAATAAAATTACTCTGGACACGATATGGGATGGTGGCGGTGTCAATCAAAATGCTGCTTTAACCGTCTACCGGCACTTCGACAACGCCACGGTGATGAAGGGCCTGCTGGGACAGGCGCCGAAGACGGCCTGGCTAATTGATTACACGCTGCTGGAAAGAATCCATTATTTACTGGTAGCCGGTTATGATGTGTACGGCAACCTGGGGCATCAACTGGATACACGCCTTTACATGGATTTCCTGCGCATGGAAGGAGAAGCGAATTTCCTCCTGCTGCTGCCTGAAGCGGCCCGCATTAAGGAACGTGATTACTGGTACCGCAACGCGAAAGAAGAAATAAAAGCTTACCTTGTCAATCCTGCTTATGAGAACCACATGGAACCGGATATAGACTATCGAACCGGCAACCCGAAACTCGAGCTTTACACGCTGCTGGAGAAACGCCTGGCGAAAGTCCTGCCGACCAAGCACGATATGGCATCTGTTAAGAATGCCCAGTTACGTACACAACTGGATCGACTGAACCAGATAACGGGTAAACGAGCGACCATAATGCCTGAAAACGCCATGCTGCAGGTCAATACCCGTGACGGCAGCGAGTATTTTACACTCATACGAAATACCGCCTACGCCAACATGACCTCGTTGTTTAATGAAAAGAAGAATCGTCTGCCCGGTGAAGATAGCCTGACTGTTTTGCCGGGCTTCATTGGTGCCTATCCAAACGCATTTTTTGTTGTTGATGAGCAGGGCATTAAGGATTTTGTTGACCGGCTTAGCAATCTCAAAACTGAAAGCGATTATGTAGCGGTCGTTGATCAATACGGCATCCGGCGAACCAACAAAAAGTTCTGGGCACACAGCGACAATTTTCTCGCAGGCTACCGGAAACTGGAGCCGGTCAGCTTCGGTATACTTGATTACAATCGGCTTGAGAATCGTTAATATCAGTGGTTAATATCGATTAGTTTGGAACCGGAACCAAACTTCAGGGTGAGTCATGATGTTCAGAGTAAAGTAGTAAGACATCAGGCCTGCTCCAGGTTAATAACAGCTGCAATCGACCTTTACCAATGGCTCACTGACAATAGACAACAATGAAGCTCAGGCAGGTGATGCGTTTAAACAGGCCCAGTACGCCAGCGCGAACCTGTAATGAATAACAACAAAAGCTGGATCCTCGGTATAGAACAAACCTATGGCTGGCGGGAAGACAAGGATGGCGCGAATGTCAGCGATAATCGAAGCCAATTTTCCACCCGGTTTAGCTTCTGAAGCAATGGATCATCGAGGACAATAAAGAAAGACTAATCATCATAATTATCATATGATTACGAAACACGGAAAACTGCAGTTAGCAGTGGTCGTATAAGTGAAATTACCGATATGGATACAGTTTTTATGTATTTTATTGGCATTGAATTGACGAATAAATAACCTGCTTGTCCAAAGCAGAGGAGATAACAACATGTCACAGGGAATACAAACTCTTGAATCACAATTCATGAACCAGATAAAAAAGAACACCGGAATGACAATAGCCATGGGCGTACTGGTGATGATTATGGGTATCTTTGCAATGGCATCACCGTTTATTGCCGGGGTATCAATCGCAATGGTCGTTGGTATCTTTCTCATTATCGGCGGTATCGCTCAAACGATATTTGCCTTCAAGGCAGGTACGGGTTTGTTTACTATTATTATCGGCGTACTGACTGTCATTGCAGGCGGTTATATGGTCAGCAACCCGGCCGCTGCTCTGGCTACACTGACAATTTTTCTGGCTGCTTATCTGATCGTTTCAGGTATCTTTGAAGCTATGGTTGCATTTCAGGCAAAACCGGCAGCAGGATGGGGCTGGGCTTTATTCAGCGGACTCCTTTCTATCTTGCTGGGCATCATGATCTGGTCACAGTTTCCATTATCAGGCGCCTGGGCTATCGGCATTCTGCTTGGCGTTAGGCTGTTCACCGGCGGTCTAACCCTGATGATGTTTGGCATGGCAGCGCGCAGCGCTGTAAACAACGTGGCGCAATAATCAAATAGTTAACACTACGTTCTGATTATCACTTCTAACTGCCGGGCAGGCGAGTCGCTGCAGATGGCCGCATGTCCGGCATTTAAATATTCAAGAACCCATCATTTAATAAAATAAATCCCCGTTTAGAGGGATATTCACCTCTTCTAAATTCTCTAAGCGCAGATTGCTTAGCAGAAATGTCATTTCTATATAGAAAGCAGGGTCATTGCATCACACCACCGTCAACACAAGTGTGCTAGGTTAATGATATTTAGTGCTGCTACATCGTAAGACATAAATAAACTCACATGACAGCACTACGGCGAGTGACGATTTCATAAAAAAAGGAGATTGAGAGGATGACTGACAAAAAAATATTCGAGTACCCGGGTGAGCAGATTGACGTCCAATGGGACGGCCGACTGTGTATCCATATTGCCGAATGTGGTCATGCCGAAGGTGAACTGTTTGTTACCGGGCGTCAGCCATGGTGTGCGCCTGATTGTACAACACCGGACGAGGTGGTCGAAGTCTGTGAGCGTTGTCCAAGTGGTGCGCTGACTTATACAGACAAGTCAGGCCGATCAGAGCAACCGGATGTAGAAAATGCTGTCTATGTCACCTATAACGGGCCGCTCTTTGTTAGCGGTGACCTGGCGATTAATGGCGCCGCCGACGATATGAGCGGAGTCCGTTTCCGTGCAGCACTTTGTCGCTGCGGCCAATCAAAAAACAAGCCCTTCTGTGACAACAGCCATATCGATGCAGGTTTCCGGGATTACGGTGCAGTCGGTCAATCTGGACCGGGCATAAAGGAAGAGGGCGGCCAGCTCGGCATCAAGCCATTGCCGGATGGGCCATTGTTGCTGTCAGGTAATCTATCTATTGTATCTGGTAGCGGACGGCTCGCCTGGCGGGGCGACAGTGTTGCGCTATGCCGTTGTGGAGAGTCGAAAAATAAGCCTTTTTGTGATGGCTCACACAAGGAAGCGGGATTTCATAGCGATTAATGATGAATTACTGTCGGCAATCGTGACCATAGGACTAATCAATATGATGATCTTTTATTAGGCCCAAGACCTTATTATCTCTATGTAATTACGCGACAGGAGTTTAATCCTCATGGTAAAAATGGGGATAAATCACGAGGAGAAAAGAATGACAAAGAAGAATACCTATAAAATGATCGCCGCCATCAGTATGTTGCTATTGGTCGGATCTGGATTATCAGCAGGCATTGCCTCAGCGGCCGAAAAACCCAA
>Ga0316196_10001292_pt1 | contig 10884 bp, 10 predicted proteins | sample Eddsed2cm_MG_FD_204938 | JGI IMG/M metagenome (GOLD analysis project Ga0316196, IMG submission 204938) | Coastal sediment microbial communities from Maine, United States - Eddy sediment 2 cm | ecosystem: Environmental > Aquatic > Marine > Coastal > Sediment | place: USA: Maine | collected... | reverse complement strand
GTATGTCTCGAAAGCCGCATAAGTTGCCGTTCCCGAACGACTAGCTTAGGCGGAATGCTTCAGTGGTCATGTTTAATGACACCGATGAGCAGGATGCCCAGAGGGTAACTAGCCAATGAAAAGGCTTCTCACCAGGTCGCCGCTGTAGTGCCACACAACGACCATGGCGACCGTGCAGAGCACCCCGCCAAGTAACAGGATGATCGCAATTTCTGAAGCCAGCAGTCGGGCAACCGTTGAGTGGCTGCCGCCGATCCGAAAAACCGTGTGGATCTCGCGCTGTCGCAACCGGAGCGATAGTGCGAATACCAGGATGAGGGCCAGCGTCGTGGCGATCCCGACCAGCAATATGACGGCATCCAGCACGTTCTTGATGCGAAAGATGTTCGCCAGCAAGCCGTCAATTACGCCACCGGGCACGACCAGCTGGTAGGGGTTTTCTGCATCGAGAAAGCGCCCGCGCAGGATGGTGCCGGAGCGCTCATCATGGGGTAACGCCAGTACGGCGGTCAGTGGATAGTCGTCCGCGGCACCATGAAAATGAAAGCTGTCGACGTTCTCCGCCGTGATCTCGGTGTACTCCAGCAGTTTGGCGTTGGCAATCACATTACTGTCACTGCGCTTCATAATCACACTGTCATCCTGTATCAGGCTCACATCCTCGTGACCATGCACCAGACCCTGTACCACCCAGGCCGTTTTCAGGTCCAGCAACACGGCCAGGTCGTCCGGCGTATAGCTGCGCGCCAGCACCCCGACCACCTTCATCTTCATCGGATAGACACCCGCCAGGTCGAACAGGGTCTCCGGGGATGACAACAGGCTGCCGCCGGGTTGCAGTTCGAGGCGCTCGGCCACCTCGGCACCGATGACCGCTTCACCGAGCAGTGCCAACTGTCGGCCCTGTGCAATTCGTAACCCGCGGAAGTCGAAATAATCCAGGGTGGTGCCGACAATCGGAAATCCGCGCGCCTGAAAACGTACGTACAGGGGGATTGGTGCCGCCAGCCCGGAGGCATCCATCTCGTCCACTGCCCGCATGGAAATGAGTTCGGGCGTCTCGTCATCGAAATACAGACTATTCATCACCAGGTCCAGGGCACTGCCCCGGGCACCCAGCAACAGCGGCGTCGATTCCGCCCGCGACAGCAACTGTCGCTCGCTCTCGTCCAGCAACAACTCCAGCGCCAGCGGCAGGACGGCAATCAGGGTGACGCAGGCCACCAGCGTCGCCGTGCGTGCCTTGTAGAAGCTGATGTACTTCCAGGCGATGTAAAGGCTGTCGATCACGCTCGCCCCGCGGCAATGAAATCGTTGAAATCGACGGTACGGTCAAACCGGGGTAGCAGTTCGTGATCATGAGTCACCGCAAGCAAGCTCGCGCCATGCGCCTGCACGGCCTCGAACAACAGGTCCAGGATATGTCCCTTGTTGCGTGGATCGAGGTTGCCGGTCGCCTCATCAGCCAGCACGAGTTGCGGTGAGGGCAACAGGGCGCGACAGATCGCCACACGCTGCTTTTCACCCTGTGACAACCGCTCCACCCCGCGTCCGAGCTTGTCGCCCAGGCCCATTTTCTGCAGCAGCTCCCCTGCCCGCTCGCGCACCTCGCGGGTCAGTTTGAGGGCGCCTGTAATACGATAGGGATGCAGGACGTTATCCAGCACATTCAGATAATCAAGCAGCTCGAAATCCTGGAATACGAAGCCGATACGGGAAATTCGGAAATCACGGCGGGCGGCATCACTCATTGCACTGACCTCGCTACCGCCACACTGCACCATCCCCTGTTCAGGCACCAGGATGCCCGCCACCAGGTTCAGCAGTGTGGTCTTGCCTGACCCGCTGGGACCGATGACCGCCACCTTCTCCTGCGTGCCGAGCCGAAAGTCGGGAATGCGCAACAGGAAGTCGGTACCGGGATAGCGGAATTCAAGGGAGCGGATTGTTATCATGCTGTTACTAATATTTGTTTCCTCTCTATGGATGATTTACAGAATGAAATGAAGTCTTCATTCTGATCCTGGAATTCACGCATGGTGAGGTTCAGCACAGTCCGGTAGGAGCGCCGTCCCCGGCGCGATTCGCGGCGAGACGCCGCTCCTACAATATGACGGTTAGCAATAATTGGGAACACAAATCAATGGATCAGCGCTGCTCTGATGTCGATGTCTCCAAAGCAACAGGGGCATTCTGATCTATACGCTGCTCCTCAAGTAATTCGAGATCCGTGATCTTCCACTGCCCGTCGACTGCCTCGACTGTCACGATCGCGTCGTACAGGTTCTGCCGCATGTGTATGTGCCCCCAGTGCCCAACCGATCCGAGGGCCGTCCAGCGCCCGGCGATGGCGTAGCCCAGCGAGCCACTATCCAGCCGCTGTGCCTGCGCCTGTTTAATGTCGACTGCCTTGATTTTGGCCTGGGCACCCCCCGCTTTCTTGATGGCGAAGGAACGGCGATTCTGCAGGTAGAGTTCCGCCAGCAGGTCGCCCTGCACCGTCAGTGCCAGTTTGTCGTAGACGTCCTCCTCGTCACGAAAATCGAACGCGCGGTAGACGTTTTTCAGCAAGGCCTGCAACAACACCCGCGCCTGTTCATCGTCGAGGTCGCCGGCCACCGCGGCCGGGCGTGCGAAAACCAGCTGCGTGTACGGGTAACTGGCGATACCACCGGCGACCAGCAGCAGGGCGGTCAGCGCCATCCATGTTACCGACTCACCGCGCCGCAACCGTCGAATCAGCATCCAGCCCAGTGGCAGTAACAGGACCAGCGCGGCGATGCTTCCCAGGGGGACCGTCATCTCGCCCAGGGAACCACGCACCGCGACCCCTTGCACCGTCGGCATCTGATAGTTCTTCAGAAAGTTCGTCCAGGTATGAACAGGGTCGTCGGGGGTCACATAAGTCTGGAAAGGTCCCGCGGGATCGGTTGCGGTGGCGGGTACGCGCTCGATCTGGTCGGTAAACAGCTCCCAGTCCACGGTGACCTCCTGCGGCAGACCCTCCGTCAGGTAGGTGATGATGACACCGACAATCGCGGTGGAAATCTCCATCCGTTCCGGCACCTCCACCAGCTTGATGCCCTGCAGACTGACCTTGACGAAGTTGGTCCGATCGAGGATGGGTTTGAGCGCACGGCCATCGACGAGCAGCGGATTCTTCTCCTGCAGGAACTCACCGATGCGCTGCTTGAGCCCTTCCAGCTCATCAACCTCGATGTATGTATCTCCGCGCAAACCCAGCTCCATCCATTGTTCCATATCCCGGACCCGCACCAGGATCTCGTGCCTGACCTCGTAGGGCTCGACATAGAGAAATGACATCAGTGCCGACTTGTGGTGGCGTTTGAGGTTGGGGTTATCGAATTTCGTATACCAGGGATCGTCCCAGTCCAGCTGCACGTGCGCCGGGGCACCCAGGTAGCGGAAATCGATAATGGGCACCGACTTGTGATAGGCAATGAAGCCAATGGAAACCGTGGCCAGCCCTGCATCGTCCTGCGGCGGTACGAAGGTCAGTCCGGCAGGCTTCTGTGTGAATGGGTAACTGATCTCGGCGTACAGCACGCGCTTGTCCGCCGGGGCCTCGGGTACCCGCTGGCGCGTCATGGGGTTGATCATGCCGGCAAAGGGAGACTTGCGGTCGACCCGCAGCCGTGGCTCGACCAGCTCCAAACTGGCAGGCAAGCTTTCGCCGGTCTCCGTCACCACCTGGAAGGTGTGTTCCGCGAAGTGTTGCAGTCGCGCCTGCAATGACGGCCGCCCGGAAGCGTTATTACTGAGCCAGTCGTCGGGGATCAGTTCCTCGAATTTCTCCAGGTCCCCGACATAGATCTCCAGCACCAGTTTCACCCGGTCATCCAGCACATAGATCTCGGCGATATTGGGCGCGGTCTCCGCCCCAGTGAGATTGATCCAGTCGGCACGGGTTTCCAACGGAAACAAAATGGCCGTCGACAACAGCAGCGCAGCGGGCATAACACCCGATAACGTACACAGCAGGCGTGCAATCGCACGATAGGCCGCGTTCATTTGAATACCTGTTGCAGGTTTTTCACGTTCTGTTGCATCACGTCAAGAAAATCACCATCCTGTGGCCGGTTGCCTGCAGGGTCGAACACCCTGCTTTCCACACCCAGGTTGCGCAATCGCTGCACGCTCTCGGTATTCGGCTCTCCTTCCCAGATCATCCATTGGGCTGGATGCTCCCTGAGGAGGTACCCCAGCCCGGACCATGCGGCCTCGTCGGGGACTTCATCCGGTTCCCACATAACGCTTTGCAGTGTGAGTCCGTAGCGACGCTGTAAGTACTGGTAGACCGGGTGGGAGGCCAGCAGCGGCAGATCCGGCTTCGCTGCTACAGTGGATTGTATCTGTTGGTCGAGTTCCAGAAGCTCGGCTTCCAGCACGGCAAGGTTCCGCGAGAAGTCCGTCTCCCACTCGGGCCGCTTGCGGATCATGGCTTCGGCAATGGCACGCGCCTGCTTTGCCGCCTGCCTGAAGTCCAGCCAGGTGGTGAAGGCGGTGCCGCTATGGGAATGATCCCCGCCAGGGCCGTGGCTGTGCGTCACGCCCTCATCAACATGGATGTAGTCATCGCGGAAACCCACCGAGGTGTCCACCAGCTTGCGTCGTGGCAGCGCAACACGATTGATCCATTTTGCATAACCCGCCCCGTTGAGCAGGATCAGGTCGGCCTGCTGATAGCCTGCGATGATATCCACGGGGGGCTGCCAGAAGGCGGGGTCCTCGCCAGCCGGCACAGGAAAGATCACATCGGCATGTTCACCGGCTATACGCTGCGCAAAGTACTGCAGCGGGTAGTTGACCGTATAGACGGTCAGCTGGCCTCGCCCGGCTGCCATTGCCGAGGTGGATAGTACTGCACACAGGATCGCCCTGAGAAGAACACGAGGAATCATGGTTACTTTCGAGGTCTGTTCAAGTGTTACTGGTAACAGGAGTTACCTGTGATGATCGTGCAGGGTTCCTGTGCACACCGCGACTACCAGTGAAAGTTAAGCCCGACCAACGGACCCTGTTGACTTGCATCGTAGGTGTAACGACCAGACCCTTTTTCATCGTTGTCGTAGTCGTAATTCATATATTTATAACCGGCAAACACCGAACCCCAGTCCCTGAAACGATAGTCAAACATGCCAACCAGATTCCAGATCCGGTTGCTTTCTCCCGCGCCGACACCAAAGTCTGCCCGGCCGATGAAGGCCCAGTTCTTTGAGAGCTTTGCCGACATGCGGCCACCGAAGAAACCCACCCACCAGTCTTCATCAACATTCAGCAGGTCCGGTCCGTTCTTAACGGACACATCAAGCTTCTGTTTGGTGTAACGGGCACCGCCAATAACCTCCCAGTCAGTCCTTTCGGTGCCAAAAACCCAGTAGCCAACACCCAGTTCGGCAATGTAGTCCTTGAAGCCAACATCCAGTTTGATATCCATCGGGCCTTCCGCCTCCGGCCCCAGATTGACATACTGGTACTCGGCGAACAGCGTCAGCGCGTCGCGCTTCATTTCGCCATGGATGGTAAAAGTACCCTCCAGATTACTGAGTGCATCCTTGAACGTTATATCCAGCGGAGAGGTTACCGGGCCAATCCCGGAGTCCCCCTGAATACCCTGCGCCCACAGGAACAGCGGCGCCACTGAGTATTCCCATTCCCCGCCGGTCGAATTGCCGCCCACCGCATGGGCTGCATTGCCCCCGGCCATGCAGAACAAGCTAACCATCAGCGGCGCGATAAGTCGATTGGCTATTCCTGATTTCATTGCTCGCTCCTGGTTTATTAACAATTACTCGTATGTCCATTCAGACGCTATGCCCACAGCGTGAACTATGCAAGATCAGTCCTGATTGATGTTGCGCGTATATTACAGCCTACTTGGGAAACAAAAACTGCAACTGCAGACGAAGCTGCCAATCGGCACCGGAATCCGGTTTCTCCGCATTGTAGTAGGCTGACACCTGGCCATTCAGCGGCTGCTTGCCGATCTTGAAGATCTTGCCGACGCCACCGCCGAACGGTACGGTCCAGCGATCACTGGAGTCGGCTTCCCAGTTGGCCGTGATAATCGGTGCCGAGGTCAAGTACAAGCCGTTACCGTTTGGGATGTTGTAGTTAATGAAATACTGCCAGGTGAACAGATTGACGTCCTGCGCCCAGACATTGCTGAACAGTGAACCGACCACCCAGTGGCCAGGCATGGCAAGAAACACGGCCGACGCGCCTCCACCCCAATTGCCGGCACCGAGCGCGTCATCCGTGGACGTGGGAATCAGCACCACCGGTCCGACACCCCAGGTCAGTTTGCCGGAATCCTTTGGTGAGAAGAACGCCGTAAAGCTGGTGTCACCCAGTCCGTTTTGCCGATCCCCGTCGGCCAGTGGCTGTGATATGACAGGCAGGATCGTACGGGTGATCACATTCCAGTCTTCGCCAAGCGAAAAAGGATACACGGGCTGAATATTGAGGATATTCTGGTTTCGGTCATCTGGACCGACGTTGAAGTTGGTGTTGTTCTGCAACGGCAGGCTGATCAGGTTGGCGATTGGATTCTGGGCCTGCTTGGCCAGGTCACTCTGTCCCGCGGCATGCGCCTGTGTCAATGTACCCGGCAGTATGCCAAGCAGCACCGCTAATAGATATGCCCTTGTATTCATAATTTCTCCCTGGATTTGACTCAAGCGAAGTGATCGCAATAAGACCGGACGGCACCCATTCAGGCGTGCCGCCCGGTAAAATACCATCATTTCATGTTGTGTTCTTTCTTGAAGCTATCAACCAGTTCCTTCTGTGCATCCGATGCTTGTGGATTCCACCGGCCTGCCTTCATCTTGTCGCTGAGCGGATCCGCCACGCATGATGTCGGTGGTGCGGGCGGCGGTGTCGGTCCGGCAACCGACCAGGCCTTGTCAGGTGATACCGCCAAGTTTGGCTCAGTAACCTGCCGTTGAACGTAGCCATGTATCCCGATTATTGATGGGGCATACAATGAGTTTAATCAGCCAGACTCCTGCCATTCACAAAACACCTGGACTTGCTCGCCAGCAAGTAATTGGCAGAGCACACGGGGTGCGAGTTCCCTGCACCAGACACAGACGACTCATGGGCACTGCTCATCGATGGAATCGCGAGCCCGTTTCTGCAGCTCGACCATGTCCTCTGTTGCAAACCATTCACTGTTTGTTTCGGCAAGGTCGGAAACGGCAGCTGCCAGCGCCAGGCTGCAGGTGCTCGAGAGTTCAAGCAGCTCATCGATCCGACAAGCCTCGAGAGTTCTGTTTACTGCTTCCCTGTCGTTGCCATGACTGAGGGACGCGGTCAGGCAAAGCCTGATGGGGCTGAACATCTTTCCCACCAGGCTCTCCGTGAATCGGGTCTCGACAAGTTGATAGTTCTCACTGGAGAGCAGGTCGCGAAACAGAAGAAGCGTACTCGGACGTTCCACACTCCAGGTCACATAAGCCTTCTCGTACTCCTGCCGGGCAGTTTTCAACTCGTCATCATTCGAGTTGCTGCGCAGAGCTTTTAGCATCATGTCCGCCCGCACCTTTCGCTCCTCATTGAGCTTGGAGAACTGGTGGATCGCCTGCTTCCTGTCGAGGGTCGCCTGAGCGCGCAACTTCTCCTGTTCACGCCGGTCCAGGAAATGCTGGGTTATCGCCGTGCCCAGAACGCCGGTTAATATGAATCCGAGCACGATACTGGCAAGCGGGTGTTCCAGCCAGGACTTTCGGTCCGCACTCATTTTGGATTCACTTTCATCTCTTTCTGGCGAAAGTCTGGAAACACCGAACCTCACCGTTCCCCGGGATTCTGTGTAGGTCGTAAAAGCAGCATAACCGGTTATTCCCGTCCTGCTGTCGTCTACCAGTAAAAGTTAAATATGACCAACGGTCCCTGCTGCGTGGCACCGTAGGCGTAACGGTCAAATCCATTTTCACCGTTAGCGAAGATCGGACACCACATCAGTCAACGTTCACGACAACGTACTGGTTGCTATGGGACTGATAATAGGTTCCACCACACTGGTACAGTGACGTCCCCTCGATGATAACCGTGGTGCAGCCTGTTGGCAGCGAGGCCACATAGATCGATGTGCGGTGGATGGCACGCCTCGTCGTGCATCGTGAAACGCCCGCCACACTGTTCGGTGTCATGGGTCTGCTGATCCTTGCCTCGGCATCCGTGATAATCACGCCGTTGAGAACCCAGCTGTCAATCACAAGTCCGACCGTGAGCATGAGAAAGCCGACGGTAATGGTTCGAATGGTGGCTGCAATCTTCATCACTTGTCCCCTCCTGTCATAATCTCACCCAAGGCATTGACCGGGATGGAATCAAGCTTACTGGCCCCCTTCGGCGCCGAGAAACTGAACTGATCGGTTTTAATCCCAGGGTCAGTGTCCCAGTCCCGGAACCGTATCGAGTATTGCGGCGCTGCAGTCACCCACTTGCTGGTAATGACGTATTTCATCGGCAGGGGCTTATCACCGGTCGCAACCCACAGCTGCTAGTCAACCTTGGCAGTACGGAACGTCAGGTAATGACACTCAATCCCGTTGACGTAGACGGTGCCAAGATAATCGCTGCTCAGCACATTGGATACGAGACCGGCATAGGGATCGGCATCCAGCAACTCGACAGCCGGCATGTCGATCCCCGTCTCAAACTCGACAGCCCTGGTGGCCTCATCAATGGTTTTGGGACCTTCGACCTGTAAATAGGCGTTGGCGTTCTTGTCATTAAGCGTCAGTGTGTTGCCATCGAAAATAATCTCCACATCGGCAAACGCGCCTTTACGCTGTACATGGAACTTCGCCGGGCGCGCAATCACAAACTGCGCGGTGCTGCTGAACTGCAACTTCTGGCCTTCCAGATCAACGATCTCGTTGTCGATATCGGCACTCATGCTGAATGCAGACAGACCGCTCAGATACCCAGACATTGAACGCAATATCTTGTTGGCTTCAGGATCAATAGCATCGGCGCCCATCACAGGGGCGACGACGAGGCCAAAGCCCAGTGCAATCGTCGCCCCCAGGACTGCTCGCCGAATAGCGAGTACTTTAAGGTGCTTTATTCTCATGCGTACTCCTTGATCAATATTTGTAAAATCAGGCACAGCACGTCAAGGTCAAGCGGTAACTTGCCGTTCCCCGGATCACCCCGGTGGTCTTAATTGCAAGCAGATCCGGTCATTCATACCAACATTGACGAGTAACCGAGAAAGCGTACCAGCACTTTCCCGGTCGCTTATACACTTGTTTTTCTACTTCGCCGGATACTCGAACTTCTGATCAAACGCATCGCTGGCTTCTTGATAGACCCCACGGAGTACCTCGTCGACTTCGCCCCACCGGCCTTCCTTGATAAATTCGGAGTAACCCAACGATTCGACAGGAACGCCCATCTCCTTGCCGTACTTCTCCCTGTCAGCGTCTCCACCAGGAGGCTGCGCGGCTCCCGCCAGGGGCGGTGCCCATGTGCGTTCCTCCACGACGGCCATCCGCACCCGGATGTCGTCCTTGGTGATGTTCCAGACCATGAAGTCATCAGCGAGACTCAGCGGCCCGTCATAGGTGGTCCGAATACGGTCGTTGACAGCTGCCGTCGTGTCAAAGTCCTTGAAGAAATGATAAGCGACCGCCATGCGCGGCTGGATCTCCGTCATGATCTTTCCAAAGGCCTCCGGGGCGGTATGGATCTGGGTGCCAACCAGCAAGGCGCTCTCTGGTGTGAAACGCATCTTCTTGACGAGATCGGGAGCAGCTATAAAGCACTCGTGTACGGCCAGATCCGCATCTTTGGCGTATTTCAAGAACCATTTGTTGGGATAACTATCAGAGCCGAAGACGAACTTCAGCCCCTTCCACTCAAGACTGAAGCTGACAGGCCCGTCGAGTGAATGGATCGCGGGAAACGACCGGATCGTTACCCCGTTATGCTCATAGATGACGGCGTTCTCGGCCTTGTAATCGAACTCGTTGACCTCGATCGAGTAACCGCGAAAGTCGACAAGACCCACGCGACCGGCGAGGTCCCAGGTATACATTTCCTTCATCTTCTGAACGGCATACGCCGTGCCGAGCTCAGGGGTGCGACCGGTCGGCCCCCAGACACGGAGCGGTTTCTGCCGCCCCATGAGCGCGCCGCCGATGAACATTTCACCCAGCGAGCCGAAATGATCCGCGTGCAGGTGGCCTATGAAGATCTTGTCGAGGTAGTCGTAGGGGATCTGCAGGGACGAGATACGCTCGGCCGCTCCGGTGCCGATGTCGAAGATGAATTTGTCGCCGTTGCCGAGCTCGACAAGGAAGCAGGCCGCAGCCTGGGCGGCGCGGGTGGTCGGCATACCTGTCCCGCAGGCGATCACCCGCATTTCATCCGGTGCTAGATCCTCGCTGTTCGGATAATAGGTGTCCCTTTCCCTGGCGAGTGTGGGAGAAACTTCTGGTGGCTTCGTAGCGGCGAACGACTTATCCAGGAATCCGAGCATTCTTCCTTCGCGACCGTCCAGGTGACCCCCCATGTAGATCATCAGTGAAACAAGTGCCATGGATGCCAACATCACTATTCTCTTTATTGCGCGCATTACTCTCATCCTCCGTCAATGGCCTTTCTTGCAGAACATTTGCTTGCCTGCATTACAATTGAGTACTCTATGGATCGTAATATGGTGACAATTAACACGGCGAGAAGAGTGAGGTCAATAGAGAACTCTATGGTACAGGGAGAGCGGAAGCAATTGGCCCGTGACGACTGGCTGAAGGCCGCACTAAACCAGTGCACGGCAGGTATCGACACCGTAAAGGTTGCGCCCCTGGCCGAACAGCTGGGGGTAACGACTGGTAGCTTCTACTGGCA